>Ga0207969_100448_pt1 | contig 19460 bp, 13 predicted proteins | sample LakWasMet25_LOW6_2_FD_183869 | JGI IMG/M metagenome (GOLD analysis project Ga0207969, IMG submission 183869) | Freshwater sediment methanotrophic microbial communities from Lake Washington under simulated oxygen tension - Sediment Metagenome... | ecosystem: Environmental > Aquatic > Freshwater >... | reverse complement strand
CGTCCTCTCGCTCCGGAACCATCCCCTGGAGGTGGGCGTCGACGGTCCATCGGCGCTCCGTGGCCGCCTCGTCGAGGGCCGCGAGCCAGCGCTCGACCCCTCGGGTGTCGTCGATCTCCGAGGCCATCAGCACCGCCGCGTTGCGCCCCGTCACCGACGACAAGATCGCCCAGGCCAGCGCGGTCTCGTAGCGCTCCCTCACCGCCAGGGCGTCGTCCCTCAGCCCCCTGGCCCCGTCGCGGTCGACCGCGGAGTCGAGCGCCAGCTCCTCCAGGGTCCACAGCTCGCGCTGAAGGGTGGTGAGCGCGGTCCAGTGGGCGTCGAGGCGGTGGTGCTCCCGCTGCAGCGCGGCCACCTCGCCGCGCGCGCTCGCCGCCCCGGCGGCGCTCGCCCGGTAGGAGAGCTGCGCCCTCAGGTGCTCGAGCTGGCTGCGGATGGCGTCGACGCGAGGCAGCTGCATCGCCGCGTCGACCCAGCGGCGGTGCGCCGCGAGCACCCCCTGAAGCTCGGACATCTCGGCCCTCAGCCTGCGCGCCGCGCTCCAGAGCTCGAAGCGCAGCCCGTCGACGGTCTCCTCGGTGCGCTGGCCGGGCGCCCTGGTCTCCGGGGCCTCGTCGGGCAGCGACACCCGCACGGCCGAGAGGGCGGCGCCGGGGTCGAGCCGGTCGTCGAGGACGCGGGAGAGGGGCGCGACGAGGTGGTCTTCCAGGTGGCGTCGCATGGCGCGGGCGCCATACCTGGGTGAGTAACCCTGGGCCGCGAGGTGGTCGAGCGCCCGGTCGGAAACCGAGAGCGTGGCCTCGCTGCCTCGCAGTCCCCGACGGACGCCGAGCTTCGCGACGGCCATCGCCGCGACCGCGCGCACCTCCGCGGGACCGAGCGCGTCGAAGGGCACCACCCGGTCGAGGCGGTTGATGAACTCGGGTCGGAAGCTGCGCTCCACGGCGCGGAGGTAGTGGGCCGCGAGGTCCATGGGGGCCGCGGCGATGCCCACCGGGTCGCGCAGCCCCGTCGCGCCGAGGTTGCTGGTCATCACGATGATGGCGTTGTGGAAGTACGCGGTGCGCCCGCGGCCGTCGGTGAGGCGCCCCTCGCCGAGCACCTGGAGCAGGAGATCGAAGACCGCGGGGTGGGCCTTCTCCACCTCGTCGAGCAGCAGCACCCCGAAGGGCTGCTCGCGGATGCGGCGGGTGAGCAGCCCCTCGGCGCCGTGGGTCCCTCGGATGAGCCGGTCGGCGGCCTCGAGGTCGGTGTACTCGCTCATGTCGAAGCGGATCATCCGCTCGTCGCTGCCGTAGAGCAGGTGCGCCGCGGCGCGGGCGAGCTCGGTCTTTCCCACCCCCGTCGGGCCCACGAAGAGCAGGCACGCCAGCGGCCGCCCTCCTCGCTGCATCCCGGCCTTCACCACCCCGAGGGTCTGCGCCACCGCGCGCACCGCCGCGAGCTGCCCCACGAGCCTTCGCTGCAGCGTGGCGGTGACCTCCTCGACGCCCATGGCGAGGTCGTCCCTCAGGATGAACGGCGGTATCCCGCTCTGTCGGCTGAAGGCCCGCTGCACCAGCTCGCGGTCCAGGGTCGGGGCGTCGGCGCGGCTGAGGTCGCGGTCGCTCTCGACCACCGCGCGGAGCTCGTCGAGGAGCCGGAAGGCCTTCCCCGGGAAGGCGTCGTAGGCCATGTAGCGGGTCGCGAGCTCGACGAGGGTCTCGGCCCCTTCGGGGGTGAGCGCCGCGCGGTCGGGGCGAGCGCGGGCGTCGAGGGCGATGCCCTCCCGCAGGGCGTCGAGGGTCTGCGAGGCGCTGAGGGCGTCGAGGCGCACCCGGGTGAAGTTGCCGAGGAAGCCGCCGTGGTGGCGGTCGGCGGCGTCGACGAGCTCGTCGCGAAGCTCCCCCACGAGGCGCACCCTGCCCTCTTCGAGCGCGGGGCGAAGCGCGGCCGGGAGGTTGACGCCGCCGGTGGGGCGGTCGGTGAGCAGCTCGCCGAGGTTGTCGAAGACCAGCACTGCGTCGAGGAGCTCGGCCGCGTCGAGGAGCTTGCGCAGCCGCTCCTCCCACTGACCGAGCCCGCTCATCCCCGCGAGCAGCTGCGCCCCGCTCGTCAGGAAGACCAGCGGGGATCGCCCCTCGGCCTTGCGCTGCGCGATCCAGGCGCGGAGCAGCACCGACTTGCCGACGAGCGACGGGCCGGTGAGCAGCACCGACTGCCGCTGCGCCCCGTCGAGCAGGGCCGAGAGCATCCGCAGGGCGTCGTCGCGGTGGGAGAGAGAGACGGGAGCGTCCTGCTCGTGGAGGGCGGTGGCGACGGAGCGCAGCGCCTCGAGGGCGGCGGTCTTCTCCTCCGCGCGGGCGAGGTCTCCTGCGCGCTCGCCGGGTGCGCCGGCGCCCTGCCTGCGCTCGACGAGGAGGTCGACGTGGACGAGCTCGCTCTCGGCGTAGGGGAAGAGCTCGAGGCGTCGGGCGGGGGAGAGCTCCCAGGCGTCGACGAGGAGCGCGACCTCGGCGCCGACGGTCTCCGCGACGGACTCTCCGGGGGCCACATGGACGACGGTGCCGAGCGGGGCGACGAGCACCCAGGAGCGGGCGCCGTCGGGGAGCACCACGCAGGTGACGCCGGCGGTGACCGGGTCGCGGAAGCGGCGGGGGAGGTCCTCGCGGGTGAGGGCGACGGGGACGAGCTCGACGCGGGCGTCGGGGTTGGCGACGAAGCGGGCGACCACCGAGGGGGGCTGCGTGCGGAGCCACTCGGAGAGGAAGAGCTGCGCCTCGAGGAGGGCGTCGGCGTCCTCGTGGACGAGCGCGTGCCGGGAGTCGGCGACGGGGATCAGCAGCGCGCGCCCGCTGGGCAGCCGGACGCGCAGGAGCTGGGCACGGAGCGGGATGGCGGTGGGGTTCATCGTGGCGTTCGGGCGCGGCCGACGGAGGGTATACTGCCGCCGCGATGGCGTACTGCAGAGCGTGCGGGGCGGAGCACCCGGCGGACGTTTCCTCCTGTCCCGCGCTGGGCACGTCGACCCGGGACGGCCCCTGCGGCGCGAGCATCGGCCGCTACGAGATCGATCGCCTCCTGGGCGGCGGGGGCATGGGGACGGTCTACCGAGCCCGATGTCAGCCGGGCGGCGAGGCGGTGGCGATCAAGCTGCTCAAGCCCGAGCTGCCCGACCGCGATGACGCGCTGGAGCGCTTCGTGCGAGAGGCCAACGCCGCGAGCGCGATGCGCTCCCCCCACCTGGTGCGGACCTGGGAGTGCAACATCGCCCCCGACGGCACGGCCTACCTGGTGATGGAGCTGCTGGAGGGCCGCGGGCTCCTGGCGGCGCTGGAGGCGGAGCGGGCGCTCGCCCCGGCGAGAGCGGTGGCGCTGACGAGGGAGGTGCTGGAGGGACTGAGGGTCGCCCACGCGCACGGCGTGGTGCACCGGGACATGAAGCCGGGGAACGTGTTCTTGCGGAGGATGGAGGGGGGAGGGGAGCAGGCGGTGGTGCTGGATTTCGGCACCAGCAAGCTGCTCTTCGAGCAGCGGAGCTCGCCGCTCACGCCCGCCGGGACCACCCTCGGGACGCCGTACTACATGTCCCCGGAGCAGGTCTTCACCCCGGCGCACATCGACCACCGGGTCGACCTCTACGGCACCGCGGTGATGCTCTACCAGATGCTGAGCGGGGCCCTGCCCTTCGAGGGGACCACCATCCCCGAGGTGCTGATGAAGGCGTGCAGCGGCGCGCCGGTGCCGCTGCGCTCTCGGGTCCCGTCGCTGCCCGAGGCGCTTGTCGAGGTGGTGACGAAGGCCATGGCGAGGAGCGCCGACGATCGCTACCAGCGCGCCGAGGACTTCATCGACGCGCTCTCTGCGCTACGCCTCGAAGGGCTCCCGGAGAGCGATCCTCGCGCGGTGCGCCCGAGGAGCGAGGCCGAGTCCGAGGAGCCCGCCACCGTGCGCATCGAGCGGGCGTAGCGCCCCCTCAACGCACCCGGGTGATGGGCATCATCCGCCCCGTCCCGAAGGCCCGCTCGCTCAGCTTCAGCACCACGCCCCCCTGCCAGCGCTTGTGCTCCGCCGCGCGCACCGTGCGCTCGGTGGCCGCGCGCTCGGCTGGGTCCCAGTCCGCGAGGGGAGCGCCCTGCACCAGCGACTCCACCCTCGGGGCGACCACCGGGTAGTCGAAGGGGTCCACCTGATGCTCCCGTAACTCCGCGCTCGGCGGCCGCTCCATCACGAAGGCAGGGATCACCCCGCGACCCGCGTCGTACCAGCGGGCGAGCGCATAGACCTCTGGCTTGGTGAGGTCGCCGATCACCGAGAGGGTGCCCGCGAGGTCGCCGTGGAGGGTCCCGTAGCCAAGCGAGAGCTCGGTCTTGTTACTGGTGTTGAGCAGCAGTCCCCCCGTGCGGTTGACCGCCGCGAGCAGCACCATGGCCCGCACCCTGGCCTGGATGTTCTCGTGCGAGGTGTCGCCTGCCCTCGCGTCGCCAAGCGAGTCGAGCCACGGCCCCAGCGCGCCCGACGCCGAGGAGGCCATCGCCTCCACGGGGAATACCTCCACCTGTATTCCCAGCGCCGCCCCGAGCTCCGTGGCGCAGCTCGTCGAGCGAGGATCGTTGTACCGCGTCGGCATCGCCACCCCGAGCACGTTGGCGCCCCCGAGGGCCTCCTTCGCGATGCAGGCGACCAGCGCCGAGTCGACGCCTCCCGAGAGCCCAAGCACCGCGCGGCGCACCCCGTTCTTCCTGGCGAAGTCGCGAAGCCCCAGCACCAGGGCGCTGAAGCCCAGCTCCTCGCGGCAGGGCGGCGCCGGGGCCTCGTCGCCGTCGAGCGCGTCGAGCTCGAAGCTCTCCACGGCCTCCTCGAAGAAGGGAAGGCGATGGAGCACCCGACCGCGCGCGTCGGTGACGAAGCTGCCTCCGTCGAAGACGAGCTCGTCCTGCCCGCCGACGAGGTTCACGTACGCGACCGGGACGCCCTGTCTCGCCGCGTGGGCCACGCGCCGCGGGTACGCGTCCCAGCGGAAGGGCGACGCCGCCGCGCAGGAGAGCGCCCGAGCGCCTGCGGCCACGAGGGCGGCGCCGGGGTGCGTGCGGTATCCGTCGTCCCAGAGGTCCTCGCAGAGGAGCGCTCCGAGGCCGTCGCGCACGGCGGTAGCGCCCGCGCCGGGAACGAACCACCGCGGCTCATGGAAGACGTCGTACGCGGGCAGAAGCTGCTTGTGGACGGTGTCGACGACGCGCCCGTCGCGGATCACCGCGAGGGCGTTGTAGAGCCCCGGGTGTCCTGGGGTGCGGGAGGGGGCGCGGGCGATGGTCCCGACGTAGGCGGTGAGGCCATGGGGCGCTCGCTCGGCGACGGAGCCGATCGCCGCGAGGGCGTCGTCGACGAAGCGGTCATCGAGGAGGAGGTCTCGCGGAGGAGCGCCGGTGAGCACGAGCTCGGGGGTAAGGGCGTGGTCGGCGCCCTGGGCGTGGGCGGCGCGCAGGGCCTCGACGACCAGGGCGGCGTTGCGGGCGAGGTCGCCGACGCGGGGGTTGAGCTGGGCGAGGGCGACGCGCATGGGGCGCATTGTGGAGCAGGTCGACGGCAACCCGAGCCCGCTCCTCGCGAGAATGCGCCGTCTCGCTCCGGCGTTCACCCAGCACGTCCAGTGCTACCGTGAGGGCCGTCCATGAGCGCCACCCCTGAAGTCTCCGCCCTCCGCAGCACCGTCGCGATCCTGCGCGAGCGCCTCGCCTCGGTGCTCTCCGGCCGGCCGGAGGCCATCGAGCTGCTCCTGGTGGGGGTGCTCTCTGGCGGGCACGTGCTCATCGAGGACGTCCCAGGCGTCGGCAAGACCACCCTCGCCCGCGCCCTCGCCCGCTGCTTCAACGTCACCTGCACCCGGGTGCAGTTCACCCCCGACCTGCTGCCCTCCGACATCCTCGGCGCCCAGGTGCTCGACCCCCGCGACGGCACCTTCCGCTTCCACCGCGGCCCCATCTTCACGCACGTGCTGCTCGCCGACGAGATCAACCGCGCGTCGCCCCGCACCCAGAGCGCGCTCCTCGAGGCCATGAACGAGGGCAGCGCCACCATCGACGGCACCACCCACCAGCTCCCTCAGCCCTTCTTCGTGCTCGCCACGCAGAACCCCATCGAGTCGCAGGGCACCTTCCCCCTTCCCGACGCCCAGCTCGATCGCTTCGTGCTCCGGCTCTCGGTGGGCTACCCCTCGGCCGACCACGAGATCGCGATGCTCTTCGCACGGCAGCGCCGCGACCCCCTCGACGACCTGCGCCCGGTGGCCGACGGCGACTCGCTCATGGCGCTCCAGGCCGCCGTGCACGAGGTGCTCGTCCGAGAGCCCGTCGCCCGCTACCTGCTGCGGGTGGTCACCGCCACCCGAGACCACGCCGACCTCGCGCTCGGGGCCTCCCCCCGAGGGGCGCTGTCGTTCTTCCGCGCCTGCCAGGCGAGGGCGCTCATCGCGGGCCGGGACCACGTCACGCCCGACGACGTGCAGGCCCTCGCCGCGCCGGTGCTCGCCCACCGGGTGATGCTCACCCCGCAATCGCGCTACGGCGGAACCTCCCCTGAGCGGCTCATCGCCGCCATCGTGAGGGGCTTAGAGGTCCCGGTGTGAAGGTCAGGCGCCGACTGGCCCTCGACGCGGTGGCCGACCTCGATTTCGAGCGGCTCAACCACGTGCTCATCCCGAGCCGCGCGGAGGACCGCGAGCGCCTCCGACGCTCCCGCACCGGCCGGGTGCTCCTTCCCCTCTTCAGGCTCTACGAGCGCTTCACCCCTGAGGGGCAGCTCACCGCGGGCCTCGCCCTCCTGGGCACGGTGATCAGCCTCGACGTCGACCGCTCCGACGCCCACCTCGTATGGGCCGCCCTGGTCGGAACCCTCGGCTGCTCCCTCGCGGCGAGCGTCTTCGTCCGGGTGGATGGGGTGGTGCTGACGGTGAAGGTTCCTCCGAGGGTGGCGGTCGGCGAGGAGGTGGCCTTCGCCATCACGGCGCACAACACCGGCGACCGCACCCGCACCAGCCTGCGCGTCGACGGCCCCTTCCTCCCCTGGGACGGCGCCTGGACCCGCGAGGCCCCGGTCATCGCCCGCCTCCCTCCCGGTGGTCAGGAGACGGTCACCTGCCACGCCCGCTTCCGCTCCCGAGGGGAGCACCACCTCGACACCTTCCGCATCAGCGCCCTGGTCCCCTTCGGGCTCTGCGAGGGGCCCTCCGTGTACAGCTCCGGCTGCCGCTTCGTGGTGGTGCCTCCGGTCGCCCGCATCGCCAGCCTTCGCACCCCGACGCTCGCCCGCCACCAGCCCGGCGGGGTGCCCCGGGTCACCAGCACCGGCGAGTCCTTCGACCTCCGCGGGGTGCGACCCTACCGGCCGGGCGACCCGATCCGCGACCTCCACGCCCGGAGCTGGGCCCGCACCGGCTTCCCGGTGGTGCGCGAATACCAGCAGGAGTATTTCCGCCGTGTCGCCATCGTGGTCGACCCCGACACCTCCGGCGCCGCGCACCCCGCCGTCCTCGACGCGCTGATCTCCCTGGCCGCGGGCCTCGCCGCCACCCTCGGCCGCGACGACACCCTGGTCGACCTGGTGATCGTCGGGCGGCGCCTCCACGAGCTCAACGCCCACGGAGGCGCGGGCGCCGACCTCCTCGGCCCCACCCTCGACGTCCTGGCCTGCGTCGACCCCGGACCTCCCCTCGACCCCGACGCCGTGCTCTCCGCGCTGGGCCCCCATGCGGGCCGGCTCTCCGCCGCCTTCGTGCTCACGGTCTCTCCCTCGGAGACCCACCAGGGCCTCGGCGCGCGGCTGCGTGCGCTCGGCATCGCCAGCAGGACCCTCGCGGTCTACGACGCCCGCAAGCCCCGCCCCGAGGCGCCCGGGGACGTGTCGCTCTTCGCCCACGACGCCGTGCTGCGGGGCGAGGCGGTTCACGCGTGAAGGCCCGGCTCGTCCACGCGCTGCCTCCCACGCTCGCGGCCCTGGCGGTGGTGATGGCGACGAGGCAGCCCATCCACGGCGCCTGCCTGCTGGCCGCCGCGGGGCTCAGCCTCGCCGTGGGCCCCGCCTTCACCCTCGGACCGAGCGCCCAGCGGCTCACCCTGGTCTTCGGCGCGATGCTCGGGGGCGTGCTGGCGGGGCTGCTGATCCCTTCGGCGCCGCAGGGGCAGACGCTGGGGGGCGTGTGGTGCATCGCGGCGACGGCGCTCGCGATGGCCGCGCTGGTGAGGCTGACCTTCACCCGTCCCGAAGGGGGGGCGAGGGCGGGCTTCGCGCTCAACGTCCTCACGCTGCTCTCCGTCGGTCAGGTGAGGGCGCACGGGTACTACCTCCCGATGGCGGCGCTCACCCTCGGGGCGGGGCTGCTGGCGATGCGTTACAACGACCCGACGAGGCCTCCGTGGAGGCTGCTGGGGGCGCGCGCGAGGGCGGCGGGCGCGGCCATCGCGGTGGGCGCCGTGGCCTTCACGCTGCTGATGGGCTGGGGGCTGCCGAGGCTGCACACGCTGGCGATGCAGCGCTTCCTTCAGGCCTACGGGGAGTCCGCGGCGACCGGGCTCGACGACGCCCTCGAGCTCGGGGCGCTCACCTCGATGCTCCAGTCCGAGGAGATGGTGCTGCGGGTGTACGGCCGAGGGGTCGACCGGGTGCGAGGGGCCGTCTACGACCGCTACGAACGTGGGCGGTGGCGCAGCAGCCGCGGCCCGGCGCACACCATCCTTCGGGTGGGAGCAGGGCCGCTCCGTCAGAGCGACGCGGTGATGGTCGAGCGGGTGGGAGGCGTGCGGGGCTGGGTGATGATCCCGCTTGGGGCGACCGGGCTCTCGACCGAGGAGGGGGCGGTGCGGGTCGACCCGCTGGGGGTGGTTCGCTCGATCCCGGGTGATCCTGCGGTGAGGGTGTGGTTTCGGCCCGGGGTGCGCGTGGCGATGGCTCCATCTCCGCCGGTCGTGGACGACCTCTCGGTGCCGGCTGCGATAAGGCCGCGGCTCACGGAGATCGCGGAGCGCTTCTCCGCCGGGGCCACGACGCCCTTCGAGCGGGTGGAGCGCATCGCCGACGCGCTCCGCACCCGCTACCGCTACTCGCTTCGCTTCGAGCGCACCCCGAGGGTCGACCCGGTGATCGACTTCCTCGACCGGCACCCGCAGGGGCACTGCGAGTTCTTCGCCTCGTCGCTGGCGCTTCTGGGCCGGGCGGCGGGGGTTCCGACGAGGGTGGTGGGGGGCTACCGGGTGGCCGAGCGCAACCCCATCGGGGACTACTTCGTGGTGAGGGAGAAGAACGCCCACGCCTGGGTGGAGGCCTGGGATGACGCTCGCGGCTGGGTGACGCTCGACGCCACGCCGGAGTCGGAGGTCCCGCAGAACGTCGGCCACGAGAGCCGCTGGTGGGCCGCCCTCGGCGACGGGCTCGCGGTGATGGCGGGGCAGTCGAAGGACTGGTTCGAGCGGCGCACCACCGAGCAGCGGCTGGGGGTGGCGCTGGTGCTGCTGGTGGGCTGGCTGGCCTGGCGCACCTGGCGGGCGAGGGGGGAGGCCGCGTTGACGAAGGCGGCGCTGGCGCAGGAGGGGCCGCTGCCGTGCTGGGAGGCGCTGTCGGCGGCGCTCGCGGCGAGGGGCGTGGCGAGGGCGCCGGACGAGACGCTGGAGCGCTACGCCGCGAGGGTGTCGTCGAGCGACGTGCTGTCGCCGGGGCTGAGGGAGGAGAGCGCGGCGGCGATCCGGGCCTATGCGGCGGCGCGCTACGGGGCGGAGGGCGACGCGGGGGAGATGGTGCGGCGGACCGACGAGGTGGTGCGCTCGCTGCGGTGAGCGGCGATGCGCGAACCCGTAGGCTCATGTCTGTGTCGCCGCATAGCGATGGTCCCATGAGCAAGCCGCCCGTTTGACGCCACGGGTGAGCGGCGATGCGCGAACCCGTAGGCTCATGTCTGTGTTGCCGCATAGCGATGGTCCCATGAGCAAGCCGCCCGTTTGACGCTGGGGTTCGCGCCAACGCGCGAACCCGTAGGCTCATGTCTGTGTTGCCGCATAGCGATGGTCCCATGAGCAAGCCGCCCGTTTGACGCTGGGGTTCGCGCCAACGCGCGAACCCGTAGGCTCATGCCTGTGTTGCCGCATTGCGATGGCCCCATGAGCAAGCCGCGTGTTTGACGCTGGGGTTCGCGCGTTGGCGCTCACCCCAGGCTATAACAGGTGACGACCCCCACGTGCGTGGGGGTCTTTCGAACAGGAATGCCACTTCGATGGAGCCCGCGGTACATCGAGTGGAGTTTCCGGAAGGTCCAGTGAGTTTCGGTACGAAAGACCCCCACGCACGTGGGGGTCGTCACCTGTTATAGCCTGGGGTGAGCGCCAACGCGCGAACCCCAGCGTCAAACACGCGGCTTGACCCACCGCTGAACTGATACGGCGGTGCCAATGACGAGCGCTCGACACTGCGAAGACGAGCGCTCGACATTGCGAAGACGAGCGCTCGACATTGCAGAGACGAGCGCTCGACATCGGCGGCCGCGCTCGTGACCGATCCGTCGGCGGGGCGAGCGTCCGCCGCCGACGATGCGCGCGTCAATGCGGCTCCTGGGCGCCGAAGCGGGCGAGGTAGTGCCAGAGGCGCTTGAGGGCCTGCTCCTCGTGCTGGCCCGTGCGGGCAGCGTCGCCGAGGGTCCGGGGGGTCAGCCAGCCATCGCGCGCCAGGACCAGGCCCAGCGCGACGTACTCCGGTCCACGGTAGTCGGGGTAGCGCTCCAGCGCTTCGGTGCTCAGTCGGAATCCCGGGTGCCACTCGACGGGGCATCCCAGCCTGGCCGCCGCGTGTTCGACCTCGGTGTCGCGGTAACAGACATCGAGCACGATCGCCTCGACGTCTCTCGCGAGCTCCAGCGGCCCGTGCACATGGGCCTCGATGTAGTCGTCCAGCGCGTCCTCCGCGGGGGTCGCCGAGGCGAGCGCGAGGAGGGCGGAGCCGCGGGCCGCGACGCCGAAGTCCGCCGGCTCGTAGACGCTGTCGGGGTGGCAGAAGGTCGTCCGGGCGAGCGCCTCTGGCCTGAGCCGCAGGTGGGCCGAGCCGAAGCGGGCCGAGGCCCCGTGGGGTAGGCGGCGGAAGTTCAACGCCCCATACTTCGGTCGCTCCGAGGGAGGGGAATGATCGTAGGCGCCGCCGAAGATGCGGCTCTCCCAGAGCCAGCGGCTGCCGCCAGGGTGCGCCGTCAACGCTCCGTTGCTGGTCCCCGTCTCGAACTGGGAACGATAGAAGCCATCGCGCGCCATCCCATCGAGGACGGGGCTCCCCGCCACCAGGCGGTCAGGATGGAAGTTGACCGTGACGCGCAGGGAAGCGTCGAGGGGAGCGCCCTGGGAGAGCGCGGTGACGTGGGCGAGCGCGCGCTGCTGCGGAGACGGTGGCGAGGTCGGAGTCATGGGAGGCGCCCTCTCGCTACCTGCGCTGAAGCCAGTCGTGGACGAAGCCGGCGATCTCCTCCCAGCCCTCCTGGCCGCAGAGGTAGTGCGTCCTACCGGGAAAGAGCTTGAACTCCGTCGTGCTCTCGGCGTGTCGGTACGCCGCGAAGTTCTTCTGGTTCAGCTCCCATGGGACGATGTTGTCCTTCTCCCCTCCGATGAGCAGCAGCGGCGCGTGGGCTCTGGCGAAGTCGATCTCGCCATCGTGGCCCGCCACCGAGCGCGCCACCGAGCGGCTCTCCGGAACGACGTAGCGGTCATAGACCGCGCGCGCCTCTTCGAGGGTCAGGGTGTTGCAGAATGCGTAATGAAACTGCTCCAGGGTGAATAGAAACGGCCCATCGCCCGCGAGCGGGTTCACCACCGGCAGGTTGCTCTTGAGGAAGCTCCATTTCAGCGCGAAGACCCCTTTGGGGGGCGCGCTGTCGAGGGCGGCTCCCGCGACCGCGAGCCCCTCGTTGAGCAACCGCTGGGTGATGAGCCCCCCCAACGAGTGGCCGACGAGCAGCGGCTTCTCTCCCAGGCCCGCGATGAAGGTCCGATGAAACTGCACGAGGTCGCCCAGGGTGAGCTTCCTCAGGATCTCAGGCGGGGAGCTGCGCAGGTCGGCGGGCTCTCCCTCGTGGCCGGGCCACGCGGGGGTGTGGCAGCGGAATCCCCGGGCTGTGAAGAACTCGACCCAGTTCTCCCAGCTCCGAGGACTCATGAACATCCCGTGGATGAAGACGACGTCTCGGGTCATGGTTGGCTCTCCTGACGAGGCCGCTCTCACGGCCGCCGGGCCTACGGTACCTGGGGCGGGGGTCGGGTCAACAGGTCATGGACTCAGCGCGAGCTGCGGCGCCAGGAGCATTCCCGGGCGTCCGTCCGACGACCGGCCGATGTGCCGCCGCAGCTGGTGAAGCGGGTTGGTGCTGGGTGAAGCGTGGGCGGTCGGCACTGTTGGCTGGTTGGGCACGCCGTCCACGACAAGAACTCACAACATGACAGCGCCTGGCAGGCACTACTGGAAGAGCCTGCTGTCAGTCAGTCGCTTGTCTGGGAGTCGCGTCCGCATCGTTGCCGACTCACTCAACGATGACTGCGTCCCATGGGTAGCCGAAGACCGCCAGGACGGCGCCCCTCCAAAGCACGCGCTCATCATTCCCGAAGGCGACACCTTCAGGGAGAAAACTATCACCGGGCAACCACGTTCCGGCGTTGACCGCGAGAACATTGATCCAGGGCAAACCCCGCTCTCGACAGATGTGGTCACGAATGAATGCCAAAGGTAGATTGAGGCCGACGGGAGCGAGTGTACGGCCTTCCTTCTCGCCGATCGCGAGGGCGATTTCTCCATAAGTCGCTACCCGCATTCGGCTCGCGAGCAACTTCAGGTGCTCGAACACAGCCTGACTATTCTTCGGCGCATCGACCCAGATCGAAGCCATATTCACTCCTTGTTTACTGCCAGTGATTCGTTGCCACGGACCGCCACCCGTTGTTCGCGGCCCGCTGTCATCGCTCGTCGCCAGGTCCCCGCTTTCTCACCTTCGGGCCGAGGCTGTCCAACGGCTGGCCTTCGGGAAGCCTCACGCGTCGTGCCTCAGTCTGTTGGTGGGTGCCAACCAGCGATGACCCATGACCGTCGGGCTTCGACAACCTCGACGCGGTTCAACCGTAAGGCGACGACCGTGGCTCTTCCGCTCCCTGTCCTGCCGATGATCGTGTCTCCGTCGGCACTCCACCCGAAGTGATCCCGCCAGACTTGCCGACGGGGGTCGAAGAGCCGCACGATCTCTCCCGTACTCGGGTCAGGAGCAGCGATTCGATTGCCCTTGTGATCGTTGCACATCGAGCATGCCAGCCAGAGATTCTCCCTGGCCGTTGGGCCGCCGAGGGATTCGGGGATGATGTGGTCGACCTCCATGGGCGTGCCGGTGATGAACGCCGAGGTCAGGCAATAGCCACAGCGATAGCGGGCCTCCATGGAGACCTGCTCACGCAGCGCCTTCGCGATGTGGCTACGGCTCATGCTCTTGGAGAAGGCCCGAGACGTCATGACCACGCTGCTTGAGCAGGGCGGCAGACCGGGCGCGGACCAGCATGGTTCGGGTGTACTCCTTCATCAGCGTCGCGAGAGCATCGATCTCCGAGGACGAGAGCCCTTCGCTCTGGCGCTTCTGATGGAGTTCCTCGATCTCGGCCGCCCTCTCCGCGGCCAGACGCTGTCTGGCTGCCCGCCATAGATCTGCGTCCTCCAGTAGGTGCAGCGCGGAGATCGCCTCCGCCATGTCCACCGGCAGTTCTCCGGGTTCGTCCAGAACGGTCGCCACCGCATCAACGAGCTCGGCCTCGACCGTACGGTGGGTCCTGGTCGCGCGCCGAGCCAGCCGCTCATAGAGCGGCCCGGGGAGGTTCACGGTCACTGCTTGAGCTACCATGCTGCTGTCTTACTCCGAATCGGAGAGGGGAGCGAGTAGAGCCGATTCCGTCCGAACGGCTGGCCGATGTGCCGCCGCATTGGGTGCGGTGGGTTGTGGGCGGGTGAAGCGGGAGCGGTCGGCACCATCGGCTTGTTAGATACGCCCAACGCTACTCACAACGCAGCCGTGGGTCTCGGCTCCGCGGTTCATCGCAGGGTATCTGCTCGCTGCAGATCTTGTTGCTATTGTGCTGATCTTAGCCAAAGAATCCATTCCTCCCTCCGGGAAGCCCGAATTGAATGTGTCTAACTCCAGCCAGCGACGACGGCGGAGCCTTATTGTCAATGACAACGACTTGGCGGGCCAAGTATCTTGTTGCCAGCACCTCAAAGAAGGCAGTTTGCACCGCTAGGGTAATCACATCCGCTTGGCCGCTTGCGTCCTGCTGACCATGGGCGGTAAGCGGAGAGTCAAGCACGACAAAGCCTGGATGCGGCAAGTGTTTGGAAAGGCAATATTCCATAACCGACAGACTTAACGCGGAAACGATCAGACCTCGCACGGCCTTGCCGAAGGACGTCCGTAGTTTCCCGGAGACACGAAGGTCAACTTCATCTTCGTCGAAGTCCACGACGACATCGCCTGGTGTATAGTGCCACTTCCAAGAGACCAGCAGTTCGGCTACTCGGTCGCACAACTGGCGAACGGAACCATCTTGATAACGCGTTCTTTCGCTCGGCTTCTCCAGTTGGGGGGGCGGCTCGTTCGCGGAGAGCTGTCGCTCAAGCCAGTCTTTTCGCTGAACGAGCGCACCACGCGCAGCGTTCTTCGACAAAGCGCTCAATACATCCGCGAGTCGCTCTCTTGTACCGTCCAGTTGCCGCGACAGTTCGATCCGTTCACCGTCTAATCGCTCAACGACAGCGGCCAGCGCTGACTCCCGTGCCATCGCGTCAGTAACTTCTTCGCTTACCAACCGAATCTCCGTGCCCAAGTCTTCGACCAACACATCGATCTTAGACGACTCTTGATGGCAAGATTCTAAAACCGCATCGAACTCGATGTCAGCCTGCGCGAGTTCGACGGGCCACTCCTGAGCGCAGGTTGGGCAGGCCACTGGGTCCATTTGGTGAAGGAAGTTGCTAGCCTCGGCGATGGCCTCCAATCTTTTCTGGTCCGACCTGTAGTAATCTCCCAACAACCGTAGCCGAACATGTAATTCCTCACGCCCCAGCAACTTCGATCGCACCTCGATTAACTCTAGATCTGCTTCTTTTCTGGCAAGTAGATTGACGGCGACGCGACTTGATAGACTCGACACTGCCTCGCGGTATTCGTCAAGCAGCGAGGATGGATCGTTGGCATCCGCAGACGAATGAGAGGATGATAATAACTCGGCGTCGACTTCTGCAAGCATGGCAGTCATCACCTCATGTCTGCCCGCAAGTCCCTCTCGTGGTTTAGGTTGTATGGGTAGGGGGCTGTCATGAGCGCCCAACATGAAGGCAAACGCATTCGTGAAGAGCGTATCGCTAAAGCCGTTCTCACCGAGCACGGGAGACTCTTTTCGGATCATACGCATCTCGTCGATCAAGGCCATATGCACAACGTGCCTGACCGACATCGTGCCCAAGTCTCCTGATTTGTTGGTCCTGAGCTTGGTGGGGGCGATCCCAAATATGGAAAGCCAGAAGGAAGACAGGCTCACTCCCTTGGCATTGGAGCCCTGAGCCACTTTGCGCCAGTCGCGTTCCGGAGGAATGCTTTCATCAGCTGCATACTCAGCCGACACATGAGCTTCCTTGCTGACGAGCGACCTGCGAACTGCTCGGCGCTTTCCATTGTCTACTTCAAATACCAATCGGACTTCCGAATAGCCATCGGATTCGCTGATGTCCTTCGGGGCCTCTTTGCTCGCAAACATAAAATCAAGACACTGAAACGCGAACGACTTTCCTCGATTCTCGGGCCCTGAGAGCACGTTTAGCCCAGGATCAAAGATCAGTTCCGCAGGGGGCACACCATCTCCAACAACCTCCAAGGCCAGAAGCCGCACGCGGTTCATGACTTTTCCCTCAGCACGGACTCGCGAATAAATTCGCTGCCCCATTTTCGCATGTACTTCGAAGAATAGTCCGCGAGATCTTTGTCTGAGGCCGAGCGAAATCGCGCACTTACCCACTCTGCTCGGTGACGCAATTCTCGCAGATACGGAGCCTCCAACATATCTAAGAAGGGATCCGCGAGATCAGTAGCAGCGAACGAGACGCCCGTGCGATCAAACACTGGAACCGCAAGGCCTTTTTGGATCAACATCTGAACGCCAGCGGAGAGCGACCGTCTTCGTACTAGAATTTCGCCTCCGCGATTAGGAGTGGCGGGGTGTAGGCTCTGAGGTATGCCCATCCCATCTTCCGCGGCGGTGACGCCGTTCGCGCTTACATCGCCGGAATGAACAAGCAAATAGTCGTATATGACCATTCGCTGGATATTCAGGGATGACGGTCGTTCAGCCCATAGCATCGCAAGCGCCCGCATGCCACACTCAACAGGCCCATTGAACGGACTGACTTTCGGTGTTGGGTCGGCCATCGCTAACTCCGCGGCCTTTTTACCCACTGAACCCTGCCATCATTCGCAAGTTGATGACACATCCCGCAGCGATCCTGCACCTTCACCTCCGGACACAACTCGTTGGCGTTCAAAGACACTGAACCGGCACGTTCAATCGCTGCCAACACGCACTCGTACCCGTCTACATGCTGTCGGCGCACGACAGGCATGATCCCATGGTACATCTGATTCATGAGATCGATGTCAGTACCAGGCGGCAGTTTGTCGCGTCCGAGTCGCAACAATTGCTCTGCGTAATAGAAGCACTCCCTGGAGTCTCGCATGTGAGAGTTGAGTTCGGTGCTAGCGGGGAGATGTATCGAGTGAAGGTCGGAGCGGCTGCAGCCAAGATGTTCCGCGTATGCATCGTAAAGAGCGCTTAGATATGCAGTCTCTCGCGACGTAGGCGTCGCAGGCGGATGATCCAGCGCAGGACGATGAAGTTTGCGATAGCCAAAGTACCAGTTGTAGTACTGCGTGGCCTCGATGTCCTTGACTAGTTCGCGTGGCGTTTTGTGCGATATTACGTCAAACGGGAAGGTATCCACGTGATCCAGCAGCGCGTCTTTCAGATCGACGGCCGTCGACTTGGTAATGCCGGCGCGGCACTTGTCATTCCAGTGGAACTTCAATCCTTTGCGCATTTCTTCTGGATTTTCTATTAGGTCCTGTAGCGACGGACCCACCCCGTGCTGTGCGACAAAGTAATATCTCCGCGGCATCCGATAGCCTCCCCGTTTGGGTCCAAGGTGAGTATAAAAACACAGCTTTCCCAGTTCGACCCAGATCTCGCCCGGAGTCAGTTTTTCGCCATATCGCTTGCACTGGTAATTGTCCCACTCCCCCTGTTCATCGACCACAAACGCTCGCACATCCCGTCCTTTATCACCCGCCCCGGGGGCCCATACAACCTTAGAGTATTTGGGTTGAACGCAGCTAAAGACCCACTCATGGACAAACAACTCGAAGAAGTCTGGGCTCCATGTGCTTATCGTTTGGACAGGGTGCGGAGTCCTCTCAAGCAACTCTCTTGTCGATGGTTTTGTCGAGCGAGTCGGCTCTGGGACTTCCTCGAACCCACTTTCGTCAAGTGCTGCAACAGTGTTTTGCATGAGAATCACCCAGTAGCGTGACGTGGCGTGACGTGAGCACTGTCCCAGTAGTGACCATCAACCCGACGAGCGTGTCAAGGACGCCAGGATCTATCTAACATAGCAATCGATAGTGCCGCCGATGCATATTCCCATAAAGGGAGCGTTATGCAGCCGTTGCCTATCTCCCTAATATCGCAGTCGACGGCCTCGCCGCTGCATATCCACATCAGGCGAGCGTTACGCAACCCTCGGAACGTGTCAACGGATTTGCCCCGGTCCTCGTTCCCGTGGAGTGCGCACCCCCCGACTGCGCCCCTTCGTCCGCACGCCTGCTCCCCAGGAGCCTCGTAGGCCCGATCCCCCGATGACGAGCGCTCGACATCCCGATGACGAGCGCTCGACATCCCGATGACGAGCGCTCGTCATCGCATCCTCCCCCCATCCTCTCTCTCCCACCCCCGCCCGTCCGCCCGTCCGCCCGTCCGCCCGTCCCTCCGCTCGTCAGTCCGTCTTCCCCTTTGCGAGCTTCTTCGCGTAGCCCGTCAGCGCCGCGCCCAGGTCGGCGAACTGCCGCTCTTCGATGCGCCCGAGGCTCCACCGCTCCCCGCGGCACTGCACCGCCACGTTGCCGAGCCCGCTCCCGCCGAACACCCGCCGCAGCGCCCGCACGCCCGGCGCGTCGGTCCCCGCGCGGCCGTTCGCGCTCTTCTTCTTGCGCGCGACGTCGCGCATCTCGTCGAAGCTCAGCGACGTGAAGAGCACCCGCTTCTCCCCGACATCGACCTTCGTCTTCGCCAGGTCGATGCGGACCCTCGGAAGCTCCGTCCCCGACTCGGCCTCCAGGTAGTCGATCAGGAGCGCGAGCTTCCGCACCCCGTAGCTCCGCTCGTCGTCGGCGTTGAAGTGCCTCGCGACCCGCACCCCGTCGCGCACCGTGGAGAGCGCCACGCCGGGGAGGACCTCCGCGAGAAACGCCTTCGCCGTCTTGTACCCGCCCGCGATGAACAGCGGCGGCTCGCTGTAGAGCAGCGAGTCGAGCGCCTCGTACGCGGCGTCCCAGCCGCCGAGCTCGGTTCGCTGGGCCTCGTGAAAGGCCCTCAACAGCGCGTCGTAGCGCGCGAGCATCGCCTTGTTGACGAGCACCGCGGGCACGCGCGGCGTCTTCGCCCGGCTCGTGGTGGTCGCCTTCGCGCGCTCCGCGGGCGCTCGTGCCGTCGAGACCCTGCGTGCCTTCCCCGATGCCTTCGTCGTCGCCATGGCCTGGGATGCTACGTCAGCCGAGAGGCCGAGCGAGAGAGCCCGACGGTTTGACCGAGAGCCCACCGAAGGCCCTCCCAATGCGGGCTCGCCCGGAGGGGAGCAGCCCACCACGTCTTCAGTCCCCGGCCTCGCCCGGAGGGGAGCAGCCCACCACGTCTTCAGTCCCCGGCCTCGCCCGGAGGGGAGCAGCCCACCACGTCAGCATGGTGCGGTTCCGAATTCGTTGACGTCGCTCGTAGCGACGAAGACGCATCGGGCTGACGTGCTGGGCTGCTCCCCTCCGGGCGAGGCCGGGGACTGAAGACGTGGTGGGCTGCTCCCCTCCGGGCGAGGCCGCATCGGGCTGACGTGGTCGGTCGCTCCCCTCCGGGCGAGGCCGCATTGGGAGGGCTTCGGGCGGGCGCTCCCGCCTACCGGGGACCCGCCGCGGCTCACCCCACCAGCGAGCCGCGCGAGTTTCTCCGCTCCGGGCCCAGCATCACCTCATCGAGCGCCAGCGCGTGGCGCAGCGCGTGGCGCAGCCCGAAGCCCGCGACCACCAGCAGCGTCGGCAGCAGCAGGAAGATCACCGCGCTCCTCCCGAGGGTGAACACCAGCCAGTCGTACGAGCCGTGCACCATCACCGCGACCATCAGTCC
>Ga0207969_100447_pt1 | contig 19496 bp, 22 predicted proteins | sample LakWasMet25_LOW6_2_FD_183869 | JGI IMG/M metagenome (GOLD analysis project Ga0207969, IMG submission 183869) | Freshwater sediment methanotrophic microbial communities from Lake Washington under simulated oxygen tension - Sediment Metagenome... | ecosystem: Environmental > Aquatic > Freshwater >... | reverse complement strand
CGGGTCAGGCGTTTTTTGTGGTTATAGTCGAGGTCAGCAAAACTGGTTTGATATGACATAGGGGCATTGGCGTTGTTTTGAGTAATGGCAATATTATCCCATACTGAGGGATTTAATCAGCGCTTCCCTAGCGAGCCGAACACAATCACGAGCATGAATACAGCATAAAGAAACACCATGATTTTACGCGAGCTTTTATGCAATGCCGCCATCATAACCTCAGCTTCGTCCATGTAAGCCGACAGTTTAAGGATACGAAAAACCCGCAGCAGCCGTAAAATACGTATCGCGAGCATGGCCTGGGTGCCGGGAAACAGTAGAATCAGGTAGCTGGGCAGTATCGAGATCAAATCGACCCAGGCCAAAGAAGCTTTTGAAATACAGCCAGGGCCGGCGAACGCTGATCAAGCGCAATCCGTACTCCAGGGTAAACAGCAGCGTAAATAGCCATTCAATAATATATAAGGCTTGCGCGTACCGGTTTTGGATCGCTTCGACGCTATCGAGCATGATCACAATCACGCTGAGCACGATGCTGATGCTCAAAACGACATCGAACGCCTTGCCCATCGGCGTTTCGGAGCCGAAAATAACCGTATTGAGCGATTCCCGCCACGGCGATAGCGTTTCGCCGTCGTTATAATAAGGGTCTGTCGTTGTGGGTGCTTTTTGTGTCCGCATGACTTTTTAGATTTGCCCGTATCTGAAACAATCGACCGTATGATCATTGACCATGCCGGTCGCCTGCATGTAAGCATAACAAATGGTGCTGCCGACAAATTTAAAGCCGCGTTGTTTAAGGTCTTTGCTCATCGCATCGGATTCCGGCGTAGAGGCGGGAATATCTGCGTGAGTTTTGCGTGCATTGCACAACGGCTTGCCGCCGACAAACTGCCAGATATAGCTATCGAAATTCGCAAATTCCCGCTGAACTTTTAAAAAAGCCTGTGCGTTGGTGACGGCCGCATTGACCTTCAACTTGTTTCTTACGATGGCCGGGTTAGCCAGCAGCGCGTTGATTTTTTGGTCATCGTAACCTGCAACCGTTTCGGCATCAAAATTATCGAAGGCTTGTCTGTAGCCGTTGCGTTTGTTCAGGATGGTCGACCAGCTTAAACCCGCCTGTGCGCCTTCAAGAATAATGAACTCAAACAGCAGCCGGTCGTCATGCACCGGCACGCCCCATTCATGATCGTGATAATGTTCTTCATTAGGGCTGGACAGCGCCCATGTGCATTTTTTCATTGGTGACTCTGATGTTAAAGTTTAAGTGCTTGTTCCCAATCTTCAGGGACTGTGAACTAACGTATCTTTCACATCCCTGTGTTCTGGATTCCGGCACAAATCCGTCTGGAACGGATTTGCATTAACCCAAAGGGTGTCAGGCAGGATAGCCTGACATGAATCCCTGCCGGAATGACGCGTTTACGCGGGTTTCCAAACTGAGTTCCCAAGCTTGAGCTTGGGAACTAGCGCAAACTTCGTGCCTTCGTGGTTTTATGCTTTATGGCCCGTTGATAGCTGCATTGTTGACAATACCCACCTCAAACCGCATCATCAATCCACGTTATCTGCCGACTATTTTAACCTATGAGTAATGACACCCTGCAAATTCGCCGTATCGCTATCGATACCTATCATGAAAACGTCGCTTACCTGCATCGCGAATGCGGCATTTACCGGGCTGAGGGTTTTCAGGCGCTGTCTAAAATTCTGGTTAGTACCAACGGTTCCAAGGTGCTCGCGGTTCTTAACGTAGTCGATGACAGTTCCATCGTTCAGCCGGGAGAGCTGGGCCTGTCCGAGCAGGCATTCGCGCAGCTTAATGTCGCTGAAGGCTGTCTGGTCACGGTCAATCATGCGGAAGCGCCGAAGTCGATGGATGCGGTGCGCCGCAAAATCAACGGCGAACGTCTCGATCAGGATGACTTTATCAGCATAACCACCGATATTGTCGAAACCCGCTACTCCAAAATGGAAATGGCCGCATTTCTGGTCGCGACCGGGCAAAACAATCTGGATCGTGACGAACTGTTTTTTCTTACCCGCGCCATGCTGCAATCCGGCGACACCATGAATTGGCATGAAGCGCTGGTCGCCGACAAACATTGCATCGGCGGCATCCCCGGCAACCGTACTTCGATGCTGGTGGTGCCTATCGTTGCCGCGCACGGCATGTTGATACCGAAAACCTCCAGCCGCGCGATCACCTCGCCGGCGGGGACGGCCGATACCATGGAAGTGCTGGCCGAGGTCAACCTGACGCCGGACCAGCTGCACGACATCGTGCGCAAGGAGCGCGGTTGTTTGGCCTGGGGCGGCACGGCCAAACTCGCGCCGGTCGATGACATGCTGATTTCTGTTGAACGCCCGTTGGGCATCGATTCGCAGGGGCAAATGGTGGCGTCGATTCTGTCCAAAAAACTGGCCGCCGGTTCCACGCATCTGCTTATCGATATTCCGGTCGGCCCCACCGCCAAGGTGCGGCACATGAATCAGGCGCTGGCCTTGCGTAAGCTGTTTGAGTTTGTCGGCGACCGGCTCAACATTCACCTGGAAGTGATGATTACCGATGGCCGCCAGCCGATAGGGCGGGGCATAGGCCCGGTACTGGAAGCTCGGGACATAATGCAGGTATTGCAAAACGATCCTGATGCGCCGTTCGATTTGCGCCAGAAGTCTTTGCAGCTGGCAGGGCGAATCATTGAGTTCGATCCCGATGTGCGCGGCGGACAAGGCTATGCGATTGCCCGCGATATACTCGAATCGGGCCGGGCCGGCGCTAAAATGAATGCATTGATTCAGGCGCAAGGCGCAAAAACGATAGACCTGCACCCCGGTAGCCTTTGTCATGAGGTTGTTGCCTGCTGCGACGGCGTAGTCACGAGTATCGACAACTTTCAAATGGCCAGAATCGCCCGGCTTGCCGGTGCGCCGATGATGAAAAAAGCGGGCGTCGATTTGTTAAAGAAGCTGGGCAATCCGGTAAAGGCGGGTGAAATCTTATATCGCATCTATGCCGAATTCCCCGCCGATTTTAAATTCGCCCAGGATTTAGCCGCCCAAAATAATGGCTACACGATAGGCAGCGAAGAACAGATTATCAAATCGCTGATTGCCTTTTAACTTCCCATGATGATACTCGCCTTTCCCGATTATATAAGCCAGGCACAACGCCTGGCGGCCCGGCTTGACGCACCGCTGGCGGAGGTCGTCCTGCATCATTTTCCCGACGGCGAAAGCCTGATTCGCCTGCCGCCGTCACTGCCGGAACACGTTATTGTTTGCCGCAGCCTTAATCAACCCAACGACAAATTGATCGAACTGTTGCTGTGCGCCACCACCGCGCGGGAATTAGGCGCCAAACGCCTTACGCTGGTTACGCCTTATTTAAGCTATATGCGCCAGGACATCGCCAACCAGCCGGGCGAGGCGGTTAGCCAGCGCATCGTCGGCAAACTGCTTGCCGACCTGTTTGACGATGTGCTCACCGTAGATCCGCATTTGCACCGCATCTCGGCATTGACCCAGGCGATTCCGATTAAAAACGCGATCAGCCTGACCGCCGCCGATGAAATCGGAACGTTTCTGAAACAACAATTCAACCATGCGCTACTGTTGGGGCCGGACAGCGAATCGAAACAATGGGTTGCCGCTATCGCCGAAAATATCGGTTTCGATTACGCCATTGCCAAAAAAAACCGGCTCGGCGACAAACAGGTTGAAATGAGTTTGCCGGATGGCGATTACCGAAACAGACCGGTGATCATCATCGATGACATGGCCAGCACCGGCAGGACGCTGGCTAAAGCGGCCGAACTGCTGCAAGCCGCAGGCAGCAAGGACATTTACGCGGTCGTCACCCACGCCCTGTTTTGCGGCGATGCTTACGCCCACATCCTTAAATCCGGCATCAAAACCATCTGGAGCACCGACAGCATCGATCATCCGAGCTCCTGCATCAAGCTCGACGCTCTGCTGGCGGACGCGATTAAGGCAATTACTCGATAAAGCGTTGACTGCTGAGTCGGGCGTGCCGTGCGCGCCTGCTCCGTCTAAATCTAACGCCCTATGGCGCGCGCGGCACGCCCTACATGAAGTAACATGCACGGTACTTTTAATCACAGCTATAAGTTGATAAAGCGTTGACAGACCTAAGGCCAGTTAATAGACTGAGGCCTTTTTTACAGCAACGATAGACTGCAAGCTTGCCGAACATTGTTCACCCCGATTTAACAACTTTAACAGGATTCATTTATGCGCATTAAAAACTGGCTGATTGCCGCCTTATTTCTCGTATCACCCTCGCTCTATGCTCATACCGGAGGCCATATCGAGCACAGCTTGATGAACGGTTTACTGCATCCTTTAACCGGCATCGACCATTTGCTGGTATTGCTGGCGGTTGGCCTGATCGCGGCCAAGCAGGGCGGTAAGGCCTTGTTTGCATTTCCCGCTGTTTTTCTGGCATTGATGGCTGCCGGAGCCTTGCTTAACGCTTATGCAGTGCAAATTCCGTTTGTTGAATCGTTAATCGCCTTATCGCTGGTGGCGTTTGGCTTGCTGGTCACTATCAGTCAAAAACAACGCGCTAAAATACTCTTTCTGGGCGTATCGTTTTTCGCCGTATTCCACGGCTATGCGCATGCCGCAGAAATTCCGGCCGATTCCAGCGCCGTCATGTACTTCTCGTCGTTAATGTTGATGAGTCTGGCCATTTGCCTGATCGGTTGTGTAATCGGACTGAGCACGGGTAAACGTATGAACACCCTGTTTTCATTGATATGCTTAAGCAGCGGCCTGTATTATTTAGCAGCCGGTTAGTAAGCCGGTTACGAACAAGATTGTGCCCCGCTAAATAAAGAATCCTTTAAAATAGCCAAGCCGGTAAAAAGCTATTTTCCAAATACAGTCGAAAAAACTAACACCGCGTAAAATCGGGGCTACTTGTAGCCCCGCCATTTCCTAAAGCAGGATAAGTCACTTTGTGTAACACCCATAAAGAAGTTGTACCGGCAAGAATCGATTATATTGATGCTTGGCGGTTTCTGGCCGTTGTCATGGTCATTCAGTCGCATATTTTCGTTTACAGCGGCTTAAAAGTCCCCCTATTAACACCTTATTTAGACCATCTGGACCGGCTCGGCGAACTGGGGGTTTTGGTGTTTTTTGTGATCAGCGGTTTTGTGATTTGTTCCGGCCTGGTCGCGGAGAAAGGCCGGACGGGTACGATTTGCTTACCCGCATTCTATGTGCGCCGGTTTTATCGGATTATTCCGCCGCTTTGGTTGTATCTATCCTGTCTTTTGCTGCTTAACGCAACGGACATTGTTGAAATATCGCCGCAACAAGCGCTCACCTCAGCCTCGTTTTTATGCAATATGCCGTTTCCTGACGGCTGTTCGTGGTTTGCAGGGCACACCTGGACGCTGGCTTACGAGGAGCAGTTCTACCTGATTTTTCCGCTGCTGATCCTGTTTGTACCCCTGATCAATAACAGTTTGCGCTTTGCTTTGGCAATAGCTGGTCTGACTATCGCCTCGGTGTTATTGAACAGGGCAGGTCATCTGTTTTTTGGCGAATATTTCATGTACTTTATTTTTCTGCTCATCGGATGCTGCTCCGCATTGTTGCCTGAAAATATGATCAGCCGCATTCGTCAGATGCATGTTGCCGTCTGGCTAATCGTTATTACTTTACTGGTTATTTGCATAGGCTATGTGCCGGATGGCATCGAAAAACAGGTGAAGGTGATTTGTTACCCGGTGTTGATTCTGCTGATGGTGCTGGGTACGCCCACGCAGATTAAAGCGATTGCCCTTGTTTTTAAAAATAAACAGTTATGCTATTTAGGGCGGATTTCTTATACGGTGTATTTGTGGCAGGAATTAGTGACGGGGAATTACGTCGGCTGGTTAACCTTTGTTTACATCGCCGTTGTTTTCGGGTTCGCAATGATCTCGTATCGGTATATTGAGTCGCCGTTTCAAAAAATGGCCACTTCGATGTCCAATGATTTGAAGGCCGCCGCTGTCGCCGCATCGTTAACCGGGTATAAACAAGATCGACAATACTAAACCCTCGCCCGGAAAGGCCGAGGGTTTTATGCGCTTAGCTACTCCGCTTGAACCGCAAAACTATGCACCCATACCAGAGCGTCGGCTTCCCAGGTCATCCCGGCGTGCATTTTCAAGATAATATCCCGGTACATGTCAAGACTGGGATAGCCTTCCGCCTTGGCATCGGCATCGGTCATGTCACCTAAGCGCTGACGTTTTAAATCGGTAACAACAAAAGTCATCCCGTCCAGGTCGAAAGTTTCGCCGGGCAAGCCATATATGCCATCACGGCGTTGCTGCGTTTTCATTCCGGCTTTTGTCGCTTCTACCAATTTCGCATGAGTGACCAGGCGGTCTATGGAACAGGTTTTCTCTGGGTAAGCTTCCATTGTTGATCCTATCTAAATAAAAAAGTTCTATTGTACACCAAGCAATCCAGGCTTGTAGCGGCGGGCATCCGCCATTGTTCATATTGCCTAAACTAATTTCGGTACGAGCCGATAATAAAATATGAGTCATTTTTATTTCAGGGGCCAAAGCTAATGATCATAAAAAGTTCCGCAATCCAGTTAAATAGCCAACATCAATTGTTGAAGAGTTCTCAGGAGTCCGAGTCGCTCCGATTTTGGAAAACCCAGGAGCAGCCGACAGACAGAAATGGGATGAGGCAAAAACAGCCGCTGACAGATGCAGTCAGTCTGAGTAAAACGGCTCAAACGCTTAAACCCGAAAAACAATCGCTCGATCTGAGTGAGGCGCCTGATGCCGAACATGGGGTCATGATGCTGATTATAAAACAGATGGTTAGAGAGTTGACCGGCAAGGAGTTCAAGCTCTTTTCGCCGAGTGAACTGACGGCCAATGCTGATAATGTAACGGCAACCGACGCTAAAAACGTGGAAATAGCAACAACGCCTCCGCCTGCAAGGCAGCCGCCCTCTGCGGGTTTCGGCCTTGTTTACGAGCATCATGCTTCTTACCAGGAGTCTGAAAGCGCAAGCTTTTCCGCCACAGGTTCGATCAAAACCCAGGACGGAAAAAGCATCGAGTTTTCCGTTCAATTGAATATGAGTCGCGAATTCATGATGGAAACAAATACTTCCGTCACGGCCGGCGATCCCGAAAAGAAAGTCGATCCTCTCGTTATCAATTTTGCCGGCAATGCGGCGGAATTATCGCAAACCCACTTTGAATTCGATATTGATGCCAACGGCACCGCTGAACAAATCGCCACATTAAGGCCGGGCAGCGGTTTTCTGGCGCTGGATAAAAATAAGGATGGCGTTATCAATAATGGCTCTGAGCTGTTCGGGCCGAATTCCGGCAACGGATTTTCAGAACTGGCCCAATATGACAGCGACAGTAACGGTTTTATTGACGAAGCCGATCCCATCTATAAAAGCCTAAGAATCTGGCAACGACACGAGGACGGCAGTCAGCAGCTTATTGCGCTGGGCGATAAAAACATCGGCGCCATCTATCTGGGACACGCCACCACGCCATTTCAATTACGCACCGCCGATAACCAATCGTTGGGGGAAATTACCGATACCGGCGTTTATTTAACGGAAGACGGCAAAACCGGAACCGTTCAGGAGATTAACTTGACGGTATAACAAAGAACTGCGGGATAGCGATTGTTGATATAGGTATTCGTACCGATAAATTTCATCTGTCTATTTTGTTAATCTATAAGTGACAAAGAAGGGCGGGACGCCCTGTTTTTGTCGCATTATCTCTCTTACAAAGACCCCCCTTTTCTCTCTGGGGTGGTCTTTTTTTTGATCGGCATTGTAATCTTCCATTGTCCTGCGCGGATGTATCATTCCTGAACAATCCTTAACGACCTGATCCTGTTGATAGCGGCAGCCAGTTCATACTTGCGCGGCATGGAAAGGGTGCCCGGATAATCAGGCTTCAATATGTCTAATCCGTGTTTGTTTATTTGGTCCTCCAGCCAGTCTATCCAGAAACGGATAGTCTCAGGTTTATCGCCCAACCGCTTTAGTTGAGCCCGCAGCGCCAACAGGCAATAGCCGATAGCTAGAATTTGCGGCGCTTCCGCGATTTGCTCCACCGTATCCAGATTGATCAGATCCATGCCGTATTCCAGTTGCCTCGGTGCGTTGCGTAAGTCTTTTATGCGTTTGGCTAGGGTCTTGTTCAGGCGCCGATTGATATAGGCGGGGTCGAAATTATCGATTGCCAGGCGGCGCGACGCGGAAAAATCGGGGAACGGTGTATCTTCCTCCGCTATCGCCCCAAGTTTGTCGCGCACCTTGGCGGTAATATCGTCGCAACGGTAATTGTCCATCAGCAAGCAGGTATCGGCTTTCTGCAAAAAATAACCCAGGCCGCCGACTACAAAAATCATCGAGACACGCTGTTTTTTCCACAGCGACCGCACCGTCGAATAAAGCGGCTTGATGGGCTCTTGCGTCGCATCCAGGATTTTTTTGATCAACTCATCGCGCACCAGAAAATTGGTTGCGCAGGTATCTTCATCAAATAGCAGCAACCGGCTGCCGCTCTCAATGGCTTCGACAATATTGGCCGCTTGCGAGGTGCTGCCGCTGGCGTTGTCGGATGAAAAACAATCGGTTTTAAGGCCATTCGGTAAGTCGCCGATAAAAGGACTGATGTCGACATCCCGAATGCTGCGCCCCTCTTCGGCCCTGATAAAAAAGGCATCCTCCCGAGTCACTACATATTCCCGTCCGTCGCCCGGAATATGCGCGTAAACCCCGGCTAAAATCGCCTGCATCAAGGTTGACTTGCCGTGATAGCCGCCGCCGGTAATGCAGGTGATGCCCTCTTTAATGCCCATGCCGGTTATGCTGCGGCCATTCGATAAAGGAATTGTTATTTGTAGCGATGCGGGGGATTGAAAGGTTTTAACAAGCTCGGATAGAGAAGGCCGGTCATCGACGCCGCTATGCCGCGGCAGTTTGGCATCATTGGAGATAAAAGCGACCAGAGCCTGTTGCTGCATAAACTGAATAATTTCGGCGCGTGTTTTTTGCACATCGACAAATTGCTGGAGCAGCGTTCGGGTCTGCTGGTCGTAGTGTTGGTAGAAAAATGTCGCGTCAACAATTGCAGTCAGTTCCCGGCTCAACATGATCCACGCCTGTTCGGCATCAAAAACGCCGCCGCCTTGCCCTTTAGCCGGCAGGCTGATGATAAAGCGTAAATAAACGGCCTCGTCATCAAACAAAACGCTATCCCTGATCAGCATCTTTTGGCTCAAGGCAATGGTGTTAAAAGAACCGCTGCCGTCTTTACCGCGATTTTGCTGCGCGAACCGGTCAATGCCGTGACGAAAGCGCCGAATCAAAAAATCGGCTACCGCCAGTTTGCACTCGGCGGTCTGCAAAAAATGCTCGGGGAGTTGACTGTCCGGTAGCGCTATTTTTACGGATGCAATGGAAGCAGGGTTAGCGCCGGGGCTACCCTGCATTTTGATAAAGCTGAGTTCAAATCGGGGGAAATGATAGGAACCGCGCAGCTTCCGGATGTCCTGAAAAGGCTGGTCGGCGAGAGAAGAGAGTAGCGGTTGTAATTTGTTCACATTCCCTCCTGTCTTGTGGTTTTAAAAACCGGAGAAGTTAATGCGCTTTAACATCCTTTACCTGAAAGTCCAACGCAGCAATCAACTTCATTTTCACTAAATTATCATTGATACCTAATGTTTTAAAAGCGGCTTTTATATTCATGGTTTTTAAGGCATCAACAGAACCGAACCTCAAACTAAACAGCCTGTTTTTCTTGCCTTCAGGAAATCTACGCATTATTTCATTAATGCGATCATCGATAAGCTTCCTTGCTTTATTCAATTCCGTGGCGACTTCCGGCTTTAGCCCGGCTGATAATTGCTTGCCCGGCAATGCCCCGGCTTCAACCGGAAAATCCGGCTGAAGCTTTTTGCGCATATCCGCCAATTTTTTACTTTGCCCATGAGCCACCAACAGATTACGCTCAGTAATGCTCACTTTTTGCCGGTCTGTTACAGGGCTATCGGATGTTTTTTTCATCGATTAGAACGGGATGTCGTCATCATACGGCGCATCGAAATTGTCATGGCTAGGGCCTTGTGGGGCAGATGGCTGGCCTTGACCGGAAGATTGATAATTTTGTTGCGGCGGCTGGTTGGACTCGTTTCTTTTGCCGACCAAATCGATAATGTTGGCGTTAAGCTCCAGGCTGGTTTTAGTCGAACCGTCTTGCGCCCGATATTCACTTTGGCTCAGTTCGCCGGAGACAAATACCTGTTGGCCTTTTTTCAAATAATTTTGCAACTGTCCTTCTGCGCGCTTGCCCCACACCGCACACCTGATCCATAGCGTTTGCTGCTTATCGCCAAAGCCGATATTGTTGGCTACGGTAACGTTCAATACCGCTTGGCCTGACGGCAAATACCGGACTTCTGCATCGCGGCCCACAGTGCCGGTAAAACTAAATACGTTGCTCATTTTTTTCTCATTGGTAGTTAAATTAATAATGCGGCTATTATCGACTGGTTCCATCAAAAAGAAAAATGCAAAAGCTCGGATTGGTTTTGATTATCGCCCGATAAAGTCCTATTGCTTAATCGAAGCACTGGAAAGCCAGGCTAATTTAAGAGGGTTAGTTCAAAGATGCTGTAAACGAAACTGGATGCATGCCAGCTAAAGATTGTTTCGGGTTATGACGCAAAATGGCTCAAGCCCAGAGTAATGATTTTTTTTGCTAATTTAATCAATGGATTGTCGAGCTATGCTTTCTTTTTTAGAAAGTTAAGCATTACGCACACTCATGCCTTTACAACAATCCAAGCATTGCAGCTTTTATCGTAGCTGAAGTTTTGTTGGCAGCATTCAACTTAGTGACGACATTATTGATATGAAAGTTGACAGTACGCTCCGCAATATTGAGTATGCACGAGATCTCGCTAGATGTTTTGCCATCAGCCGTCCACCGAAGCACCTCTATCTCGCGGTTTGACAATGTCACATTAACTTCCTGCATCAATTTCGGCGTCAAGCACCGCGACATGCCTAAATGCGCTACTTGGGTCAGCCAGGCCATTTTGAATTTGTTGGCATCAAGCTCTATTTCAGTGATCGGCTCATTTGAGCGCGCAAGCGTTAACATGCCGACAAACCCGTTGAAATCACGGCTGGATTGCGCCCAGCCAACGCGCAGTCCAAATGAGCATGCCTCCTCCCATAGATCACTCGCTGGACTGAATAAGTCATCTGTCCATATAATTGGTAAAAGTGAGCGCATGGCGTGTTGCACCGTGGGGTCAATTGCAAGATAATTTTTGGCTTGATATTGGGCTTGCCAAGCTGTTGGGTAATTATTAAACATCAATGTCTTTGGGTTCGTTAAGGGAAGTGGCATACGCAGGCCATAGGCGCAATGGTCAAAGCCAAGTTCCTTACTAAACGAAAGAATCGTTTGAAAAAGTTGGTGTGCGCATTGAATAGACTGCAATGCCTGAAGTTGAGTTTCTTGCCAAGCCTTCATAGATTCCTTTGCGTACGAATATCAGGTTTTGCTAGTGTGTGGGTTATGTCGCCTTCGGCCGAAAGATGCTCGGCGAAAGCGCAAGTCTGTCAGATTTGACACTATCGACAAGTATTGACTTTGTGTAGTGTGTTTTGTTTTGTTTTGTTTTATCTTGTTCTTAGCTTAGTTGAGAAAAACATGCATCCTGAAAATATAACTGGAGTAGATATCATCACTATTTCCCCTGATGGCTATATACGCCTAACTTTTGAAGAGTTCCAGCAAGTTTCACTTGTACATTTAATGTCTGGTCTTGATGAGGGGGATAATCTTCCTTTGGTACAGGAAGGAGCAACCTTTGCTGAGTTTACAGGCTACACTGACTGGGTCAGTGTCACTAGTCCAGCCATTAGCATTGGGTGGGACTGGATGAATCAGTTTTCTCAAGTAGGGGGAGTCTACTATAAAAGGGTGAGTAAATCGAGAAGTAATCTCATGCTGGTTGACGCGAAACAACGCGACCTAGGACCTGACAAGACTGCCGCACTGATTGAAACAGTAGTTGATGGGATTGTCTGGCAAATCGTAGTTCAAAACTATATAAGCGCACGGTACGCGTCATAAGCTGTAAATATTGACAGTTGTTTCTAGCGGAAAAAGTCATTCAAACGTATCCTAAGAAAGATTTTTTAGGAGAGATGTACGTTGTTACGGGTAGACCGGAAGAACTCTCGCAAGGCTGTACTTGAGACTCGCCTGCTACCGCCACAAAGTATTTGTGGAACGATTTGGCCGGCAACTTCAAACATTTAATTATACGGAACAGGATCTATTCGGCCGTTTTGCAGTAACCGTAGTGAGAAAGAAAGTTTTCGTCAAACACTGACGCACATCTTGAGCAGTTGCATGGAAGTGGGTCTGTCGTTGATCGTTGCCGACAGCACGTCCTATACGGCGAAAATACTACAAGACCTTGGCGATTTCCCTTGGATAACGCGTGTCCCGGAAACGATCGGGGAGTCGCTATTTTTGCGAAAGCTTTTATGGGCATCCCTGCCCAACAAGAGGCAAAAGCTATGCGACCGCTAATGCCTGCGGCTGCCCCAGCCGTCCTGCTTCATTCGTTGGATACCCAGCAAGGGTATCCAACATCATTCTCGCAATGACTCGACGCGATGTCGGAAAGCCTGCATTTTCACTACGCAAAAAGCGCTTCGTGAAAACACATGCGCTATCGCTTCTGGGACTACTCGACTCCTGTCTCGCAGCGACTGACTGCTAAGCCGCATAAATTAATCATAATGATTTCCGTAATAGTAAAAAGAATGCTGTAATTTACTGCTTTTTTCGGTGGTTACTAAAAGTTGTAAATATTTTCCAAGAATATGTTTTATAGAAGAAAGTTTGCTAATAACTTTTTACCACCTTCAGTTGCGAAAGATTCAGGATGATATTGAATACCTTCGATGGGATATTTCTTGTGGCGAACTCCCATAATTACACTGCCATTTAAAGCTGCGTCGACTAAGTTTTGTTTTTGCCCCGTTACTTCATCTGCGACAACTGATGTAATTTCCAGGCAGTTGGGCAAACTAGCCGCATCTACCATTAGCGAGTGGTAACGCATTACTTCAAAGTTTTGTGGCATGGAACGATACAATCCACGTTCGTCGTGTTGCACCAGTGATATTTTTCCATGCATGGGTACTGGAGCACTCACAACTTTTCCACCAAAACAATATGCAATACCTTGCATACCAAGGCAAACCCCCAGCAATGGAGTTGATTTACCGAGCTCTAATATGACATCACTGCATATCCCAAAATAATGTTTATCGCTGGGGGTTCCCGGCCCCGGCGAGATAATGATACGGTCAGGGTTAAAATCAATAACTTGATTGATAGTTATCTCATCGTTACGTTTGACACTCACATCAAAACCGGCGAACCCAAGTTTTGCCGATAGAATTTCGCCAACGTACTGGTACAGGTTGTAAGTAAAAGAATCGTAATTATCTATAATTAACACGCGCATGGTTATTGTTCCTTTTCAAAGCTGGCAAGAACACTGCGCATTGCGGAAAGCTTGCGTTCAATTTCCTGATACTCGTCAGCCGGGTTAGAGTCATAGACATTGCCTCCACACGTTTGCACATAGCCGTCTTCACCATTGATAAACACCGAGCGAATGGGAATTGCAAACGTGCAATCGCCATTAAAACCAAATTGGCCGACGGCACCCCCATACGGACCGCGAGGATCAGATTCTAGCTCGTTTATAATTTTAATGGCTTCAATTTTAGGTGCCCCGGATAGAGTTCCGGCTGGGAAATTTGAAGCCAGGGCAGAAAACATATCTTCCTTTTCATTCAGAATGCCAACAATTTCTGAAGAAATATGCTGTACATGAGAGAAGCGTTTTATATCCATTAAACTACGGACTTTGACAGTACCATAGCGCGCTACCCGACCTAGGTCGTTACGGTGCAAATCCACTAACATATTGTGCTCTGCTATTTCTTTAGGGTCGTTTAATAATTCCCTTGCCAGTTGCATGTCTTCAATGGCATCCGCACCTCGTCTTGCGGTGCCTGCAAGCGGAAAAGTTTCCATTTCGCCATCACGTAAACGAAACAAAAGTTCTGGCGATGCTCCAATAATTTTTTGCCGATCAAACTTAAGGTAAAACATGTGCGGAGAAGGGTTTACTTCCCGTAATTTGGAATAAATATGGGTTGTATCGCCAATGATCTTGTAGCGAGTTTTGAAGCCTACCTCACATTGAAAAATTAACCCTGACCGGATATATTCTTTAACTTTTAACACTGCTTGTTCATGTTCTTCACGAGACATCGAGTCTCCTAGGCAAGTGCATTCGGTTTCTCCAAAATCCTCTTCTTCTTGATGGAGTAAGGCCTTTATTTCTTCAATACGGTTTTTATTATAGTAATAGTAAAATATTTCACCTGTCATCTGATCGTAAACTAGCCCATCAAGATATACGCCAAATTTAAAAGGTTCGAACGATTCGCTTGTTTGAAGATTAAGTGTCGGCTCAAAAAAATTTATAGTGTCGTATCCTAAATAGCCAACTAATCCGCCCGCATACCGACGCGATATAATGTCCTGAGGAACAATTTCTCTAAGCGCATAATAAGAATTTTCACACTGATATTTTTCAGTTTTTTCTGTGCGGGTGTCGGTAATACAGAGCGTATGCTTGTCTTCCGCGTATACAATTTGAGCGGGGTCAAATCCTATAATATGATTACGGGAAACCCCGCTCTCCTCGCCAAGGGATTCGAATAAAAAACAGTGTTGATATTTTTTTTCAATTTTTCTAAATAATTCGAAAAAACAATCGTCCTCGGAAAGCTTTATATAGTTGGATTTTCCGGGTAGTTGTATTTTGGGGATGTGTTGACTGTCCATATTAGATTTATTTATATCAGGGTTGCTGCGAATATGTTGTAAGGCATTCCGTTCCAGTTCAAAAAATTTGCCGTTACGGTATGCTCTAGCTCCTCGAGTAACCGTTGCAATACCAACTTTTAATTTGGCGGCAATTTGTCGCTGAGGGGTGTTTTCTGTAAGCATCTGAAAAATTTGCAAGCGATGCTCGATGTCTTCCAGTTCTTTGGACGTCAAAATAGCTTCCAATGCGGCCCCCATAAGCTTCGGGTCGGATATGCCGCAAAGCAAATTCACTAATTGCCGTCGATATTGTTTCTGTGTATTCATGTACTAGTATTGTAGTACGCACTATAAGCTATTGCAAATAGAGAATTTGCAAAACAGGGGGCAGCGAAGCAACTTTTTTGAGTTTTTCAGCATGCGCAGCTCGAAAGCCGGGATGCCACCCCGAAGCGTTTGTTCCAATTTGCCGTCGACTACCCGCAGTGGCAAAAGTAAATGTTTGAAGTGGCTGTTGATGAGGGACAATGGTTTGCGTGCGAAAGCGGCCAAAAAATATAAAGCCACAACCAACAGCAACCACTCCTTGCTTGTCGCGCCCAACCTGTTGTAACAAAATTTTCCTGCGGATGTGCCTGACCCAAAGTGGGTGTCGGACATTACTTATATTTGGACGGAAGAAGGCTGGTTATATTTGGCGGTAGTGCTTGAGCTTTATTCCCGCAGGGCAATTGGTTGGGCTATCGGCGAGCGTATGACCGCCGCTTTGGTGTAATGGCATTGTGGCGTCGTCACATACCGAAGGGGCATCATGCATCCAGATCGGGGTATAGCCAGTATTGTTCTGCCGCTTATCAGAAATTTTTTAAGCTAAAAAAATCGCTTAGTTAAGTGTCCGTGAGATCCGGGCAAGATCATCTTACGGCTTACCATCCCATCGGACAAAGTTATTCAGTAGCGCCAATCCTGCATGCTGGCTTTTTTCTGGGTGAAACTGCACAGCAAAGATATTATTTTTGCCGATTGCAGCGGAAATTTCTTTTCCATAATGGGCTTCACCCATCACATAGCCGCTATCATCATCCGATTCTTTTTCTACAAAAAAGCTATGTACGAAATAGAACCTTTCTTCATCGTCTATGCTATGCCACAAGGGGTGATTTCGCGTTTGTTTGACCTGATTCCACCCCATGTGAGGAACCTTTAGCTTTACGCCTTTCTCCATTAAAGGGGTGCCAAAAAAGCGCACATGACCGGGGAATAGGTCGATGCAAGCCACACCGTTATTTTCTTCACTATGGGTCATCAACGCCTGCATGCCAACACAGATTCCCAGAAAAGGACGGTCTTGGGAAACTTCTTTTATCAGCTCTTCAAATCCTAAGCGGCGAATCTCGGACATACAATCCCGAATTGCTCCGACGCCAGGCAAAACAACCCGGTCAGCTTCCCGAATCGTTGCCGCATCAGAAGTGACCAGTACTTTTGTATTTTCAAGCCCGGAATAAGAAGCGACATGCTTAATGGCTTTGGAGATAGAATGGAGATTGCCCATTCCGTAGTCGATAATTGCTACCGTATTCATTCAGTTAACTCTAAATTAGAAATGATTAATCGGTTTCTTTCCACAAGATTATGGGGCCTGAAATACTGAAATATTCGAGTTCCCGGAAGAATAAAAGCGTTCCCTCAAAATTACGCGGTAACTATACAGTAAATCGCCCTAAAAAATACAGGGCGGATTAATTATGGATGTAATCCTTGAAAGTTCATTGGGCGTTGGTGCGCAAATTAAAGTCATTGGCAAAAGCCCCTCCAGAATTTAGAGCGGATGTTTGTAGCGTTGAGCAGTATGGCGGTCAGGTTGTGTTTTTCGAGCCAATGGCGAAACTTGAGAATCGTGGTTTCGTCCGGCAAGGCATCGATCGGTAACGCGGCCAAAGCCGCAAAACGGCAGACGCAGTCGATCTCATGCAAGGCATCTTCTATTTGCCGTCTGAGCAACTGAATCACTGTTACGTAGAGTGTATACGCAGAATGGCATGGGTTGTCGACCGCGGCGATCGGTGCCGGGATAGCGCGGTTCGATCTGTTCCGATAACGAAGACCAAGCTCGACCTGTCAATGTTGACAGTTGTTTCTAGTAACCAAAATCAGTCAAATACGCCTTAAGAAACACTTTTTAGGAGGCATGATGATTCACGTTGTTACAGGTAGACAAGAAGAACTCCCAGATGGGCTTTACTCGAAAGTCGCCCACTACCGCCACAAAGTGTTCGTGGAGCGACTTGGTTGGCAACTTCAAACATTTAATTATGCGGAACAAGACCAATTCGACCGTTTCGATACGGTCTACGTTATATCGCGCGACGAGCGGGGAGATATTTCCGGATGTGCTCGCCTACTGCCTACCACTCAACCTTATCTTCTTGGGGACGTTTTTCCACAACTCCTCAATGGAATGCCTCCGCCAAATTCACCGGATGTTTGGGAGTTATCACGTTTTGCCGCCGTGGATTTTAATGCGAAAACATCATGCGCACTCGGGCAATTTTCTTCGCCCATTACAGTAACGTTACTTCAGGAGGCTATCGCCTACGCTGCATCACAAGGCGCAAAGCGTGTAATCACGGTGTCACCGGTTGGTGTCGAGCGGTTGCTAAAGCGTACCGGGTTTCACTCACATCGAGCGGGGCCGCCAATGGTTGTTGATGGGCATCCGATTTTTGCGTGTTGGATTGATATTGCGGATGAGCTACAGTGTTAAATTAGATATTAGTTGTGAAAGACGAAAAAGCACCATCACCCAATATCTGAAGTTAACCTAACTCGTAGGAATTCTAGTATGCTCATATCTCAACGCAACCAAGGTATTATTGGTAATGATCATGATAGCGAGCCATTCAAGTGGTTTAAATCATTAACAAAACAAATTGCATCTCGTTTTGTACTGCCAGCCGAAGACCCAAATAACTTCCCGTGCGTCTTCGCACAGAACGCGTATGCTAGGTTCTGTTGACGTTTTACCAATCAGGTAAAATAGGGCGTTTTATATGGAATGAACCGGATAACATTAAGCGATGAAGAGAGGGCTCGTATTTTGGCAGGCTTAAAGAAATTGCCTGGAGTTAACATAGGTCTACCCGATATCTGTAGGCAGTTTGTTAGTGCTTCTTTGTGGATATTACGTACGGGGCGCAGTGGCGCGTATTGCCGCCAACGTATGGTAAATGGAATAGCGTTTTTCGCGTTGGTGCGTCAATGGCGTGTGGGAGAAAATCCTCTGTCATTTTTCTGAACATGCCGATTTACAGGATGTTTCTATGGATGGTTCGGTCATTAGGGCACATGCCTGCGCGGCTGGGGCGGCAAACAGCACCGCCGATAATGAGGCGCTGGGGCGTTCCAAAGGTGGCTTTGGCTGTAAGGTTCACGCGCTCTGTGATGCCTTGGGCATGCCGCTTAAGTACATCCTGACAGGCGGACAGGAGGCCGAATGCAGGCAAGCGATACCCTTGTTGGAAAAGGTTAATGCCTCAGCCGTTTTGGCGGACAAGGCTTACGACACAAATGAGTTGAGGGCGTGGTTGGAATGTCGGGGAATAAAAGCTGTCATCCCGCCAAAATCGAATCGGAAAGAAGAAATTGAGTGCGATTATTGGCATTATAAGGAGCGGCATGCGGTCGAATGCATGTTCGGCAAGCTCAAGCACTACCGCAGAATTGCCACTCGATATGAGAAAAAGGCTAGTAATTACATGGGGATGCTGTCATTTTCCTCGGCACTTCTATGGTTAAGATGAAACGTCAACAGAACCTAAGTTCACTATATTATCTTTAACCTCTAAACCAGTTTTAAATTATGATTCTCAATAGATTAAATTCCTGCATTTATAAAAACATCGGATTCATCGAGATGATCGGTGTACTGATGCGGGTTTCCAGCTTCTCATTGGTCAGCTGGATGGGTGCAGAAAGCCCGTTCTTTTTTGTATGGGCTTTTAATACGACAGACGCAGTAATACTTTCCTGGTGTTCTCTTCTTAAGAAAGATAATGCTTATAGTTTACTGAATGTTTTTTGGATTATGGTGGGAGTTGTTGGAATGCTTAGAGCCAGCTCTTATTCATTCATTGACTTTAAAATTGCCGGGCTGCATTTCTTGGCGCAGTTCGTCACCATTTTCAGTCAATAATTTTGTAGTGTGTCAAAAAGCGTTGAAAAGTTTCCAGTAAAAGAGTGTCGAAAAGCTCCCAGCCATACTGTATGGTTATTGATTTTCAGCCGCCTTTTTTCGTTGCTTAAACCGATAAGAATCGTTGCCGGTTTCCAAAATATTGCAGTGATGAGTAATCCGATCTAACAGAGCGGTGGTTTGTAGTGGTCTAATAAAAACGGACAGCCCGATAGGTTGATAAAATAACTCAACCAAAGCAAGGAAAATCCAACTATGAATCAAAAACGACGAGCGTTTGATGCTAACTTCAAGTTGCAAGTGGTACAAATGATTAAAGACCAAGGCCTGAGCAT
>Ga0207969_100444_pt1 | contig 19598 bp, 16 predicted proteins | sample LakWasMet25_LOW6_2_FD_183869 | JGI IMG/M metagenome (GOLD analysis project Ga0207969, IMG submission 183869) | Freshwater sediment methanotrophic microbial communities from Lake Washington under simulated oxygen tension - Sediment Metagenome... | ecosystem: Environmental > Aquatic > Freshwater >... | reverse complement strand
AACGAGCCGCGAGACCGGGCCCGCGCCGCGATCCTCGACGGCAACTACGGTGCGGCGGCGCAGCACTACCGGGCCGCGCGCTGGCCCGCCCACGCGGCCATCGCCTCGGAGAAGGCCCGGCTCTACCCGCAGGCCCGGCTGCTCTGGGAGGAGGTTCAGGCCGACCCGAGGCTGCGCGAAGACCCGTACAACGCCGCGCTGGTGAGCTTCAACCTGGGGAGGGTGCTCACCGAGCTGCGCGACGCGCCGGGCGCCCAACGGGGCCGGGTGCGCGCCATGCGCCTGCTGGAGGAGGCCGCCGACCTCTTCGAGGCGACGGGGCTGCGCGAGCGGGCCTTCGACTGCTTCCAGGTGCTGCTCACCCTCGGCGCGGAGACCGGCAGCTTCGAGAACCTCGCGGAGGGCTACCTCAACTGCATCCGCATCCTGCGCGAGGACCACCTCAAGTATTACGCCCTGCAGTATTACGAGGACTTCATCGTGCGGGCCGAGCGGGCGCACGAGCACCACGCCGTCGCCACCATCGTGCACGAGGCGGCGGACTACGCGCGGGCCCTGGGGCTGCCCTTCCACCCCGCGCTGCGGATGCGCGAGGCGGAGGCGTGGCGCAACGCGGCGGAGCAGATCCTCCGCAGCGGCGGCTCGGTGGAGCTTGCGGAGAACGCGCTGCTGGCCTCCGTGGGGGCCTTCTCGGGGGTGGGGATGCACGGCCGCGCGGTGGCGGTCTTCGGGGTGCTCGCGCAGATGCCGGGCATCGAGGAGGAGCGGGCGAAGCGCTACGCCCGGCTGCGCTCCCGCTACGGCGACGCGAGGGACGAGGTGGTGCGGATGTCCGCGGTGCCGGAGTACCTCAAGCTCCCGGTGGCCTACCCCGACATCTGGAACGTCGACGTCGTGGAGTGGGAGGAGGACGGCGACGCGGTCGAGGCCTGCGGGGAGATCCTTCTCGACGGCACGCTGCCTGACTTCGTGCGTCGCAAGGCGCTGCTGGCGAGGCTGGTGCCGCTGACGGCGCGAGAGCCGGGGCACCCCAACACGCAGGCCCAGCTCGCCGAGGCCCTGGGGCAGGTGCAGCTCTACTCCGTGCTCTCTCCCCTGGAGCACCTCTTCGACCGGGGCCGCGGCGACGTGCGCGTGGCGGCGCTGCGGGCGGCCCGATCGCTCTTCTTCAAGCGCACCTTCATGCTGCTGATGAAGGGCGTCGCCGAGCCCGACCACGCGGTGCGCGCGGCGGCCGTCGAGGCCATCCAGCTCCTGCATTTCCCCCACGCCTTCGACCCCCTCTCCAGGCTTCACCGAGACCAGTCCGACCCCGCGGTGCGAGGCGCGGCGCTCAACTCCATCGGGCGCATCCCCTCGCTCGAGGCCGTCGAGTACCTGCTGGGCACGCTCCGCCACGGCAGCCCCGAGGAGCGCCAGCTCGCCGCCGACCTGCTGGTGCGCCACGACGCCGCCGAGGCCACCGGGGCCATCCAGGCCGCGCTCGCCCAGGAGAGCGGCGAGATGCAGCAGCTCCTCATCACGGTGCTGCGCCGCCGCAACCGCTGACCGCGTCCGTCACCACCACATCCCCATCCACGAGCAGCGAGGCGAAAGAGGTTTCATGGAGTTTCCCAAGCGGGGTCTGTCGAAGGACGAAGTGCTCTCCTCCCTCAAGGGCCGCCAGGGCTCGGACGCCGACTGGCGCCACGGCCGCACCTTCTCGCTCGTCTACTACGCGGGCCCCGAGGCCCTCGACGTGCTCTACGAGGCGTCGCGCGCGTACTTCTCGGAGAACGCCCTCAACCCCATGGCCTTCCCGGGGCTGCGGCAGTGCGAGACCGACGTGGTGGCCATGACCGCGGCGATGCTCCACCACCCCGACGCCGCGGGCACCATGACCACCGGCGGCACCGAGAGCATCCTCATGGCGGTGAAGACCGCCCGGCAGTGGGCGCGGGCCAACAAGCCCGAGATCACCCACCCGGAGATGCTGGTCCCCATCACGGTGCACCCGGCCTTCGAGAAGGCCGCGGCCTACTTCGACGTGAAGGCCGTGCACGTCCCCGTCGGCGACGACTTCCGGGCCGACATGGCCGCCGCGCGATCGCTCATCAACGACAACACCATCCTCGTCGTGGGATCAGCCCCGCAGTACCCGCACGGTGTCGTCGACCCCATCACCGAGCTCGCGGCGCTGGCCCGGGAGCGAGGCATCCTCTGCCACGTCGACGCCTGCCTCGGGGGCTTCCTGCTGCCCTGGGTGGAGAAGCTGGGCTACCCCGTTCCGCCCTTTGATTTCAGGGTCGAGGGCGTGACCTCGATGAGCGCCGACGTGCACAAGTACGGCTACGCGGCCAAGGGGGCCTCGGTGGTGCTCTACCGCGACCGCGACCTTCGAAAGCACCAGTTCGTGGCCTACGCCGACTGGCCCGGAGGGCTCTACGGCTCACCCTCCATGTGCGGCACCCGCGCCGGAGGCCCTATCGCCGCCGCCTGGGCGATCATGAACCACCTCGGCGAGGAGGGTTACCTCCGCATCACCCGGGAGACCATGACCGCCGCGCGAGCGCTCATCGAGGGCATCAAGGCCATCCCCGGGCTCTACGTGTTCGGAGACCCCGTGGGGAGCGTCTTCGGCTTCGGCTCCCACGACATCGACATCTACGCGCTCTCCGAGGCGATGGACGCCAAGGGCTGGCACCTCGACCGGCTCCAGCGCCCGCCTGGGCTCCATATGATGATCACCCCCGCGCACGCGCCGCTGGTGGAGCAGATCCTCGCCGACCTCCGGGAGGCCACCGAGACCATCCGTCGCGAGGGCACCACCGCGGAGGGCGCGGCGGCCATGTACGGCGCGCTCGGCACCATGGACGACCGCGGCACCGTCAATGACTTCATCCTGAACTTCCTCGACAACATCGACGCCCGCTGACAGACCTCCGGCGTCTTGCTCCCCCTCGCCACGCTGGTGCTGCTGGCCATCGCGCTGGAGTCCATCGTGGGCTTCGGGGCGACGGTGCTCGTCGTCGCGCTGGGCACCTGGATCCTCCCGGTGCAGCTCCTTCTCCCCGTGTACGTCCCGGTGAACATGGTGCTCTCGGCCGCCATCGCCTGGCGCGACCGCGGCGCCATCGACGTGGAGCTGCTGAAGAAGCGGGTGCTCCCGCTGGCCGCGGCGGGGCTGGCGGTGGGCTTCGCGCTCTACCGATATGCCGCGCGCCCCGAGCTGCTCCACGCCTTCGGGGTGATGGTGGTGCTCATCGGGCTCAACGAGCTCCGCAAGGTGCTCTGGCCCCCAGCGACCCCGTCGGTGAGCCGGGCGAGGAGCAACGCCCTGCTGGTGGGCGGGGGCGTGGTTCACGGGGTGTTCGGCACGGGCGGCGTGCTCATCGTGGCGGCGCTCGCGGGCGAGCGGATGGAGAAGACCCGGATGCGGGCCACGCTGGCGACGCTCTGGCTGCTGATGAACCTGGCGATGGTGGCCAACTTCATCGGGCACGGCGCGCTGGGGCTGAGCTCGCTGGGGCGCTCGGCGCTGCTGCTCCCCGCGGTGGCGGCGGGGGGATGGCTCGGCGATCAGGTGCACCGTCGGGTGACCGAGCGGCCGTTTCGCATCGCGATGGCCCTGGTGATGATGGCCGCGGGCGCCGCGCAGGCGCTGCGGTAGGGAGATCGTATGTCGATTGAACCATTGGCCATCCTGGGGTGTGGCTTCACCGGAACGGCGGCTGCGGTGAGGGCCCTCGCGGCCGGGCGCCCGGTGAGGGCGACGGTGCGCACCGAGGAGGCGGCGAGGACGCTGCGGCTGATCGGCGCCGACGTGACCGTGGCGCGGTCGTTGACCGGGGAGGTCGTCGCTCCGCTGGTGGAGGGCGCCGACGTGCTGGTGACCTTCCCCCCCGATGGCGTCACCGACGAGGCCCTCGCGAAGGTGATGGGCGGGGCGAGGTCGGTGGTCTACGTGTCGAGCACCGGGGTCTACGGAGAGCGCGTCGGGATCATCGACGAGGAGACGCCCACCGACGCGAGAGAGCCGAAGGCGGCGATGAGGCTCGCGGCAGAGACGGCGTGGCGCGAGGCCGGGGCCACGGCGCTGAGGGCGGCGGGAATCTACGGTCCAGGGAGGGGACTGCACCGGAGGCTGGTGGAGGGGAGCTACCGGGTTCCTGGAGATGGGGGGCAGGTGGTGTCGCGGGTTCACGTCGAGGACCTCGCGGCGATGGCCCTCGGATGTCTGGAGGCGGGGCTGCGTGGCGGGTTCTTCGTGGCGGCGGACGACGCGCCGGTGCCCCAGGGGGAGGTGGTGCGCTGGCTCTGCGCGGGCCTCGGGTGCCCCCTTCCCCCGTCGGTGGCGTTGACCGGGGCGCCGGCGACGCTGCGGCACGACCGCACGGTGATCAACGCGAGGGTGAAGCGGGCGCTGGGGCTCACGCTGCGCTACCCGAGCTGGAGGGAGGGCTTCGCCCAGTGCCTCCGGGCGGAGGGCGTCCCCTTCCGGCCCTGAGGCCCTCAACCCCCGCCGGACGGGGGCCAGTAACTTGCGGGTCGAGCGCGGGTTTGCTACCGCCGGGACTCAGTCCGAGCGGTGGCGGAATTGACGATGATCGTCGGGCGCCCTGTGGCTCGGATGCAGGTGTCATGGCGAAGCAGATCCATTGTCTGGTGCGAGGTCGGGTGCAGGGCGTGTTCTTCCGCACGGCGACGCAGCGGGAGGCGAAGCGCCTGGGGCTTACGGGCTGGGTGAAGAACCTCCCCGATGGAACGGTGGAGGTCGTCGCCGAAGGGGAAGACGACTCGCTGAAGGAGTTCGTGGGATGGATGCAGCGGGGTCCGACGGCGGCGAGGGTCGAGCGGGTGGACTCCCGCTGGCGAGGTTACACGGGCGAATGGGGCGATTTCCGCATCGTCGACTGACATCGGTCGCGCTGGCCCTCAGCCTCCTCTCGGCGGGCGCCGTGGTCCAGGCCCAGCCCTCCCCTCCCTCCCCCGTCGCAGCGGCTGCGGCCGCCGACGAGTCCGTGGGTCGCTCCGCGGCGGAGCTCGACGCAATGCTGGGCCGGCTCACCGACGGCAGCGCCCGAGAGCGACGCGCCGCCGCCGACGAGATCATCCGGACGCTGGAGCGGGAGGACATTCCCGTCATCCGTCAGCGCCTCCTCGCTCCGTGGCGGGTGGAGATCGACCCGCTGCGCTTCAAGATCGTGCGGCTCATCCGGGCGGCCACCGACAACCGCCCCAACGCCGAGTACGACCTGCTGGCGCTGATGATCTCGGCCCCTCGCGCGGCCGACCTCGACGGCGCCATCGAGCGGGTGGTGCTGGCCCGGGCGCTCGGGGGAATGGCCTCGGCCGACGCGGGCCGGGCGCTGGTGGCGCTCTCCACCTCCTACGGGGCGCTGTTTCGCCAGGAGGTGGGGCGCATCGTCCGGGGGCAGCTCAGGGACTACGTGCTCCCCGCGCTCATCGAGCTTCGCAACCCCTCGGAGATGATGCGGGTGTTCATGCGCCAGACGCGCGAGGCGCTGCGCAAGGTGACGCCCGGCGAGGCGGTGCAGCAGCACGACAACGCGCTGCTGGCGGAGATCCTCCGGGCCTACGGGTCGATCCGCCAGCCGGACGCGATGCAGGTGGTGGTGAGCTTCGTCAACAGCGACCGGGCGCAGGTGCGCGAGGCGGCGCGCTGGGCGGTGACGCAGTACGGCCGGGAGTCCATCAACGCGCTCCGGGCGGCCTACGAGATGTACGAGGGCCACGACGCCAACCCCCAGTGGGGGTGGGAGCGCACGGCCCAGGAGCTGTACCTCGCCAACGACCGGCGGCGCATGGCGGAGGTCACGCAGCGCCTCGACGCGGGCCTCGCCGCGGGCCGATCGGGCGACGGCGACGCGATGCTGGCGCACTTCCGCTGGGTGCTGGCGAGGCACCCTGACATGCAGCGCCGCGCGGAGATGGTCGAGCCGCTGATGCGCCTCGCGAGGGAGCTGGAGTCGGAGAGCGCCTCGCGCGCCCAGGCCGTGTGGCGGCTGGCCCTGTGGGTCGAGCCCGAGGGGGCGCACGCGAGGGAGATCCGCGCGGCGGTGCTCTTCCTGGATGCTGAGCAGTCGATGGCGCGAGGCGTCGCCGACCCGGAGCTCTACGACGCCGTGCTGAGGGTCGACCCCGGGCACGCGAGGGCGAGGGCGCAGCGCTCCGTGGTGGCCCAGGACGAGGTGCTGAGGGCCCGGCGCCACCGGCGCACGCTGGGCGCCGTAGGGCTGCTGGGCGTGGCGCTGGGGACGCTGTGGCTGCTGGTGAGGCGGCCTCCACGGCGGGCGTCGAAGCCGACAAAGGCGGAGGCGTGAGCCCGGCCCCGATGTGGCGCTTCGCGCTGGCGCTCGGGATGGCCAGGGCGCTGCTCGCCTGCTCCGACGATCCGACGGTGGAGGACGGGCTCCGCGCGGCCGAGGCCGTGGCGATGGCCTCGGAGGTCGTAGGGCTGGCGCAGGCCTTCGCGGCGCCCACCACCGGGCTCACCAGCGACGTGATGGCCGCCGAGCGCTCGGCCGCCGTGGCGCAGGCGGCCTTCACCCCCACCGGGTGCACCCGCATCCAGCTCAGGGACAACGCGGTGCGCGTCACCTTCGTCGGCGAGTGCAACGGACCCTACGGGATGAGGGTGCTCGACGGCGCCCTCGTCGCCACCGTGGCGAGGCGAGGCGAGCAGCTCGAGGTGGCGCTCTCGGGGGAGCTTCGCACGCGCCACTCCACGCTTCGCCCGGCGCTCAACGTGACCGTGTCGTCGCTGGCCGGAACGACCCAGGCGGAGTACGTCGGCAACTTCACCGGCGTCGGCGCGCGGGGCAGCGCGGTGAGCTTCGACGGCCGCGGCGTAGGCAGCCTCGAGGCGAGCTGCGTGCAGCTCAACGGCTCCGCGTCCGTGAACGCCGGGAGCGAAGCCTGGACGGTGCTCATCGCCAGCTACAACCGCTGCGCCGGAGGGTGTCCCATGAGCGGAGGGAATCTCATTCTCAACCGCGCGTCAGGCGCCCAGACGCGCGTCGAACTCACGGGCGGACAGGGCGTCTCGGTCACCAACGCGAACGGCCGCGCGGAGGCCGCCAGCGTGCCCTGCGGCGGGTGACGCGGCGCGGCGCTGCGTTCGTTACCAAAGCCTCGACGACCTGTGATACCCCGTGGCGCCATGAGCTCGGATCTCTCGTCGCTTCGTGCCGAAATCATCCACTCTCTGGAGCACACGCTCGATGCGGTGCTGCCCTGGTTCGTGTCGCAGATGCCCGCGGCGTACTTCGCGGACACCCCCGACCAGGAGCGGCTCTCGCACCTTCGAGCGCTGCTCGCGGCGCGCGCCTCGGCGATGCCGCCTCGCATCACCCTCCACTCCGAAGACCGCGCCCGGTGGACCTTCCTGATGGACGGCGATCGCCCGGGGATGCTCAAGGAGATCCTCGACCAGCTCCCCGCCGAAGCGCCGCTGCGGCAGGTGAAGGTACACACCAGCGCCGACGGGCAGCTCGCCATCGACACCATCGTCCTCGGCGACGTGCCCCGCTACGACCCCGCCGACCCGGCGCAGCAGGCGCGGCTCGACGCCATCCTCGGGCTCGTCGAGAAGGTGCGCGGCGACGTGGCGCGGGTGCGCTCGTTTCTGCTGAGCTCCTCGGCGGACTTCGTGCGCTCGGCCACCGCCCTTCGCGCGGTGCGCTGCGCCGACCGCTACGAGGCCGTGCGTGGCACCGAGGACACTCTGGTGCAGCTCGAGCCCGAGGCCGACCCGACGCTCTCCCGCATCGTGATCACCGTCGGCAACGCCACCCCCCGTCGGATGTTCGAGCGCTGCGCCGACCTCATCGGCAGCCACGGGGTGAACATCCACCGCGCCTTCGTCGACGTGGTCGAAGACCCCGGCCACGGCTACGTCACCCTCTTCAGCTACCTGGTGCGCGGCCCCGACGGGCGCGCCCTCGACGCCGACGGCGCGGTCTGGCGCGCGCTCGCCCCCTCGCTCGCCCGCGGCAAGTGGATCACCGACGCGGCCCTCTCGCTCAGCCACAACAACCCCGCCCTCGGCCTCGAGCGCGCGGAGGTCGTCGTCGCCCTGTCGAGCCTCGCGCACCAGCGGCTCACCCGCGACAACCCCGTCTCCTTCGCGCGCGACCGGGTGCTGTCCCTCGCGGTCCGTCACCTCGCGCTGAGCGCCGCCATCGCCGACCTGCTGCACGACCGCTTCAACCCGGTGAGCGCGATGTCCGACGAGACCTACGCGCTGCGCTCGGCGGCGCTGCGAGACCAGATCGAGCACGACGTCGACGGCGACGACGCCCGGCGGGTGCTGAAGACCCTGCTCGACGCGGTCGGCGCCACGCTGCGCACCAACCTCCACCTGGAGAAGCGCTACGGCCTCGCGCTGCGCCTCGAAGGGGGCTTCATCCCTCGCGGCGACGAGAAGCCCTTCGGCGTGTACTTCGTGCACGGCCAGGGGTGGGACGGCTTCCACCTGCGCTTCCGCGACATCGCCCGCGGCGGGGTGCGCGTCGTGCGGCCCCGCGGCCCCGACCAGCTCACCGCCGAGACGGACCGTCTTTACGATGAGGTGTATGGCCTCGCGCAGGCCCAGCAGCTCAAGAACAAGGACATCCCCGAGGGCGGCGGCAAGGCCGTGATCGTGGCCTCGCAGGACGTTCCGCTGACGAGGGCCATCAAGGGCTTCATCGACGGGCTTCTCGACCTGATGGTCCCCGACGAGCAGCACCCGCTGGTCGACCGGCTCGGCCGACAGGAGACGCTCTACCTGGGCCCGGACGAGAACATCGCCCACGAGCACATCGAGTGGATCGTCGACCGCGCCCGCCGCCGCGGGCACAAGCTCGCCGCGGCGTTCATGAGCTCCAAGCCCGGCGCGGGCATCAACCACAAGGAGTACGGCGTCACCTCCGAGGGCGTCGCGGTCTTCCTCGAGGTGGCCCTGAAGGCCGTCGGGATCAACCCCCGAACCCAGGACTTCACCCTCAAGCTCACCGGCGGCCCGGACGGCGACGTGGCGGGCAACATGCTGAAGATCCTTCACCGCGAGTACGGCGAGCGGGCGAAGGTGGTGGGCATCTCCGACGCCTCCGGGGCGCTCGAAGACCCCAACGGGCTCGACCACTCCGAGCTGCTGCGCCTGGTGCACGCGTCCGAGCCGGTGGGGGCCTTCGATCCGTCGAAGCTGTCGCCGAGGGGGAAGCTCACCCGGGTCGACGCGCCGGAGGGCGTGCGGATGCGCAACTCGCTCCACAACCGGGTGGTCGCGGACGCCTTCGTGCCCGCGGGCGGAAGGCCCCAGACGCTCAACGGCCACAACTGGCAGGAGCACCTGCTGCCCGACGGCACCCCGTCGAGCCGGGTGATCGTGGAGGGGGCCAACCTCTTCCTGACGCCGGACGCGCGCAAGGCGCTCGGCGAGCGCGGGGTGCTGGTGCTCAAGGACAGCAGCGCCAACAAGTGCGGGGTGATCTGCTCCAGCTTCGAGATCACCGCGGCGCACCTGCTGTCGGAGGAGGAGTTCCTCACGCACAAGAAGACCTTCGTGGCCCAGGTGATCGAGCGGCTGCGCGAGCTGGCCCGCCGCGAGGCCGAGCTGCTCTTCCGCGAGCGCGGCCACCACCCCGGGGTGCTGATGCCCGATCTGTCGGTGCGGCTCTCCAAGGAGATGAACCGCGCCGCCGACGCGATCGCGCTCTACCTGGAGACCGTCGGCCCCGAGGAGCACGCGCTGGGCGAGGGCCTCGTACGAGAGCACCTCCCGACGATCCTCCGCACGCTGGCCGAGAGCCGGCTGGAGGAGCGGATGCCGGTGGCCTACTGGCGCTCGATCGTGGCCAAGTCCCTGGCGGCGCACATCGTATATCGGGAGGGCCTCGACTGGCTCAACCCGCTCCCCGACGGGGCGATCGGGTCGATGGCCTTCCAGTGGCTGCGGGCAGAGAACGCGGCGAGGGCGCTGGCGGCGGCGATTCGCGGCGGCGAGTACTTCGACCGCGACGCGGTGGCCGCGGTGGTCGAGCGCTCGGGCGCCCGGCTGACGCTGGAGGGGTGAGCGCCCTCCACACCGCCTTCGGCGTCTCGCGCCACGTGTGGAGCCCGGACGACTCCTGGCTCGCGGTGGTGCGAGAGCGCGACGAGCGGGTGGTGTGCTTCGATCCGGAGAGCGGGAGCGAGGTCTTCGAGTGGGACCCGCCCCGCTTCTGGCGCGGGGTCTTCCTCGCCGCGGTGTCCCCCGAGGCGCTGCTGGTGGTGACGCGCGCCCGCGAGGACGTGAGGGTGTTCGCGCTGGCGGTTCCGGACGGGGGTGTGCTGGCCGAGGCTCGCCTCGACGCGGCGCCCGGGGACATCACCGTGGAGGTCTCGGCCGACGGCGCGACCGCGGTGCTGCTCTCGGGCCTGACCCACGACGTGAAGGGCCGCGGCTACGAGCTCACCTGGCTGGACACCCGATCTCTCACCGTGGTGGGTCGCGAGCGGATCAACCCCGCGCAGGGCGATCGCCCCAGGCGGATGGTGATGCACCCGGACGGGCTCTGGGCGACGTGGGTGACGCCGCAGCAGTCGACGCGCTTCGACGAGCCGAGGCAGGTCGAGCGCTTCGACCGGGCGGGCGCGGTGCTGTCGGGGCCGGTGTTTCGAGGGAGCGGCGACCTGCGGGCGCTGCGCTGGGTCGACGCCGACCGACTGCTGGTGGCGATCGATCCGGCGGTGGTGGTGGGTCCCAACGCGGGCTGGACGAGGCTGCTGCTCACCGACCCGGAGCGGGGAAGGGTGCTCTTCGATGGGGAGCAGGAGGCGAGGCGGGTGGGCCTGGCGCTGGTGTACTCGGAGCTCGACGTGCACCCCGAGGACGGCCGCCTGCTGATCGCGTGGACCGACCGACTGACGGACCTGGGAGAGGCCTCCCCCGGGACGGCGACGGTGATCGGGAGAGGCGGCGAGGTGCTGGCGAGCTGGCGTACGCCGACGGCGCACTACGGGGCCTACGGCGCGGTGTGGGCGGGCGAAGGCGACGCGGTGATCGAGCTGGTGGCGGCCTCGGACGAGGCGCTGTCGCTGCTGCGGAGGGACGCGCCGGGGGAGGAGCCGAGGGTGGTGCGCACCGATCGGCTGAAGCGCCCGGCGGGGGCGAGCGGTTGGGGCGCGTCGGGCCGTGGGATGACCGCGTCGCTCACGCGCAGCCCGATGGGGAGGTGGCTGGCGACGGTGTGGTCGATGGGGCGCTACGCGTCGGACGAGCAGCTCTCGTGGGTGGCGGCGCCGGGGTGAGCCGGGTGGGTGGTCAGGGCGGGATCAAGCGCGCCAGCTCCTTGAAGAGCTTGCGATAGGACACGTCCGGCATGGCCGCGATGGCGTCGGGTGCAGGGAGCGGAAGCGCCTTCGTGAGCTGCGCCTGGTGGTAGGCCTCCAGGTAATTTGTGCCGAGGAGACCAGTGACGAGGGCCTTGCAGTCGCGCTTGACGGGCTGGGCCTCGAGCACGCCGGGGAAGATGGATGGCGCGTTGCGGAGAAACCACGCCTCGTACTCCGGATCGGCGACGACCACCGCGAGCTCGATGTGCGGCGCCTCCGAGCGCGCGCGCTTGAGGAGGGTCGGTCCTAGCGGCGGCGTTCGCGATGGCTGCGCGCACTCCTTGTCGGCGTCGAGCACCACGAGGAGGGCGTCGGGCTTGTTCCGGAGGGCGGTGCGTACGGCGTACTCGATGCCCTGCTGACGCTGGACGTCGAGCGGATTCTTGAGCTTGTCGACCCCGACGCGCACCGGAGGGAGCACCTGGAACTCGTGCGAGCGGCCAACATGTGCCAGCCAGCGTTGCAGGAGGATCGGAACGGCTCCGACCTCGCCGTGACCCTCGACGATGGACCCGATGCGCCTTCGCATGGAGCCGACGCTCACGCCGGGAACGCGAAGACGTCAGGGCCGTTGACCAAGGGCTGCTCGTCCGGCCAGAGCGCGTTGATGCGGAGCAGACGGCCGACCGTCTCCGGGGGGTGCAGGTCTGCGATGACGTCGGGAGACAGCGCGAAGACCCAGCTGGCGCCGTCGCGGTTCTCCAGGATGCGGATGCGCTCGCCGGTCGCCATCGGGAGGCTGAGAACCTCGGTGCTGTGCGTCGTGAGCACGACCTGCGTGGGGACCGTTCGATCGACGGCCGAGGAAGGCTCGGTGACAGCGAGGGCCTGCTCGACGATGGAGAACAACGCGCCCACGTGAAGGGCGTCCTCGATCTCGTCGATCGCCACGAGCGACGCGCTGCGCGGCTGATGCAGGGCGCACAGCAGCGCGAGCGCGCGAAGGGTCCCTTCGGACATCGCCGATACCTGAAAGGCGAAGGTCTTGTCCCCGAGTCGCTGATGGAATTGGAGGTGCCTTCGACCAGCGAGGGTCACCGTGTCGATCGACTCGATTCCAGGCGTGACCGCAGCCAGACTGGCAAGGATCGAGAGCAGCTGCCGAGGTTCTCGCTCGCGGAGCTGGTGCACGACATCCGCGAGGTTGCGAGCATCCGGCGTCAGCACGTCGCCGCTCGCGAGCTCACGCCCCTCGACGATCGCGGACGACAGAGGGCGGCACGATCGGAAGGAGAGCAACGTCCCGTGGACGAGCCGAGGATAGAACGACTCCCACCCGTTGCCCTGCACGGATACGGCCCGCATCCCGTCGGATGCACCGCGGCCGCCGAGCAACGGCAGGATCAACACCTCGGCCGGCGCGCCTGGCTCCCATGGATCGGTTCCGCCGAGCGCCATGAATCCCGACGCATCACGAACATATCCAGGTAGTCGATCGTGTTCTGACCTCAGGACCTCTCGAACGACTGACCCGCCTCGATCGACCGAGAAACCGTAGATGACCGAACACGTTGGGAGCGAATGAAGGCCAACGTGCATTGCGTTGTGCGGCGCGCTGACGAAGCCCCCCTTCTCGTCGACGTCCAGCACCACGTTCAGTACCACCGCCACCTCGACGGGCTCGTCGTCCGGTGCGAGCCGATGTCGCAGCCCCTCCATGCCGCCCCGTCGCTCGATCGCGATGGGCAGCGAGTCGGTCAGCGCCTCGCGAATGAAATCCAGCGCGTCCAGCAGCGAACTCTTCCCCGACGCGTTGCGCCCCACCAGGAAGGTCAGGTCGCTCAGCGGCAGCCGCGCATCGCGGAAGCTCCGGTAGTTGCGCAGCCGCAGCTCCTTGATGTGGAGCATGGTCACCGATCCGCCGCGGCCGCCCCGATGGCGTTGCGCACGAAGAGGTCCTCCAGGGTCTCTCGCCTGGGCGTCACCGAGTGCACCCGCGCCTCGTGGGCCACGGCCAGCGCCAGCACCTCGCCCACGCGGTCTTCGCCCTCTACGCTCAGCAGCACCTTGTCGTGCAGCTTGCCCTGCTTCACTCCCGACAGCGCGCCAAGCGCCGACACCAGCGCCTCGTCGACCCGGGACAGCTCCACCTCCACCGCGCGAATCTCCCGGCGCAGCAGCTGATCGAGCGAGCCGTAGGCGGTGAGCTCTCCGCGGTTCACGATCGCCACCCGGTCGCAGAGCATCTCGACATCCGACAGGATGTGCGAAGAGAACATCACCGTTCTCCCCTGCGCGCGCTCTTCCAGGATCAGGTCGCGCACCTCCTTGCGGCCGATGGGGTCGAGGCCCGTCATGGGCTCGTCCAGGATCAGCAGCTCGGGGTCGCCCATCAGCGCCTGCGCCAGCCCGGCGCGCTGGAGCATGCCCTTGGAGAAGCGGCGCAGCGGGCGGTCCATCACCGAGCCGAGGCCCACCCGGCGGAGGATCTCCTTCGTCTGGATCACCCGCTCGTGGCCGGGCATTCCCACCAGCCGACCGCAGAGGTCCATGATCTCGCGAGGGGTCAGGTATTGATAGAGGTAGGGGTTCTCCGGGAGGAAGCCCACGCGACGCCTCGCCGAGGGTTCGGTCACCGGGAGTCCGAAGAGGCGCACCTCGCCGCGCGTGGGGAAGATCAACCCCAACAGCGTCTTGATGGTGGTCGTCTTCCCGGCCCCGTTGGGACCAAGAAACCCGAAGATCTCCCCCTTCTTCACCTCGAAGGAGATGCCCCGCACGGCCTCCACCATCCTGTGGATCTTCTCTCCCCAGGCGACCTTCCCCGCCTGCCGCTCCAGCCACGTCGGCGGGTGCCCCGGGAGCCTCGGGGCCGTGCGGATGAAGCCTGTCGAGAACACCTTGATGAGGTCCTTCACCTCCACCACCGCGGGCGCCGCGGTCACAGCCGCACCGTACGGTCGCCGATCGCCCACGCCGCGTGTCGCCTGAGCTGCTCGATCACCACGCCAGCGTCCTCATCGGACATCCCCGGATGCAGCGGGACCGCCACCCCCCCGTCGACCACCGCGTCCGCCACCGGGAAGCGCCTCACGTTGTTGACCCCCAGCGCCGCGAACTGCGGCAGCCGGTGCAGCGCATACGAGAGGATGCCCGCCTCGACGCCGGACTCCCGCAGCGCCGCCACCAGCGCGTCTCGCGCCGCCCGACGGTCGCCCGCGTAGGGCCCCGTGGCGGGCGCCGGGAGCACGAAGCCCAGGGTCTGGTGGTTGACCGTCGATCCCTCCGGGGCGCCCTGCCAGGCGAGCGCCACGGCGTCGCGGATGGCGCCCGCGAGCGACCTCCGACGCGCCAGCATCTCGTCGAGCTTCGCCATCTGGAGCACCCCCAGCGCCGCGTGCAGCTCGCTCAGCCGAGCGTTGGGACCGGCGCCCACGAAGACCCCGACGGCGCGCTGCCCGTGGTTGCGCAGCGCCGCGATGCGGTCGGCGCGCGAGGCGTCGTGGGTGAGCACCATGCCGCCCTCCCCCGTGGTCACCACCTTGCGGGGATGGAAGGAGTACGTCCCGACATCACCGAGCACCCCGCAGGGGAGGCCGTGGAGGGTCGACCCGATGGCGCACGCGGCGTCCTCGATGAGGTCGATGTCCGAAGCGAGCGCCCGCAGCGCAGGGACCTCCGCGGGCACGCCGAACTGGTCGACCGCGATGATCGCGCGGGTGCGAGGCGTGAGGGCGCGGGCGACCTCCGCGGGAGAGAGGTTCCAGGTGGAGGGGTCGACGTCGACGAGGACGGCGTCGGCGTTGCGGAGCAGCACGGCGTTGCCCGGGGAGGGCCAGGTCACCGAAGGGACGATCACCTCGTCGCCCGCGCTCACCCCCCTCGGCGTGGTGGCGAGGCACAGCTCCAGGGCGGTGGTGCCGCTGGAGACGGCGAGCGCGCGCAGGGGGGCTTCGGTGGGCGCGCCGAGCCCGAGGAGGTAGTCGCGCACGGCGGCCTCGAAGGCGGCCACGCGGGCGCCCTGGATGAGCATCCCCGAGGCGAGCACCTCGGCCAGGGCAGCGGGCTCGGCGTCGGAAAAGTACGGTCTCGTCAGTCGGATCACGATGGTTGGCGCGCAGTGTAACCGAAGCCGCGCCACGGCGAAGAAGCTGCGCCGCCGCGCCGTGTTAGGGTGCGCCCCGCCGTGCGTCGCCCCGTGGTCGTGTTCGCGAGCGTGCTCCTCCTCGCCCCCACCGTCGCCGCGTACCCCCAGTGGAACCTCGGGCTCTCCCTCGGCGCCGGCGCCCACCTCGCGCCGCCGGTCGATCGCGAGGTGCTGATCACCGCCGCCGTGCGCACCGACGCCACCTTCGGCGCGCGCACCCCCTACGCCTGGCGAGCGGGCCTCTTCGGCGCCGTGGGCACCACCGACTTCGTCGCCCTCGACGCCGCCGCGGGGGGTGTCTTACACATCCCGGTAAACCCCACCTTCCCGGTGCTGGTCTCCCTCGGGGCGGTGGTCGACCTCGCGCCCACCCCGGGTCGACCGGGCGTGCTGGGCAGGCTCTGGTGGGGCACGCGGAGCCTCAACTACCACTCCAGCTACGGCATGGCCGCGGGCCTCTGGGTCGAAGGGCGCTACCGCCCCGGAGAGGGCACCGCGGACGTGCTCGGCGGCATCGACCTCGACCTGCGCGTGCTGACGCTGCCCTTCGTGATGCTGGCGGGCTGGCTACAGCACTGACCTCCCAGGCGACCCGCGGCGAGGCGCGTTGACCGCCCTCTGAGGGGCGTGGTAGCCCCGCGCTCGCCATGGGACACCCACATCGCCTCACCCTCGTGTCGGCCCTGGTTCTCAGCGCTTTCGGCTGCGTGGGTCAGCCTGACGAGCTCTTCGACGAGTCCTCCCTGGAGGCCTCCTCGGTCACGATCACCTTCTCCCGCGACTACACGCAGCGCGCGTCGGCGACCCTCCGTGTCGGCCAGCGCGCCCGCATCGTCTACGACGCCTCGCGGCTCACGGGCTGCGGCGCGGGCTCCATGGGCGGCATTCCCCAGCACGCCATCACCGGCTTCGCCCGCCTCGGCGACGGCCCGGTGCAGAGCTTCCCGGTCGCGGGCCTCAACGCGCCGTCCTCGCCCCCGTCGATCACCCTCGACCGCGCGGGCGAGTTGCAGGTGTGGTTCCAGGCGACCAACCGCTACGGGTGCTCGGCCTGGGACTCCAACCACAGCGCCAACTACCGCTTCCCGGTGGCGCTCCCGGCCAACGCCCCCGGCTGGGTGGGCAACGGCGCGTGGGTGATCTCCCGCGCCACCTGCAGCGGCGGCCCCTGCGAGGCCGACCGCCGCCCGCTCACGACCGCCTACGACTACGAGACCTGGGCCCGCCAGCGCGCCGCGGTGCGGTCGATCTACTTCGAGGTCTACAAGGCCGGGGTGACCGACCGCGACAACCCCGACCTCTGGCGCCAGCTCGACGTGCAGGTGCTCTCTCGCCCCGTCGGCAGCACCCGGCCGTGGCGCGCGCAGTACGTCCGCCTCGACGGCCGCGCTGGCAACAACGCCCGCTACGGGATGCTGCTGCGCGACCTCGACCCGCTCGGCGAGAGCACCATCACCAGCCGCGCGAGCTGCCCCGCCTTCCCCCTCACCCGCAGCGCCGACGGGATGTATGTGAGCGCCGAGCTCGAGTACTACTTCCGCGTCAACGGCGCCGAGTACCGCCCCTCCCCGGGCGCGGCCTTCCGCGGCAGGTTCACCCAGTATCGCGGCCTCTTCGACGTCTGCCTCGCGCGGTAGTCCGCGACCAGAGCCCAGACCCCCCGGGTGGAGCTACGCGCATCTCTTCACGAGAGCGACCTCCCCTGGCCACGATCCCGCGTTGCAGTCGATTCGCGCGGAGGAACAGGAATGGCCCGATGCAGCGCTCGCACCGCTGTGACCCACTACCGGGCGGCGGGTCATGCGAGCCTCTCCCCTTCGATGACCGACCACGACCTCCTCGACGCCCTCTACCGCCGCACCTGCTACGTCGCGCTCCTCGACGCCGCCCAGCTCGATCTCCGGATCGGCCGCGCCGACCCTGACGCCGACGAGCGCCTGCGCCGCGAGGCAGGCTGCCTCCGCGCCTGGGCCCTGGTCACCCCGTGCAACCCGCGCTCGCGGCCGCTCTCCGGCGCGGACAACGCTGCGCGCTACGACGCGATGCGCGCCGACCTCGTGGCGATGGGTCAACGCTTCGTTGCAGCGCTGGGACGCGACCCCGACGGCCAGTGGCCCGACGAGCCGGGCTTCCTGCTGGTCGATCCGCCCGACGCCCTGGCCGTCGAGCTCGCCGAGCGCTGGGACCAGAACGCGATCGTGACGGGACGGCCCGGCGAGGCCCCGACGCTGCTCTGGGTGGTCCAGCGCGGTGACCCGATGGGTTGAGCGCCTCGCCGAGGCCCCCCCCCGGCCTCCCGGCGCGAGCCTGCCTCAGACGTAGCAGTCGTCGCGGCGAAAGACCTGGACCTCCCGGGCGGTGTCGCAGCGCGTGAAGGCGATCCTCTCCGCGCGGGCGGAGAGCGCCAGGAGCCCGGCCGAGACGGTCCCGATCGGGAGAGCGCCCACCTCCTCGCCCGTCGGGAGCGAGGCAAGTTGGTGTCGCTCTGCACCTGAATCCCCCCGATGCCGTGATACTGACCTGGTCACTATGTCGGGTGGCGGCGGCGGGGACTCTCCCCTTTGGAAGTACATGTTCGTGGGCGGCACCGCCGTCTGCGGGCTCGGCACATGGATGCATCACGGGCATGTGGGGCCGGGTTTCCTGGCCCCGGTGCTGCTCGGCCTCGGCGGGCTCGCGCTGGTCTTCGGCTCCTGCGAGGCGATGATCAAGTGCGTCGAGGCCCTCGGCGAGCGCCAGAAATGGAACGACTTCGTCGCCGGCACCATGGCGGGCCTCGCCTCCAACGTGCCCGAGATCATCATGCTGGGCTTCGTCGTGGCGGCGGCGCCGCGCGTGGCCTTCGTGGTCACCTGCCTCACGCTGCACGTCAACGCCCTCATCTTCGGCGTGTACTCCGCGCTGCTCCCGAAGAACGAGACCGGCCACGCTCTCCTCCCGTCGGCCATCACCAAGCTCGGGGCCGACCTGCTGGCCTGCGCGGCGGGGGTGTTCCTGGCGCTGGGCACCATGATGTTGACGCTCAAGGTCTTCGACGCGGGCGACCACCGCGGCGAGGGCCTCGGGGCGGGCGACCTCTACGCCATCGGCGTCGCGCTGCTCGGGGTGCAGGTGGTCTCGGTGCGCGAGCTGCTGTCCCGCTTCTCCTCCTCGGACACCACGGCGCCCGGCGCGGCGAAGGCCACCGAGGGGCCGCGCCCGCCGCTCGGGCCCATCGTGATGTACGGCGCCATCGGGATGGCGGGGTCGTTCCTGGGCGGGCACGCGGTGGGCGACTTCGCCGACGCGCTCGTCGACGCGCTCTCGCACCGCGGCTACTCGGAGATGGTCGGGGCCATCATCGTGAGCCTGTTCTCGGGCATCGCGAGCTACCTGATGATCGCCAGCGCGCACTTCAAGAAGAAGACCGACCTGGCGCTCTCCAACGTGTCGGGCGCCGTCACGCAGATGCCCTTCGTGGTGCTGCCCTGCACGCTCATCATGATGGCGACCTTCGCCAAGCTCGGGGTGATCCCCCACCTGCCCCACGGCGCGGTGCTCGCCATCGACCTCGAGACCACCAGCGTGCTGCTGCTGTCGTTCCCGACGCTGCTGGTGCTGTGGAAGTCCATCTCCGACGACGGCATGGTGAGCAAGCTGGAGACCGCCGTGATGGTCTCGGTCTTCGGGCTGATCATCTACTTCCTGGTGCAGCACGGCTGAGCGCCATCTGCCCTGGGGACGGGGATGAGTGGTCCAGCGCGGGACGCGCGGCGAGGCGCGAGCTCGCTCGGGCTGACGAAACGCCCGGTGTACGAGATTCGCGGTGTGGGCCCCACGCTGTCGCGCGGAGATCCCGGCGGGCTCGGTGGGGAGCTCAGTGGCGTGAGCGGTGAGCGTGCGTGGGTCCCCGACGGTCGCATCGAGCGGCACAAACATCAGCGCCGTCGCGAGCAACGCGACCCACGAACGGGAACCGCCCCGCGCGCCCATCGACGGACCCAGTGACGGTAGGGGTGTCCGGCGCGCGGAACGCGCGGTCAGGTCAGCGGTTGGTAGCGAGGTCCCGGACGCCACCTGTTGTTGTCGAGTCGTTCATCGCGTTTTTCACCCTTAATGCGGATTCTGAGCCCGCTTCGGGCACACGAATCCTGTGAGCTCGACGGCGCAATCG
>Ga0207969_100442_pt1 | contig 19611 bp, 19 predicted proteins | sample LakWasMet25_LOW6_2_FD_183869 | JGI IMG/M metagenome (GOLD analysis project Ga0207969, IMG submission 183869) | Freshwater sediment methanotrophic microbial communities from Lake Washington under simulated oxygen tension - Sediment Metagenome... | ecosystem: Environmental > Aquatic > Freshwater >... | reverse complement strand
GACCACGGCGAGCACATCTGGGGCGGTCCGCCGGGCAGCGAGGATCAGGACGGCGACCGCTACATAGAGATCTGGAACAACGTCTTCATGCAGTTCAACCGCGACGAGGCCGGCGTCATGCATCCGCTGCCCAAGCCGTCGGTCGACACCGGCATGGGCCTCGAGCGCATTTCGGCGGTGCTGCAGCATGTCCACGCCAATTACGAAATCGACCTGTTTCAGACGCTGATCGCGGCGGCGGCCCGGGAGACTTCGGATGCCGACATGGACAGCCCCTCGCTCCGCGTGCTGGCCGACCATATCCGCGCATGTTCCTTCCTGATCGCCGACGGTGTGATTCCCGGCAACGAGGGACGCGGCTACGTCCTGCGCCGCATCATCCGCCGCGCCATACGCCACGGCTGGAAGCTCGGCGCGCGCAGCGCCTTCTTCCACAGGATGGTGCCCGACCTGGTGGCCGAAATGGGTGCGGCCTTTCCCGAACTGGTCAGCGGCAAGACGCGCGTCATGGAAGTGCTCAAGCAGGAGGAGGACCGCTTCTTCGCCACCATCGAGCACGGCATGGCGATTCTCGAGGCCGAACTCGAACTGATGGAGAAGACCGGCGTGAATCAGTTCAACGGCGAGACCGCGTTCAAGCTGCACGACACCTACGGTTTCCCGCTGGACCTGACGGCGGACATCTGCCGCGAGCGGCAGATGAGCGTGGACAGCGCCGCCTTCGATGCCGCCATGACGCGGCAGAAGGAACAGGCGCGCGCCGCCGGCAAATTCAAGATGGCCGCCAACCTGGAGTACGCCGGGCCGGCCACGACCTTCCACGGCTACGAGACGCTCGAAGCCCGCGGCAACATCCTCGCCCTGTACAAGGACGGCACGGCGGTCAATGAACTGGTCGAAGGCGATCTCGGCGTCGTCGTGCTCGACGACACGCCCTTCTATGCCGAGTCCGGCGGCCAGGTCGGCGACGTCGGCGAGCTGCGCTCGACGCACGGCATCTTCGCCGTGGAAGACACGCAGAAGATCCAGGCCAGCGTCTTCGGCCATCACGGCGTGGTGCGCACCGGCAAGCTGACAGTCGGCAATGGCGTGACGGCGAAGGTCGACACGCTCGCCCGCGCCCGCACCGTGCGTCACCACTCCGCGACGCACCTGATGCACAAGGCGCTGCGCGAAGTGCTCGGTCCCCACGTGCAGCAGAAGGGCTCGCAGGTCGATCCCGACAAGACGCGCTTCGACTTCGCCCACACCCAGCCGGTGACGGCCGACGAGATCGTGCGCATCGAGCGCATCGTCAATGACGAAATCATCGCCAACGCCGCGACGCGCTCGCGCGTGATGCCGATCGACGAAGCGCAGAAGACCGGTGCCATGATGCTGTTCGGCGAGAAGTACGGCGACGAAGTGCGCGTGCTCGACATCGGTTCCTCCTGCGAGCTTTGCGGCGGCACCCATGTCGGCCGCACCGGCGACATCGGCCTGTTCAAGATCGTCATGGAGGCCGGTGTTGCCGCCGGCGTAAGGCGCATCGAGGCGGTTTGCGGCGATATAGCCGTGGCGCGCATCCAGCAGCAGCAGGCCCTGCTCGATGCGGTCGCTGCCGAGCTCAAGGCGCAGCCGGCCGAAGCCGCCGCGCGCGTGGCGCAGATTCACGACAACGTGAAGGCGCTGGAGAAGGAACTCGCACGGCTCAAGTCGAAGCTCGCCGCCTCGCAGGGCGACGACCTGCTGACTCAGGCGGTCGACGTCAAAGGTATCAAGGTGCTCGCGGCGCAGCTCGAAGGCGCCGATGCCACGGCCCTGCGCGAGACGCTGGACAAGCTCAAGGACAAGCTGAAGAGCGCCGCGATCGTGCTGGCGAGCACAGGCGAGGGCAAGGTCAGCCTGATCGCCGGCGTCACGGCGGATCTCACGGCCAAGCTCAAGGCCGGCGAGCTGGTCAACTTCGTCGCGCAGCAGGTCGGCGGCAAGGGCGGCGGCCGGCCCGACATGGCTCAGGCGGGCGGTACGCAGCCGGCGGCCGTGCCGGCGGCGCTGGCCTCGGTCAAGGCCTGGGTCGACGCCAAGCTGTAGAAGTTCCCAGAGGGACGCACAGCGCTGGCGCTGGCGGAACGGCGCCGTTTCAGAAGCCGGTATCGATGCCCGGCCAGACGGCGCTTAGCGCGGCCTTGAATTCCTTCTTGATCCGTTCAAGGGCCTCCTTGCTGTCGCCTTCGAAGCGCAGCACGACGACCGGCGTGGTATTCGAAGCGCGCGCCAGGCCGAAGCCGTCGGCATACTCGGCGCGCACGCCGTCGATGGTGATCAGCTCGCGCGCTCCCGGCAGCAGCCTGCGGCCGCCCTGCTGCAGCTTCGCCACCAGCGCGTGCGGTTCGCCTTCCTGCATCTTGATGTTGAGCTCCGGGGTCGAGATGGCATTGGGCAGATGCTTCAGCGGCCAGTTGGCGTCGTCCCAGCGCGAGACGATTTCGAGCAGGCGGGCGCCGGTATAGAGCGCATCGTCGAAGCCGTACCAGCGCTCCTTGAAGAACATGTGGCCGCTCATCTCGCCGGCCAGCGGGGCGCCGGTTTCCTTCAGCTTGGTCTTGATCAGCGCGTGGCCGGTGTTCCACATCAGCGGCCGGCCGCCCTGGTGGCGAATCGATTCGGCCACCCAGCGCGAGCATTTGACGTCGTAGATGATCTGCGCGCCGGGATTGCGCGTCAGCACATCGGCGGCGAACAGCATCAGCTGGCGGTCGGGGAAGATGATCTCGCCGTCGCGGGTGACGACGCCGAGGCGGTCGCCGTCGCCATCGAAGGCCAGCCCCAGTTCGGCGCCCGTGTTGCGCACCGTGCGCCGCAGGTCGGCGAGGTTTTCCGGCTTGGAAGGATCTGGATGGTGATTGGGGAAATTGCCATCGACTTCGCAAAAAAGTTCGATCACCGTGCAGCCCATGCGGCGGAACAGCTCCGGCGCGACGCTGCCGGCCACGCCGTTGCCGCAGTCGATGACGATCTTCATCGGTCGCGACAGCTTGACGTCGTCGACGATGCGATCGATATAGGCCTCGCGCACGAAGGCGTGGCGCACCAAGCCGCGGCCTTCGCAATAGTCGGCGCCGGCGATACGGCGGCGCAGGTCCTGGATCATCGCGCCGTGGAGCGTCTGACCGGCAAGCACCATTTTCAGGCCGTTGTATTCGGGCGGATTGTGGCTGCCGGTGACCGAGACGCAACTGTCGGCGCCCAGCTCGTGCCCGGCGAAGTATGTCATCGGCGTCGGCACCCGGCCGATGTCGATGACGTCGATTCCGGTCTGGGTTATGCCGTCGGACAGCGCGCCGGCGAGCTCCGGGCCCGAGAGGCGGCCGTCGCGCCCGATGACAATCGACTTGACGCCGCGGGCGGCGGCTTCGCTGCCCAGCGCCAGTCCGATCTGAACCACCGTCTCCGCCGTCAGCGTGGTGCGCACGATGCCGCGAATGTCGTAGGCCTTGAAAATCTCGGGTGCCGGAGTCTGCATGGCGCGGGCGGGAGAGGTTGTCGTGCGGCGATTATCGCACGCTGCCGCGAGCCGCCGGATGCGTGTCGAAATGGGCCAGCAGGCGTTGCGGCAGCCAGTCGATGCGGCCGGGCAGGGCGCCATGCACGAAGCCGACATGGCCGCCCTTGGGAAGCACTTCCAGCGTCACCGCATCCGGCAATTGGTCAGCACGCGGCAAGGCCTCCTGCGGCAGGAACGGGTCGTTGGCCGCATGCAGGAGCAGTGTCGGTGCGAGCAGCGCGCCCAGCAGCGGGCCGGCGCTGCATTTCGCGTAATAGTCGTCGGCGCCGAGAAAGCCGTGCAGCGGCGCCGTCACCGCATCGTCGAAATCGCGCAGGGTGCGTGCGGCCCGTGCCCGGCGAACGTCGATGCGCCCGGGGAAACGCCTCTCCTTGTTCATGGCCGCCGGAATCAGCGTGCGCAGAAAGTGCTGTGCGTAGATCAGATTGAAGCCGGATGACAGCGCGGTGTTGGCGGCGGCCAGATCCAGCGGCGCGCTCACGGCTGCCGCGGCGGCGATCACGCCGGACGCATGGCTGCCTTGCTCGGCAAGCCATTTCAGCAGGGCGTTGCCGCCGAGCGAAACGCCGGCAACGAACAGAGCCGGATAGCCGTGTGCCTGCAGGCGGCGCAGCACCCAGTCGATCTCCTGCGAGTCGCCCGAGTGATAGGCGCGCGGCAGCCGGTTCGGTTCGCCCGAACAGCCGCGGAAATGCACCACCACGCCGTGCCAGCCGCGGCTCTCGATCGCATGCATCAGTCGCCGCGCGTAATGGCTGCGCGAGCTGCCTTCGAGGCCGTGGAACAGCACCACGCACGGCGCGCGGGGGCTGCCGTCGATCCAGTCGAGATCGATGAAGTCGCCATCCGGCGTATCCCAGCGCTCGCGCCGGTAGCGCGGCAGCGGGCCCTTGATCAGCAGCGGCCAGATGGTCTGCGCATGGCCGCCTGGCAGCCAGGGCGGCGCAAGGTAGTGCTGCGCGGTCATGGTCGGCCTCAGTGCAGGATGCGCGGCGCCTCGGTGATGCTGTTGGGCGGCACCGGCGAAGCGTGGTGGGCGACCATGCGCCAGCCCAGCGCCCCGCGCACGTAGACGTTGGTGGCGGCAACCGGTGTGCCCGGGCTTTCGTCGTCGGCGGTGGCGATGTGTTCCAGCACGGTGCTGATCATGGCGAAGGGCGTGGTGATCGCCGTCTGCTGCGACAGGCGCAGCTTGAGTTTCCTGCCGTTGGCGAAGACGCGCTGCCAGGCTTCGCGAATCATCGTGTAGCCGACCAGGCGCGGCCCGCCGGGCTGGACGCAGACGACTTCTTCGTCTTCCGCCCAGACGGCCATCATGGCGTCGATGTCGCTGTGTTCCAGCGCCTCGTAAAAGGCGGCTTCGACGTCCTGCGGGCTGGCGAAGATCTTCTGGCTGGGCACGATCAGGCCTGGAACTGTGCGGTAACGGTGGCGGCCACCAGCTGCGGCGTTATTCCGTTCATGCAGTCGAAATGCCCCAGCGGGCACTCGCGCTTGAAGCAGGGGCTGCAAGGCAGGTTTCTCGAAATGATTTTCGCAGCCGGCGACAGCGGCGGCGTGTAGGCCGGGGAGGACGAACCGTAGAGCGCCACCAGCGGCCGCCCGAGCGCGGCGGCGACGTGCATCAGGCCGGAGTCGTTGCTCACCACGCAGCGCGCCGAGGCGATCAGGTCGATGGCCTGCTCCAGCGTGCTGCGCCCGCACAGATTGAGCGCCGCTCCCTGTGCCGCCCTCGCTATGTCATCGCCCACGGCTGCATCCTTGGCCGACCCGATCAGCCAGGCCGGGTTTTGCGGGGTCGCGACGAGTCGCGCCAGCGCCGCGAAGTGCTGCGCCGGCCAGCGCTTGGCGGGGCCGTATTCGGCGCCGGGACAGAAGATCACCGGCGCGGCGTCGAGCGGAAGATTCAGGGCCGAGCGCACGGTCTGCTGCTGTTCGGCGGTCGAGCTCAAGTGCGGCAGCGGCAGGCTCGCGGGCAGCGGCCCGGCCAGCGCGGCATAGCGCTGCACCAGTTGCGGATGGGCGGCGACATCGAGCCGGTGGCGTTCGTTCAGCAGCAGGTAGCGGCTCTCGCCCTGGTAGCCGATGCGCCGCGGAATGCGGGCGAAGAAGGGAATCAGCGCGGACTTCCACGAGTTGGGCAGGACGAACGCCGCCGAAAAGTCGGCGCCGGCGAGACGGCGACCCAGCGCGCGGCGTGTGGCGAAACTGAATTCGCCGTGGCGGAAGGGGTTGGCGATGACCGCATCGACCTCGGCCATGCGCGCCAGCAGCGGCGCCGACCAGTCGGGTGCCAGCACCTCGATGCGGACGTCCGGATGGTTGCGCTTGAGCAGCGTGAGCAGCGGCTGGGCGAGGATCGTGTCGCCGATCCAGGACGGAGCGACGACGAGTATCTTCACGCTCGGTAACGCTCTGTGCGCCTGGAATGCCGCTTCGCGGGCAGGCGTCAGTGGTGCCCTTTGGGGCGCTCGCCTTCGAAGCGATACACCGTGCCGCAGTAAGGGCAGGCTGCCTCGCCCGAGGGGCTCTTCAGCACGTCGATGAAGACGCGCGGATGGCGGGCCCACAGCGGGGCGTCGGGGCGCGGACAGGCCAGCGGCAGATCGTGGGCGGTAACGGCAACCTGGCGCCGGGTTTCGTCGAGAGTGGACATGAATTACCTCGGGTTAACGTGAGAAAACTCGATCGGAGGCAACGGTGACATTCGAGCGCGGCGAGCCGATCAGTCACCCCGCCTCGGGGCGGGGCCGGGGGTGGGGGGCGACCAATCGCCCTTGCGCTGTTTGATGCTCGGAGGCGTGTCGTAGTCGACCATGAGCGTTAGATATAGCTCAGCCAGTCGGCGTGGGCGGGCACCTTGCCATTGACCACGTCGAAGAACAGGCTCTGGATCCTGGCCGTGATCGGTCCGCGACTGCCGGAGCCGATGGTGCGGTTGTCCAGTTCGCGGATCGGCGTGACTTCCGCCGCGGTGCCGGAGAAGAAGGCTTCGTCGGCGATGTAGATGTCGTCGCGCGTGAGTCGCTTGGCGACCACCTTGTAGCCGAGCTCCTCCGCCAGCGTGATGACCGTGCTGCGCGTGATGCCCATCAGCGCGGAGGCGATTTCGGGTTCGTAGATGACGCCGTCCTTGACCATGAACAGGTTCTCGCCCGCGCCTTCGGCAACGAAGCCTTCGACGTCGAGCAGCAGGGCCTCGTCGAAGCCCGCCTCGGTGGCTTCCATGTTGGCCAGGATCGAGTTGGCGTAGGTGCCGGAAAACTTGGCGCGCGCCATATTGACGTTCACATGGTGCCGCGAGTAGCTGGAAGTCTTGACGCGGATGCCCTTCTCCATTCCGTCTTCACCGAGGTAGGCGCCCCAGGGCCAGGCCGCGATGGAGACATGTGTCGAGGCGCCGCGCGGGCTGACACCCATCTTTTCCGAGCCGTAGAAGGCGATCGGCCGCAGGTAGCAGGAATCGAGCTTGTTGCTGCGCACGACCTCCTTGTGCGCCTCCATCAGCGTGGCCTTGTCGTAAGGCATCGGCATGCGGTAGATGTGCGCCGAATTGAACAGCCGGTCGGTGTGCTCCTTGAGGCGGAAAATTGCCGTGCCGGAGACGGTTTTGTAGGCGCGCAGGCCCTCGAAGACGGCGAGGCCGTAGTGCAGCGAGTGCGTCAGTACATGGGTGGTGGCATCGCGCCAGGGCACGAGCTTGCCGTCGTACCAGATGAAGCCGTCACGGTCGGCCATGGACATGGTGGGTCTCCAGCATTGCGTTGTTGAAGCCTCGATTTTAGCAGGGGCGCTAAAATGCGCGGATGAATCGTATCTGGAAACCCAATGTCACCGTCGCCGCGCTGATCGAGCGCGAGGGCCGTTTCCTGCTGGTGGAAGAGGAGACCGACGACGGCCTGCGCTTCAATCAGCCCGCCGGCCACCTCGACGAAGGGGAATCCCTGATCGCTGCCTGCGCGCGAGAGGTTCTCGAAGAGACCGCATGGAGTTTCGCGCCGACGGCGCTGATCGGCGTCTATCAATGGCCGCGGCCGCAGCGCGACATCACTTATCTGCGCTTTGCATTTTCGGGCGAGCTGGGCGCGCACGAGGAAGGCCGCGTGCTCGACGACGGCATCCTGCGCGCGGTGTGGATGACGCCCGACGAGATTCGCGCCACCGCGGATCGCCACCGCAGCCCGCTGGTATGGCAATGCGTGAGCGACTACCTGGCCGGCCGACGCTTCCCGCTCGACCTCATCAGGCACTACGAATGATGCGCCGGCTGGCCTTTCCGCTGATGTTTCTTGCCGCCGCGGCGCAAGCCGACGAAGCGGTGAGCATCTGCTTCAACTACGGTTGTGCCGTCGAAGAGCCTGCGGTGTTCTCGGAGATACGGCTGACGTGGGCGGAAGAGATGCTGGCCGTCGCCGATGCGCCCGAGAAGGAGCGCCAGCTGCTTTCGCTGGTGATAGGGCGGCTGTACGCCTGGGCCGGGCAGCAGACGCCGGTCAACCTCGACCGGGCGGGGAACTTCAATGACGACGGCGTGCGCGGCGCGATGGACTGCATCGATCACTCGACCACCACCACCCGCTTTCTGCGCCTGCTGGAACGGCGCGGTGCGCTGCGCTTCCATCGAGTGCTGGAACCGGCGCAGCGGGGTCTGCTGATCCAGCACTTCTCGGCGCAGATCGAGGAAATCGGTCCGCGCCTGATGCATGCGGAGACCGAACACATCCGCCGTTTCGCGGTGGATAGCTGGTATGTCGATAACGGCCGCGCGGCACCCGTCATTCCGATCGAGTTCTGGCGCGAAGGAAAGAATCCCGATGTCTAAAGGAAAGATCATTGTCGGGTTTTCCGGCGGCGTCGACTCTTCGGTAGCGGCGCTGCTGCTCAAGCGCGAGGGCTACGAGGTGATCGGCCTGTTCATGAAGAACTGGGAGGGCGACGATACCGATGAATACTGCTCCTCGCGCCAGGATCTGGTGGATGCCGCCGCCGCCGCGGATGTGATCGGCATCGAGTTCGAGGCCGTGAATTTCTCGGCCGAATACCGTGAGCGAGTGTTTGCCGATTTCCTGCGCGAGTACCAGGCCGGCCGCACGCCGAATCCCGACGTGCTGTGCAATTCGGAAATCAAGTTCAAGGCCTTTCTCGATCACGCGCTGGCGCTCGGCGCCGAAAAGATCGCGACCGGACACTATGCCCAGGTGCGTGAATTTCTCGGCGAATGGCAGCTGCTCAAGGCCGAAGACGGCACCAAGGACCAGAGCTACTTCCTGCATCGGCTGAACCAGGCGCAACTGGCGAAGACGCTGTTTCCGGTCGGCCATCTGTACAAACGCGACGTGCGGCGCATCGCCGAAGAGGCAGGCCTGCCGAATCATGCGCGCAAGGATTCGACCGGCATCTGCTTCATCGGCGAGCGGCCCTTCCGCGAATTCCTCGCGCGCTACCTTCCCAGGCAGCCGGGGGAGATCCGCGTGCTCGGCACCGACCGGGTGGTGGGAAGCCACGAGGGCCTGATGTACTACACCCTCGGCCAGCGCGAGGGACTCGGCATCGGCGGTGTCAGGGGCGCGCCCGAAGAGCCCTGGTTCGTCGCCGACAAGGACATGGCACGCAACATCCTCTGGGTGGTGCAGGGTCACGAGCATCCCGCCCTGCTCTCGGGCAGTCTGGTGGCAAAGGACCTCTCCTGGGTTTCCGGACGTGCACCGCACACGCACTGGGTTTACGCGGCGAAGACGCGCTATCGCCAGCCGGATGCCGCGTGCGAGGTCGAGCGAATTTCCGCTGACGAATGTGAAGTTGTTTTTGCTGCGCCGCAATGGGCCGTGACGCCCGGACAGTCAGTGGTGCTCTACGAATCGAGGGTGTGTCTCGGCGGCGGCATCATTGCAACACATCAGGCGGCGGGCACGTGAAACCGTGCACAAAGTCCTTGCATACGCCATGGCGAACGGGTTTAGAATCTTTTTTGGGCGGGATGCCCTCAAAAATAACCGGAGGAATTTAAAGCATGAATAAAGCTGAACTGATTGAAATCGCCGCCAAGGAAGCCGACATTAGCAAGGCTGCCGCCGGCAAGGCCCTCGACGGCATCATGGCCGCGGTTGTGAAGGCGGTATCCAAAGGGGATAACGTCACCCTGGTGGGTTTTGGCACCTTCAAGTCGGCCAAGCGCGCCGCGCGTACCGGCAAGAACCCCAAGACCGGTGCGACGATCAAGATTCCCGCGACCACTGTGCCGAAATTCAGCGCCGGCGCCGGTTTCAAGCTGGCAGTCAGCGGCAAGAAGGCCAAGAAGTAAGCAAGCGGGAGCTTTCCGCCTGAGAGGGCCCGCTTGCGGGCCCTTTTCTTTTGCAGTCCCGCCATTCTGCTTCGGCGCCTGCAGGCACTACCGGCAGGGTTTCGGTTGTCTTTTCAGCCGGCGCTGATTATTCTCCCTGCCAAGGAGATTCAAAATGATCACGACACAAAATCACGACCATCTCGTCGAGTTCGCCGTGTTTGGCGAATTCACCCTGGCCGACTTCAAGGAATTCGAGGAACTGGTCCTCCACGAAATCAAGTTTTCCGGGCCGGTGAATCTGCTGGTCGACCTGCGCGACATGGCAGCCTTCACTGTCGACGTGGCGTGGGAAGAGATTCGCTTTTCGCGCCAGCACGCGGGTGACTTCAAGCGCATTGCGGTGATCACCGACAGCCAGTGGGTGGCCTGGAGCGCCTGGCTGGAGCAGCTGTTCGTCAACGCGGACGTGACGGTATTTGCCGACGAAGCCGATGCCCGCGCGTGGCTCGCGGAATGAGCGTGGCCCCGACAAATGCGCTGGTGACTGCGGAGGATCTCGCTGCGCATCCGGAGTGGCGAGTCTTCGACTGCCGGCATGATCTGAAGAACACGGAATACGGGCGGCAGGCGTATGCCCGCGGCCACATTCCGGGCGCGCTGTTCCTGCATCTCGACGACGATCTCTCGGGGGTCAAGGACGGGCGGAACGGCCGTCATCCGCTGCCCGACCCCGACAGCTTTGCGCGGCGCATGGCGGCTTGCGGTGTCGATGCGGCGACACAGGTGGTGGCCTACGACAACGAGGGCGGAATTTTTGCGTCGCGCCTGTGGTGGATGCTGCGCTGGCTCGGTCACGAGAAGGTGGCCGTGCTCGACGGCGGCCTTGCCGGCTGGAAGCGCAGCAAGCGGGCGCTGGAAGAGACCGTGCCCGTTGTGCAACCGCGCAGCTTCACGGCGCGAGCACAGGACATGGCGGTCGATGTCGGGCAGGTTCTGGCCGATCTGCAGTCGGACCGGATGCTGATTCTCGACGCGCGCAGCCCCGAGCGGTTTCGCGGCGAGAACGAGACGCTCGACCCGGTGGGCGGCCACATTCCCGGCGCAGTGAATCGCTTCTACTTCGACAACCTCGACGACGACGGCTGTTTCTTCAAACCGGCGGCGGAACTGCGCGCAGAGTTCGCGGAGCTGCTCGCCGGTCGCCCGGCGGCGCACGTGGTGCAGCAGTGCGGCTCCGGCGTGACCGCCTGCCACAATCTGCTGGCGATGGAACTGGCCGGCCTGTCCGGCTCGAAGCTGTATCCCGGTTCATGGAGCGAGTGGTGCGCCGACCCCTCGCGTCCGGTGGCGCGCGGCTAGGGATCGATACCCTGCCGCCGCAGGCCCCACGCCACGTGTTCACGCACCAGCGCCGAGGGGTGATCGGCGCGTGAGCGCAGGGCACTGATCACTTCAGGACCGGATGGAGCATTGCCCAGTGCCACGGCGATGTTGCGCAGCCAGCGCTCGAAGCCGATGCGCCGGATCGGCGAGCCGGCCAGCCTTTCGTTGAAATCGTTTTCGTCCCAGGCGAAGAGTTCGACCAGCGTCGCCCGATCGAGATTGTGGCGCGGCGCGAAGTCGCTCTCGCGGGTCAGGGGCGCGAAGCGATTCCACGGGCAGGCCATCTGGCAGTCGTCGCAGCCGTAGATGCGATTGCCCAGCAAGGGCCGCAGCGCTTCGGGAATGCTGCCCTTGAGTTCGATGCTGAGGTAGGAAATGCACCGTCGCGCGTCCAGCTTGTAGGGCGCAACGATGGCCTGCGTCGGGCAGGCCTCGATGCAGGCGGTGCAACTGCCGCAGTGATCGGTCACCGGAGCATCGGGCGCCAGCGCCAGGTCGGTGAAAATTTCGCCGAGGAAGAAATACGATCCGGCCTCGCGCTCGAGCAGCAGCGTGTGCTTGCCGCGCCAGCCGAGCCCGCTGTTCTGCGCCAGGCCGACTTCCATGACCGGTGCTGAATCGGTGAACACGCGATAGGCGAAATCGCCGATTTCGTCCGTGATCCGGTCGGCAAGCTGCTGCAGGCGTGCGCGCAGCAGCTTGTGATAGTCGCGGCCCAGCGCGTAGCGCGACACGAAGGCGCGCTCCCCGTCGGCGAGCGCCGCGGAAGAGTCGGCGCTGGCGCTACGGTAATTCATGCGCGCGGTGATGACGCTGCGGGTGCCGGGCAGCAGCAATTCGGGCTGGGCACGCTTGTTTCCGGCGCTGGTTGCATACGCGGCCATATAATCCATTTCGCCGTGAAAACCTGCCGCCAGCCATGCGCTCAGGTTCTCTTCGGCGTCGCTGACCCGGTTGCCGGAAAAGCCGATTGCATCGAAGCCGAGTTCTAGGCCCCAGCGCCGTATGTCTTCCTTCAGAGTCGCCGAATCGTCCCGATTGCCATGCATGCCGAACATCTTACGTTAGCCCTGCCCGACGAGGCCGCCACCCTCGCGCTGGGTGCCGCGCTGGCCGCTGCGATTGCCCGTGAGCGGCCTGCGGGCATGGTGATCTGGATCGAAGGCGACCTCGGTGCCGGCAAGACCACGCTGGTGCGCGGACTGTTGCGCGCCGCCGGCGAGAGCGGCCCGGTCAAAAGCCCGACTTACGCACTACTTGAAGTTCACGTAGTTTCTGGATTAAACTTCTATCACTTTGATTTTTATAGATTCAATCAGGCGGAAGAATATCTCGATGCGGGGCTCGACGAATATTTTTCAGGAAGCGGAATTTGTCTGGTCGAATGGCCCGACAAGGCCGCGCCGTACCTGCCTGCCGCCGATATGCGAATCGAGTTGCGCGCCGAGCATGGCGCGGGGGGCGAGGGGCGCATTGCGCGCATCGAAGCTGTCAGCCCTAGGGGACGGACATGCCTCGCCGGCGTGACGTCCTCAAGTTCGCTGCGGCCAGTCTGACCCTGCTGGTTTCGAGAGTCGGCGCCGGCGCCACGGCGGGCAGCAGCATTCTCGCCGTGCGCGTCTGGCCTGCCCGCGACTACACGCGGGTGACGCTGGAACACGATCAGCCGATCAAGTATTCCCATCTGCTGGTGAAGGATCCGGAGCGGCTGGTGGTCGATCTGGAAGGCGTCGAGTTCAATTCCGTGCTGCAGATGCTGCCGTCGAAGATTCTCGACTCCGATCCCTACATCAAGCTGATCCGCGCCGGCCGCAACAAGCCGGGCGTGGTGCGCCTGGTGATCGAACTCAAGGGCGCGGTCAAGCCGCAGGTGTTTTCGCTGCAGCCGGTCGGCGAATACGGCCACCGGCTGGTGCTCGACCTCTATCCGGTCGAGCCGATCGATCCGCTGATGGCGCTGCTGGAAAAATCCGGCGAAACGCCGCTGAAGGCGGAGTCGTCGCTCGACAGTCGCACCCGGCCGGCGGAAAGGCCGGCCGAGCCGCCCTCCGACAAACCCGAGATTGCCCGCCTCGTCACGATCGTCCTCGATCCCGGCCACGGCGGCGAAGACCCGGGCGCGATCGGCCGCGGCGGCAGCCACGAGAAGAACGTCACGCTGTCGGTCGCGCGGCGGCTGAAGGCGAAGATCGACGCCACGCCCAACATGCGCTCGGTGCTGACGCGCGACGGCGACTACTTCATTCCGCTGAACCAGCGCGTACAGAAGGCGCGCCGGGTGCAGGCCGATCTCTTCGTTTCCGTGCATGCCGATGCCTTCATCAAGGCCACGGCGCGCGGTTCCAGTGTCTTTGTCCTGTCCGAAAACGGCGCATCGAGTTCGGCCGCGCGCTGGCTGGCCAACAAGGAAAACTCCGCCGATCTGGTCGGCGGCGTGAACCTCGGCGTCAAGGACCCCTATCTGGCGCGCACCCTGCTCGACCTGTCGCAGACCGCGACGATCAACGACAGCCTCAAGCTCGGCAAGCACGTACTGGGCGAACTGGGCCGCATCAATACCCTGCACAAGGGGCAGGTGGAGCAGGCCGGTTTCGCGGTGCTGAAGGCGCCGGACATTCCATCGATCCTGATCGAGACGGCGTTCATCTCGAATCCCGAGGAAGAGGCGCGGCTCAACGACGAGGCCTATCAGGACCGCATGGCCGAGGCCATCCTCAAGGGCATCCGCGGCTATTTCGCGAGGAATCCGCCGCTGGCCAAGTCGAAGCTGGCGCGGCTGGATTGATTCCGGTCCGGGGCCTTGGCGGCGAGGCCCTTGCCGCTTCGGGCCGGGCCGGTCCGGCTTGATATAATCGACCGCTTTCCCTGCAGCCTCACTTTCACGCAGCAGTGACACGGCACCCCTGACGATGAAACACGCGAAAAGCGAATTGAAGGCCCGCCCCTCCCGTCCTCCCCTCACGGGGAGGCTACTGGTCAGCTCGCTTCGCTCGGCTATCATCAGTCGCTCCGAACGAGTTAGTTCACGTTAACTCCCATGCTGGTTTTTCGCGGTGTTCCCGAGCGGGCGACGACGTCTACGGTGCTGACCATCGGCAATTTCGATGGCGTGCATCTGGGCCATCGCGCGCTGCTCGCCGAATTGACGGCCAAGGCGCACGAACTGGCCCTGCCGGCGACGGTGCTCACCTTCGAACCGCATCCGCGCGAACTCTTCGCGCCGGATCAGGCGCCGGCGCGCCTGGCCAGCCTGCGCGACAAGTTCGAACTGCTTGCCGAATGCGGCGTCGACCGGGTCCATGTCTGCCGCTTCAACCGCAAGTTCGCGGCGCATACCGCCGGCGAGTTCGTCGAGAACATTCTGGTGCGCGGGCTGTCGGTGCGGCATCTGATCATCGGCGATGATTTCCGCTTCGGCAAGGGCCGCGCCGGAGACTTCGCGATGCTGCAGCAGGCCGGACGCGAGCACCGTTTCGTGGTCGAGGCCATGCACACCGTGGATTTCGGCGGGCTCCGCGTTTCCAGCTCTGCCGTGCGCGCTGCTCTTGCGAGCGGCGACATCGAGCGTGCCGAGGGATTGCTGGGCCGCGCCTTCGTCATTGCCGGGCGGGTCATGGACGGCAAGAAGCTCGGCCGCACCATCGGCTTTCCCACCGCCAACATCCAGGTCAGGCGCAAGCGCCTGCCGCTGTCCGGCGTGTTCGCCGTGACGGTCTCGGGCGTCGCCGCGCAGCCGATCCCGGGCGCGGCCAACATCGGCGTGCGCCCCACGGTCGAGGAAGGCCTGAAGCCCGTGCTGGAAGTCCATCTGCTGGATTTCGACCGCGACATCTACGGCACCCATGTCGACGTGAATTTCCTGCACAAGCTGCGCGACGAGGCGAAGTTCGATTCGCTGGATGCGCTCAAGGCGCAGATCGCCCGCGATGTCGAAAATGTTCGTACATATTTCAACACCCATTCACTGACTGGCACCACCCATGGCTGATTACCGCAAGACCCTCAACATGCCTGACACGCCGTTTCCGATGCGCGGCGACCTCGCCAAGCGCGAGCCGGGCTGGATCGCCGCGTGGCAGCAGCAGCGGCTCTACTGGAAGATCCGCGATGCGGCCAGGGGACGTCCGCGCTTCGTGCTGCACGACGGCCCGCCCTATGCCAACGGCGACATCCACATCGGCCATGCGGTAAACAAGATCCTCAAGGACATCATCGTCCGCTCCAAGACACTGGCCGGCTTCGATGCGCCCTATGTGCCGGGCTGGGACTGCCACGGCCTGCCGATCGAGCACCAGATCGAGAAGACCCACGGCAAGCACCTGCCGGCCGACAAGGGTCGCGAGTTGTGCCGCAGCTTCGCCGCCGAGCAGGTGGAGCGGCAGAAGCTGGACTTCATCCGCCTCGGCGTGCTGGGCGACTGGGACAATCCCTATCTCACGATGGCCTTCAAGAACGAGGCGGACGAGATTCGTTCAGTCGGCGACCTGTACAAGACCGGTTACCTGTTCAAGGGCCTGAAGCCGGTAAATTGGTGCTTCGATTGCGGTTCGGCGCTGGCCGAGGCCGAGGTCGAGTACCAGGACAAGAAGTCGCCGGCGATCGACGTCGCCTTCCGCCTCGACACCGCCGAACGCGCTCGCGTGGCCCATGCCTTCGGCCTCGCCGAACTGCCGGCGGGCGAGTGCTACACGGTGATCTGGACCACGACGCCGTGGACAATTCCGTCGAACCAGGCGCTCAACATGCATCCGGATTTCACCTATGAACTGGTGAAGACAGCGCGCGGCTGCCTGATCCTCGCCGCCGAACTGCGCGCCGCGGCACTCGAGCGCTACAAGCTCGAAGGCGAGGTGCTCGGCGCCTGCCAGGGCACGGCGCTGGCGCTGGTGAACTTCCTGCACCCGTTCTACGAACGCAAGTCTCCCGTGTATCTGGGCGACTACGTCACGCTCGACACCGGCACGGGTATCGTCCATAGCGCGCCGGCCTACGGCCTGGAGGACTTCGAGTCCTGCCGCAAGCACGGCATGCACAACGACGAGATTCTCACCCCGGTGCAGGGCGACGGCGTGTTCGCCGCGAGCCTGCCCTTCTTCGGCGGCATGTTCGTCTGGAAGGCCAATGCCGTCATCATCGAGAAGCTGGCCGAGGTCGGCAGCCTGTTCGCCAGCAGCGAGATCGTGCACAGCTACATGCACTGCTGGCGGCACAAGACGCCGATCATCTATCGCGCCACGACGCAGTGGTTCGTCGGCATGGATCGGCAGCCCACCGACGGCAGCGGCACGCTGCGCGACAAGGCGCTCGCCGCGGTCGAAGCGACCAAGTTCTATCCCGACTGGGGCAAGGCGCGGCTGCACGCGATGATCGCCAACCGCCCCGACTGGTGCGTCTCGCGCCAGCGCAACTGGGGCGTGCCGATTCCCTTCTTCCTCCACAAGGAAACCGGCGAGCCGCATCCGCGCACGCTGGAACTGCTCGAAGCCGTCGCGTTGAGGATCGAGAAGGAGGGCATCGACGCCTGGTTCAAGCTCGACGCGGCCGAACTGCTCGGCGACGAAGCGAGCCAGTACGACAAGATGCGCGATACGCTCGACGTCTGGTTCGATTCCGGCACCACGCACCGCACCGTGCTGCGCGGATCCCACGCTGCGGACCTCGCCTATCCGGCCGACCTCTATCTCGAAGGCTCGGACCAGCATCGCGGCTGGTTCCATTCCAGCCTGCTCACCGGCGCCGCGATCGACGGCCGCGCGCCCTACAAGGCCTTGCTGACCCACGGCTTCGTGGTCGACGGCAAGGGCATGAAGATGTCCAAGTCGAAGGGCAACGTCGTCGCGCCGCAGAAGATCTCCGACACGCTCGGCGCCGAAATCCTCCGTCTCTGGGTCGCCAGCACCGACTACTCCGGCGAGCTGTCGATCGACGAGAAGACCATCCTGCCGCGCGTGGTCGAGGTCTATCGCCGGTTGCGCAATACGCTGCGCTTTCTGCTCGCCAACACCGCGGATTTCGATGCGAAGACGCAGATGCTGCCGCCCGCGCAATGGCTGGAGGTCGATCGCTATGCGCTCGCGCTGGTGCGCCGACTGCAGGCGCAATGCACCGCCGACTACGAGCGCTTCGAGTTCCACAAGGTGGTGCAGGCGCTGATGAACTTCTGTTCCGAGGACCTCGGCGCCTTCTACCTCGACATCCTCAAGGACCGGCTGTACACCGCCGCGGAGGATTCCCGCGCACGCCGCTCGGCGCAGAGCGCGCTGTGGCACATCCTGCAAGCCGTGACGCGCCTCATGGCGCCGATCCTGTCCTTCACCGCCGAGGAAATCTGGGCGACGCTGAAGCAGGGCGACAGCGTCATGCTCGCCACCTGGCATGAATTGCCGGCACAGGCCGAAGAGTCGGCGCTGGTGACACGGTGGCAAGCGCTGCGTGCCGTGCGGGCCGAAGTCTCGCGCGTGCTCGAAGACGTGCGCGGCGCCGGCGGCATCGGCTCGTCGCTGCAGGCCGAGGTGAGCCTGCGCGCCGCGCCCGAAACCTACGACCTGCTGGCGTCGCTGGGCGAGGATCTCAAGTTCGTCTTGATCTGCTCCAAGGTGAGCCTGGAAAGAGTCGGCGCCGGCGACACGGTGATAGAGGCAACTCCAAGCGCCCACGCCAAGTGCGCGCGATGCTGGCACTGGCGCGAGGACGTCGGCCGCGATGCCGAACATCCCGAACTCTGCGGGCGCTGCAGCTCCACTCTGTTCGGGTCCGGCGAGGCGCGCGAGTTTGCCTAAGTTCTTGCCGACGCTGGGCCGCTGGCTGGCGCTGGCGGCGCTGGTGCTGATCCTCGACCAGATCAGCAAGGTCTGGATACTGGAGAGCTTTCGCCACATGGAGCGGCGGAGCGTGACCTCGTTCTTCAATCTCGTCCTGGTCTTCAACCCCGGCGCGTCCTTCAGCTTTCTGGCCGACGCCGGCGGCTGGCAGAAGTGGTTTTTCGTGGGGCTCGCTCTGGCCATTTCGCTCTGGCTGCTGAGCCTGCTGCGCAAGCACGCGCAGGAACGGCTGCTGCCGGCGGCGCTGTCGCTGATTCTCGGCGGTGCGATCGGCAACGTGATCGACCGCCTGCGCTTTGGCGCAGTCGTCGATTTTCTCGATTTTCATCTGGCGGGCTATCATTGGCCGGCATTCAACGTGGCCGATTCGGCCATTACCGTCGGCGTGGCGCTGATGCTCCTGCATCAGTTCCGCTTCGGCAAGGAAAGCTCATGACTCAGACCGCTGAAACCGTACGTGCCGGCAATCTCATCACGCTGCACTACCGCGTCGCCACCGGCGACGATACCGAACTGGTCAGCACTTTCGACTCGACCCCGGCGACTCTGCAGCTCGGCAGCGGTGAACTGGCACCGCCGCTGGAGCACTGCCTGATCGGCGTCAGCGTCGGCGAACGCCACGTGTTCCTGCTCGAGCCCGACCAGGCCTTCGGTCCCCACAATCCGCAGCTGACCCAGCGCATGGCCCGCAGCGCGCTGCCTCCCAATGCCCGCCCCGAATTGCACGGCCTGATCGAGTTCGCCGCGCCCGGCGGCGACAAGTTCACCGGCATCGTGCGCGAACTCGACGCCGAAGCGGTGCTGGTCGATTTCAATCACCCGCTGGCCGGCAAGCCGGTCCGCTTCGAAGTCGAAATCATCGGGATTCTGTAATGCAAATACTGCTCGCCAATCCAAGAGGTTTCTGCGCCGGCGTCGAACGCGCGATAGCCATCGTCGAACGCGCACTGGAGAAATTCGGCGCACCGATTTATGTGCGGCACGAGGTGGTGCATAACCGCTACGTCGTCGATGGGCTCAAGGCCAAGGGTGCCGTGTTCGTCGAAGAGTTGTCCGAAGTGCCGGACGGCGCCACGGTCATTTTCAGCGCCCACGGCGTGCCCCAGTCGGTCCGCATCGAGGCGGAAAAGCGCGGGCTGAAGGTGTTCGATGCCACCTGTCCGCTGGTGACCAAGGTGCACCTCGAGGTGTCGCGCCTGCACAAGCAGGGTTACGAGATCGTGATGATCGGCCACAAGGGCCACCCCGAAGTCGAGGGCACCATGGGCCAGGCGACGGGCCGCATGTACCTGGTTGAAAACGTCGAGGATGTGGCGCAGCTGCAGCCGACAGTCGGCGCCGGCGGTACGGTGCCGCTGGCCTATGTCACGCAGACCACGCTCTCGGTGGACGATGCCCGGGTGATCGTGCATGCATTGACGGCGCGTTTCCCGCAGATCGTCGGGCCGCGCAAGGACGACATCTGCTACGCCACGCAGAACCGCCAGGACGCCGTCAAGGCAATGGCCGGCAAGGTCGATGTGGTGATCGTGGTCGGCTCGAAGAACAGCTCGAATTCCAACCGCCTGCGCGAGGTC
>Ga0207969_100439_pt1 | contig 19629 bp, 11 predicted proteins | sample LakWasMet25_LOW6_2_FD_183869 | JGI IMG/M metagenome (GOLD analysis project Ga0207969, IMG submission 183869) | Freshwater sediment methanotrophic microbial communities from Lake Washington under simulated oxygen tension - Sediment Metagenome... | ecosystem: Environmental > Aquatic > Freshwater >... | reverse complement strand
CACCTGGGCGTTTTCGATGACCTGCTCCTGATAGTCGCGGAACTCGGGCGTCATGGCTTCCTTGAAGGCCACCGCCTTGCCGGCGATCACGTGCATCAGCGGGCCGCCCTGCAAACCGGGGAAGATGGCCGAGTTGATTGCCTTTTCGTGCTCGGCGCGCATCAGGATCAGGCCGCCGCGCGGGCCGCGCAGGGTCTTGTGCGTGGTCGATGTGACGACGTCGGCGTGGGGCACCGGATTCGGATAGAAGCCCGCAGCGACAAGGCCTGCGTAGTGCGCCATGTCCACCATGAAAATGGCGCCGACCGCCTTCGCCACCTTGGCAAAGCGTTCGAAGTCGATCTTCAGCGCATAGGCCGACGCGCCGGCGATGATCAGCTTGGGCTTGTGCTCGTGGGCCAGCCGCTCCATCTCCGCATAGTCGATTTCCTCCTTCTCGTCGAGGCCGTAGGGCACGATGTTGAACCACTTGCCGGACATGTTCAGCGCCATGCCATGGGTCAGGTGGCCGCCCGCGGCGAGGTTCATGCCGAGGACGGTGTCGCCGGGCTTGAGGAAGGCCATGAACACGGCCTGATTGGCCTGCGAGCCGGAGTTGGGCTGGACGTTGGCGGCATCGGCGCCGAACAGTTTCTTGGCGCGATCGATGGCCAGTTGCTCGGCGACATCGACGTACTCGCAGCCGCCATAGTAACGCTTGCCCGGATAGCCCTCGGCATACTTGTTGGTGAGCTGCGAACCCTGAGCTTCCATCACGGACCAGGAAACGTAGTTCTCGGAGGCGATCAGCTCGATGTGATCTTCCTGGCGGCGGTTTTCGTTCTGGATGGCGGCCCAGAGATCCGGGTCGCTCTTGGCGAGGGTGTTCTGCTTGGAAAACATGGCGGAATCCGTGGATGGAGGGAAGCCTCGAATTTTAGCATCCGCCCCCGACGATCCCAAATCCGGCCGACACGCCTGCCCTATTCGAGCACTTCGTCCAGCGCACCCTGCAGATGAGTGCAGTCAGCCCAGGAGATAAGGCGCCATCCAGCGTCGCCGTATTCCACCCAATTGAACGCGGCATTCGGCAAGACGAAGTCGCGCGGCGCATCGAGCGCCCGACCGGTCGCGGCGCGATGGACGATATCGAGAACGCCGCCGTGGGTGAAAGCCAGAATATTCTGTCCTGCGTGGCGCACCGCCAGAGCGTCGAGCGCGTCCAGGATACGGGTCGAGAAGGCAATCAGGGACTCGCCGGTCTCGTAGGCGTAGTCCGGCGTCCGCGCACGGTGATGCTGGAATGCATCCGGCCGCTGCACGCTGGCTTCCTGCGCCGTCACGCCCTGCAGCACCCCGAAATGGCGTTCGCGCAAAGTCGGCGCCGGCGACACGGCGAGACCGAGGCCGGCGGTCGCAATCTGGGCCGTGCGCCACGCGCGCAACAGGTCGCTGCTATAAACGGCAGCGAAAGCATGCCGCGCCAGTCCTGCCCGCACCGCCCGTGCCTGCGCTTCGCCGAGCGCGTTGAGATCGATGTCGATCTGTCCCTGAACGCGCTTCTCGCTGTTCCAGTCTGTCTCGCCATGACGGACGAGACAGAAGCGGGTGATCCCTGCGGTTGTCATGTGGCGGAACTCAGGGATTGTGGCGGGCGTCGCTGCGCAGCATGCGGGTAAGGTTCTGCCGCACATAGGCGATATGGTTGGCCGCGGCGCTCAGCGCCTGTTCGGCATTACCCTGCTCGATCGCCCGCCACACCGCCCGATGCTGATCGAGCAGTTGCTCTCTGGCGGCCGGAACCTGCAGCAGTTCGCTCAGATTGCGGCGCAGGTTGTCGCGCAGCAGGCGCAGCAGGCTCGCCGTCAAATGGCCGACGATGACGTTGTGTGCGGCTTCGGCAATCGCCTGGTGAAACGCCAGATCGGTATCGACCTGGGCATCCAGGTCGTCCCCCGCGAACGCTGCCTCGAGCCTCGCCAGACTCTCGCGGACGCGCTCACGGTCGGCTGCGGTGGCGCGCCGTGCGGCCGATTCGGCGGCACGGCCCTCGAGCATGTGGCGAAACTCGAGCATGTCTTCATGCACAGCTGGATGGTCACGCAGTATTTCTTCCCACGGATTGCCGAAGCTGGCGTCGAGCCGGTCGGTGACAAAAGTACCACCGCCCTGGCGGCTTTCCAATAGTCCACGTGCTGCCAGCTTGTGGATCGCCTCGCGCAAGGATGCACGTGAAACACCGAGTTGAACGGACAGTTCGCGTTCCGAAGGCAAGCGGTCACCCGGCTTCAATCCGCCTTCCAACACCCGTTGTTCGATTTCCCGCGCAACCACATCGGCAAGCCGTGGCGCCGTCATTTTTGCATCCATATTTTCAATATAACATTGGTCTGACCACAATATCAACCATCGAGAATCCGCTGAACGAGAATCCTCATTTCCCTTGACACTGGCCACCTCGGCCATTAATATCCGCGGACTTTTGGTCTGACCAATGAGCCATGAGTGATTGGCCGCCCGTCAGACAAAGTCTCAATTCAGCGTTGGCGGCAGCGTACTAGACACCGGCGCAGGCAAGGAGAACCTCTTGAATCGACGTATGTTGAAAGCTCGGGTTAATATCCCTCCGGCCATCGGTATCAGCAAAAACGAGAAACGCGATGCGTACCAGGATGCGGCAGCCCGCCTCTCCGATGCGCCGAACACTCAGGAGGTTCATGCATGACGGCACTGCTCAAACTGTCGCAGCTAATCGACGGGCTCAGCGAACGCGTGGGACGAAGCATTTACTGGCTGATACTCGCGGCCGTACTCGTCAGCGCGATCAATGCCATCGTCCGCAAGGCCTTCGACATGAGCTCCAACGCTTTTCTCGAAATGCAGTGGTACATGTTCTCGGCAGTTTTCCTGCTCGGCTCGGGCTATACACTGATGCGCCAGGAACACATTCGCATCGATATCATCTACGGCCGGTTTTCGCGGCGCACGCAAATCTGGATAGACATCTTCGGCACCGTGGTCTTCCTGATGCCGATGTGCCTGATGTTCATCTATCTCTCCTGGCCTTTCTTCATACATTCGATCCAGGGTGGCGAAGTCTCCGCCAATGCGGGAGGGCTGATTCTGTGGCCGGTAAAAGCCTTGATGCCGCTCGGCTTCGTGCTGTTGATGGTTCAGGGATGCTCGGAGCTGATCAAGCGCGTCGCGTTTCAGATGGGGCTGACCTCGGACCCGGGCGAGAAGAAGCAGGACAAGAGTGCCGAGGAAGAACTGGCCGAGGCGATCAAGGCGCATCTGGTCGCCCCCGAAGTGGTCGATGTGGTGGCTTCGCACGACAATATGCACGCGGACAGCCGTGGGGGTAATGCCAAATGAGCGCCTTCCTCATTGCCAACATGGCGCCCATCATTTTTGCCTCGCTGGTCGTCTTCCTCCTGATGGGCTACCCGGTGGCCTTCTCGCTGGCCGCCAACGGCATTATCTTCGGCCTGATCGGAATCGAACTCGGCATGCTGCCGCCGGAATTGTTCCGCGCCCTGCCGGAACGGGTCTACGGCGTCATGAGCAACGAAACGCTGCTGGCGATCCCGTTTTTTACCTTCATGGGCCTGATCCTCGAACGTTCGGGCATGGCCGAGGATCTGCTCGATACCATCGGCCAGCTCTTCGGCCCGATCCGCGGCGGCCTAGCCTACGCGGTGGTGCTGGTCGGCGCGATGCTCGCCGCCACCACCGGCGTGGTCGCCGCGTCGGTGATCTCGATGGGCCTGATCTCGCTTCCGATCATGCTGCGCTACGGCTACGACCGCCGCCTGGCCTCGGGCGTAATCGCCGCCTCGGGAACGCTGGCGCAGATCATCCCGCCGTCCCTGGTGCTGATCATCATGGCCGACCAGCTCGGCAAGTCGGTCGGCGACATGTACAAGGGCGCCTTCATCCCCGGCTTCATATTGGCCGGGCTCTACTTGGCCTATATCCTCGGCATCACCGTAATCAAGCCGAAATGGGCGCCGGCCCTGCCGCCAGAAGCGCGCGTCTTCCGCGAACCGAGCGGCAGGAGCGGCGCCACTTCGCTGCTGATTCTGACCGCCATCTCGACCGCGGCGGCCGTGTATTTCGCCCTGAACTACAACACCGAATCGCCGCTCGACGAAACCATTGTCAGCAGCATGTCGCTCGGTATCGGCATCGCATTTGCCGCTGCGGTGATCAATCGCGTGACGAAGATGAACCTGCTCTCGCGCATGGCGGAAAAGGTTACCTTCGTCCTGATCCCGCCGCTGGCGCTGATTTTCCTCGTGCTCGGCACCATCTTCCTGGGCATCGCAACACCGACCGAAGGGGGCGCGATGGGCGCAGGTGGTGCGCTGATCATGGCGCTGGCGAAAAAACGCCTGTCCTGGAAACTGCTCAGGCAGGCCATGGACAGTACCGCCAAGTTGACCACATTCGTCGTCTTCATTCTGGTCGGTGCGCGCGTCTTCAGCCTGACTTTCTATGCAGTCGATGGCCACCTCTGGGTCGAGCACTTGCTGCAGGGACTTCCCGGCGGACAGATCGGCTTCCTGATCGTGGTGAACATCCTGGTCTTCGTGCTTGCCTTCTTCCTCGACTTCTTCGAACTGTCGTTCATCGTCGTGCCGCTGCTCGGACCGGTCGCAGAAAAGCTTGGCATCGATCCGATCTGGTTCGGCGTGCTGCTGGCGGTCAACATGCAGACCTCGTTCATGCACCCGCCCTTCGGTTTCGCGTTGTTCTACCTCCGATCCGTGGCGCCATTCTCGCCCTACAAGGACGTGCAGACCGGCAAGATGACCGAACCGGTGACCACCGGCCAGATCTACTGGGGTGCGGTTCCCTTCGTGCTGATCCAGATTGTCATGGTCGGTCTGCTGATCGCATTTCCGCAACTGGTCACCTCGGGACTGGACAAGCAGCAGACAGGGGATACGAGCAACGTCCAGATCATGAGCACGGAAGATGACGCGAAAGCGGAGGAGAAATCCCTCTCCCAGGAGCAGGACAAACCCGCCGACGGAGCTGCCCCGGCAGGCGACGCGGAGGATCCGGCCAAGGCGCTGGAGCAAGCCATGAAACAGAACAAGGACGCCGCCCCCGAGGACGACGACCCGGCGAAGGCGCTGGAAAGAGCAATGAAGAAGTGAGCCAAGGGATTTTACAGGGCAGCCGACCGCGATTGATCGGAGAAGGCTGCACAGCAAGAGCCCCGAGCTGGTTGGCTTGGATGTCGCGTGGTGTAGTATTTGGGCACGGCAATGGAAGTGCCGACAGTCTTATCCCTAAAAACGAGGAGAAAAATCAATGCAACGACGCAAATTTCTTAAATCTGCTGGACTCGGACTTGCCGGCACCGGCGCCCTTGCGCTGTCGGGCAAAGCCCTGGCACAAGCGCCCGAGGTCAAGTGGCGTCTGGCTTCCAGCTTCCCCAAGAGTCTCGACACGATTTTCGGCGCGGCCGAGGTAGTCGCCAAGAGGGTCGCTGCGGCGACGGGCGGCAAGTTTCAGATCCAGATTTTTGCCGGCGGCGAAATCGTTCCCGCGTTCGGCGTACTCGACGCGGTCAAGGACGGCACCGTGCAGCTGGGACATTCGGCGAGCTATTACTTCATCGGCAAGGATCCCACCTTCGCCTTCGACACGGCAGTTCCGTTCGGCCTCAACAGCCGCCAGCAGACGGCCTGGATGTATGAAGGCGGTGGCCTGCCCCTGATGCGCGAGTTCTTCAAGGACTACAACATCTACAACATTCCCTGCGGCAATACCGGCGCCCAAATGGGCGGCTGGTTCCGCAAGGAAATCAAGACGGTGGCCGACCTCAAGGGCCTCAAGTTCCGCGTCGGCGGTTTTGCCGGTCAGGTGCTGGCCAAGCTTGGCGTGGTGCCGCAGCAGATTCCCGGCGGCGACATCTATCCGGCGCTGGAAAAAGGCACCATTGATGCTGCCGAATGGATCGGCCCCTACGATGACGAAAAGCTTGGCTTCAACAAGGTCGCCAAGAACTACTACTATCCGGGCTGGTGGGAAGGCGGTCCGCAGCTGTCGGTCTACGTGAACATGGCCGAGTGGGCAAAGCTGCCCAAGGAATATCAGGCCATTCTCGAAATGGCTTGCTGGGAAGCCCACGTCGACATGCAGGCGCGTTACGACGTGAAAAACCCGGCGGCACTGAAGCGTCTGGTGGCGAGCGGCACCAAACTGATGCCGTTCTCCAACGACGTCATGGCCGCCTGCTACAAGGCGGCGCAGGAGTTGTACGCCGAAACTGCAGCGAAAAATCCGAAGTTCGCCAAGGTCTACGAACCGTGGAAGAAGTTCCGCGACGAGCAGATCGAATGGTTCAGCATTTGCGAGGGCCGCTTCGACAACTTCTCGGCCGCTACGGTCCGCGCCGGACAGGCCAAGCCCGCCCCGGCGAAGAAGAAGTAATTTCCCGCAATCATGAACGAACCCCGCCACGGCGGGGTTTGTTCATTTTGGGCGGACATTTCCGCAGCACTGCGGGCCGAATTTGCCTGCTACGGCGACCGGATTCAATTCACGCCCGCCGTGCATACTCCTCGAAACCTTCGACCGGCAGCGGCCGACTGAAGAAATAGCCCTGGTAGGCATGGCATCCCGAACTGGCGAGGAAGGCGCGCTGGGCCTCGGTTTCCACGCCTTCGGCCATCACTCCCAGCCCGAGGCTTTGTGCCAGCGCCACGATGGTCCTGGCAATAGCGGCATCGTTGGGATCGATCAGGATATCGCGCACGAAGGACTTGTCGATCTTCAACTGCTCCAGCGGCAACCTTTTCAGATATGACAGCGAAGAATATCCGGTGCCGAAGTCATCCAGCGAAAAGCCGACGCCTTCGGCCTTCAGTGCGGACATCTTTTCAATGACGTCTTCCACGTTATCCACCAGTAGGCTCTCGGTCAGTTCCAGCTTGAGCCGGGCCGGATTGGCGCCCGCCCGCCCGATTGTTGCCAGGACCTGATCGACGAAGTCGGCTTCATGCAGTTGCTGGGCGCTGACGTTCACCGCTATCGTGAGATGGCTCATTTCGGGCCTGGCGGCCCAACGCGCCAATTGGGCGCAGGCGGTGTCCAGCACCCAGTGGCCCAAGGGCAGGATCAGCCCGGTTTCCTCGGCGAGAGGAATGAACTCGGCCGGAGACACCAGGCCTCGCAGGGGATGCTGCCAGCGCACCAGCGCTTCCACGCCTGTGACGCGCCCCCCGTTAATCACCTGGGCCTGGTAATGGAGCACGAACTGCTTCTGCTGCACCGCCTCGCGCAGACCAGCCTCCAGAGAGGCGCGCTCCATCACGGCGGTTTCCATGTCCGGATCGAAGAAGTGCAGGGCATTGCGCCCCCGCGCCTTGGACTTGTACATGGCCAGATCGGCCTGCTTCATCAGGTCGTCGATGCTGGCCTGGTGCCCCCTGAACAAGGTGGCACCGATGCTCGCGGTGCTGCGGTACTCGAGGTCGCTAAGCTGATAGGGGTCCCTGAGTGAAGCGAGAATCTTTACGCCGACGGCTTCGGTCTGCGTCGCGGCCTCTTCGATGTTCACACTCAGGCTGCTCAGCACCACCACGAACTCGTCACCACCCAGCCGCGCCACCGTGTCGCCCTCGCGTACGCTGCCGACCAGGCGCTGTGCCACCTGCTGCAGCAGGAGGTCGCCCATGTCATGGCCGAGAGTATCATTGAGCGTCTTGAAATGATCCAGGTCGATGAACAGCAGCGCCCCATGGCCGCCGTTGCGGGAACTGGCGGTCATGGCCTGCCGCAGGCGGTCGAGCAGGAGCGTACGGTTGGGCAGGGTCGTCAGCTGGTCGAAGAAGGCCAGTTCCCTGATTCTTTCCTCCGCAATCTTGCGTTCGGTAATGTCCTGGTGCGTGGCGACATAGTGGGTAATGACTCCGTCATCCCGCTTGACCGCGGATATCGTGAGCCACTTCGGGTATATCTCGCCGTTCTTGCGCCGGTCCCAGATCTCCCCCTGCCAGGCTCCGGTGCTCCGGAGGCTCTCCCACATCGCCGTATAGAACGCGGCATCGTGGCGACCCGATTTCAGCAGCCGCGGCGTATGGCCGATGACATCTTCTGCCGAATAACCCGTGCTCTCGGTGAAGGCGCGGTTGACGCGCAGGATCACGCCGTCCGGGTTGGTTACTACCATGCCTTCCTGCGATTCAAACGCGGTGGCGGCGATGCGAAGCTCGGCCTCGGCCTCCTTCCGGTAGGTAATGTCGCTGACGCTTCCGACGAACAGCTTCCCGTCGTCCACGATGGTCTCGGTAACTCCCAGTTCGATGTGAAATACCGAACCGTCGCGGCGCTGCGCCATGACGTCGCGCCTGCCGCCGATCACCTTGCGGATGCCGCTACGCCGATAGGCTTCAAGGTAGCCGTCATGCTCAGTCCGGTAAGGCTCCGGCATCAGCATCTTGATATTCTTGCCGATCACTTCGGCAGCGCCGTAACCAAACAGGCGCTCGGCGGACCGGTTGAATGATTCGACGATGCCTTTTTCAGTCATCGTTATGACGCCGCTATGCACACCATCGAGCACCGCACGCAGCCGCGTTTCGCTGGCAACCAGCGCCTGTTCGGTGCGCTTGCGCACAGTAATGTCCGTGACATAGGCCAGAATGCAGGGCTGTCCGTCCAGTTCGGTTATTTCGCCGGAAAGGCTGACATTGCGCCGCTCACCGTTCTTGTGCATCCAGACCGTCTCGTAGTCGATCAGCCGGCCTTCGCGAGTGATCGCCTCCACCCAGGGGCGGCGCGTGGCTTCATCCGGCCAGATTCCCACCTCCACCGAAGTCCTCCCGATCAGGTCGTCCCTGGTCCAGCCGAAATCGCGCTCGTAGTTCGCATTGGCTTCGATGATGCGGCCCTCGTCGGCCGTGGCGATCGACGCCGCAATGGGGCACGAATTGAATGCCGTGGAGAACCGCCGTTCGGACTGGCGCAGCGCCAGCTCGGCCAATCTGCGCTCGGTGACATCCTGGATCGTGCCGCGGGATCGTAGCGGCTTGCCTGCCGGGTCGAAGTCCGACTGGCACTTCTCGTGAACCCACTTGACGCGTCCGTCCTGCATGCGCAGCCGGTGGGTGATCTCATACGACGTTCGGTTTGCGAGGGAATTCTTGTAGGCCTGATTCACCGCATCACGGTCATCCGGATGAATCGCGTCGAGAAAGGCCTGGTAAGTGGCGCCGAATTGCTGCGGGTCGATCTCGAACAGGCGAAAGACCTCGTCCGACCAGATCAATTCGCCGCTGATCACGTCCAGCGTCCAGCTGCCGACGTGGGCAATGTGCTGGGCTTCGCGCAAGCCGTCTGCGCTGGCGCGCAATTCGGCTTCGGCCTGCTTGCGCTGCGCCTCATTTGACCGCAGCTTGAGTTGCATCGCGGACAAGCCGGCAAGTACGCTGTCCTCCATGCCGGGAGGAAAGTCGATGACCGACGTGAAATCGCCGCGTCCGATTCTGAGGATGTGCTGGTGCACTTCCTCAGCCGACCCGCCCAGGGTAGTCCGCAAGCTGCCATATGCCCGCCAGAGCAGGATCAGCGCCCCGAAAACGCAGGCTATGAACGCCATCCGCGAGATTGCGGCACTGCGGTCGGCAAGGCCAACCGCGTCGGCAGTGCGCTGGTCCATCAGCGCATAGGCCTCGTTGATCGGCCGCATGATCGCCGCCTTGGCGCGATGATAGCTGGCGTCATGCATCATCTGGAGCGCCCGGGCCCTCGCGGCATGGCCATCGGGACCGCCGGTCTCGACCAGCTTCATGGCCGCGAATTCGATTTCCGTCAAGCCGTCGGAATTCACCTTGGCTTCCGCCAGCTTGCGCAATTCACCTTCCGGAGAGCCTGCCGCGCGGATCAACTCCAGCAGAGGGACCGCCGCTCCGCCGCCAACCCGCGGCGCTTCGGCATCAACCAGCACCAGGTCCCAGTAAGCATAGTAGTAGCCAGGAGGGCGCGGCTTCCTGCCATCGCGGATGTCCAGTATGTCCTGATAGTATTTCTTGTAGCGGGGATCGCCGGTCGCCACGTAGGCCCGGGCCATCCGCGTCAGATCGTCCGACGACTGGCGCAACTGGTCCGCCAGCACAAAGGAGACCTGCCGCTGCTGGTTGGCCCGATCGATCTGCTTCTCAAAGTAGACGTAGAGCCCGAACGCGGCAACCAGTGAAAGAAACACGATCACCGTCGGCCAGTGCCGGCGAGCGAACAGCTGAGTTTTGTCTTCGCGAATCATGGCCTTTTGCTTCGCTTGAAATCCATTTGAGTCTACCCCTTCACGCTCGTTGCCCGATTCCGCTCATCAGATCAGCGCGAGACGCCAGAGCGAGGTCAGTTCCGCGGCTCGCGCGGCGTGAAGAGGGTCGGAGATGTCCGTTGCCCGTGGATGAGTCGGCCTTGCATCCACCCGGCCGACAAGCTTGAGGCCAGCCTCGTCAAAGGCCGCCAGCAGTTCGGCGCGCGTGCGCAAGCCCAGATGCTCGGCGAGGTCGGAGAGCACCAGCCAACCCTCGCCGCCGGGCTGCAAATGCCCGGCGAGCCCCCTGATGAATCCCATCAGCATGCGACTGTCGGGGTCGTACACCGCGCGCTCCAGAGGAGAGTTGGCGCGTGCCGGAACCCACGGCGGGTTGCACACGACCAGGGGTGCACGACCTGACGGAAACAGATCGGCCGCGACCACCTCGACCCGCGCCGCCAGCCCGAGTCGCTCGACGTTCGCCCGGGCGCAGGCCAGCGCACGAGGATCCTGATCAGTGGCGACGACGTGTGCAATGCCCCGCTTCGCCAGTACCGCCGCCAGCACGCCGGTGCCGGTGCCGATGTCGAAGGCCAGCGCACAGTTGGGCGGCAAGGGTGCCGTTGCCACCAGACCGACATACTCGCCGCGAATCGGCGCAAAGACGCCGTAATGAGGATGAATGCGCTCGCCCAGCGCCGGAATCTCGACCCCTTTCTTGCGCCACTCGTGGGCACCGATCAGGCCCAGCAGCTCCCGCAGGGAGGCGACAAAGGGGCCCGCCGCGGGACCATAGGCCTCGCTGCAAGCATCCCTGACATCGGGCGCCCGCCGCAGCGGCAGGCGATAGTCGGCTTCGAAGGGCAGCAGCAGCATGCCGAGCGTGCGGGTACGCTGCGACTGCGCCTGACGATACAGGTGAAAAGCCTCGGCCGGGTCGGATGTCGTCGCTGCCTTGCGCGGCTTGCGGTCGAGGCGGCGAGCCATGGCCTGAAGCAGCTGACGGGCATTCTGGAAATCGCCGCGCCACAGCAGCGCGGTACCCTCGCAGGCGAGTCGATAGGCGGCATCCGCCGTGGTGCGGTCGTCGGCGATGACCACGCGCTTCGGCGCTGCCGTGCCACTCTCGGAGTGCCAGGGGGCGAGGCGCGTCTCGCCGCCTTCGATCCACTCGATGACCGGCTCGCCATTCACGACAAGCTCCCTCCAGGCCGGATGCTTTGCCTGCCTTGGATTCTGCCTTGCGGGCAGGCAACTTGAAACAACACGATGGATACCTCGATGCGCGGGAATTCAAACGCATGGTACGTGGCTACTGCCTGCCTGTAAATTTTTCCGGCACGGGCCGGACTATGGTCTCGACCGCGCCTGAGGAATCGAAACAGGCGTTGAAGAGTCGGCGCGGGCGATACGGCGATCGCGTGCAAACCGGCTTGCAGCCGCCGGCAGCTGGCGGCCCTGTTCGCCCAGCTACCAAGTTGCGGGTCTTGCAGCCTGCCTGGTCAATCGGCCGCGCGCCCGGCAGGCAGCCGTCCCTCACCCGCCTGACCAGCCACGGCATAGCGCTGCCCCATGCGCTCGAGCCGCGGACCGTGCATGCCATCGTTTGCCTGCATCAGATAGTACACGCTGGGGAAGCCGGTTTCTCCCGGTGGACCATGCTTCTGGAGCCATGCATAGACATGCCGGTCGGCAGCCATCCGCCGCGTGTCGCCCGGCAGGGGGATACTCCACCAGCGCAGCACCGGCTCGCAGGCCAGCTTGTCGATCACGAGGCAATTCGGATCGACCCAGCCACCCAGCTTTTGCTGGAAAATTCCCCGGCCCGGCCCGACCGACTCCCAATCATCGACGCATACCGGTTGCAGCGATTCGGGATGAACGAACCAGCGCAGCGAAAAGGCCCATGCGCGGCCCTGAACGGCGCGCAACAGGGAACTCAAGTGATCGGGCGCCCACCAGTTGTCATCGTCCAGGTAGGCAAGGAAGCGGGCATTGGCGAGATAGCTGAGCAGGGTCCGCAGCACCCCGCCATCGTTGGCGGGGTGCAGCCCGCCATGCCGCTGCGAAGTCGAATAGCCGGGATAGAACAGACAGGGAGTGACATGATCGGGTGTCGCATCGAGCAATTCGTGCAGCGGCGCGAAATCGCCGCGCGGCACATCGACTCCGATCAGCAGCTGAATGCGTCCGACGTCCCGTTGCGCATAGACCGAGCGAACGGCGTCGAGGATGCTCTCGCGTCCGATCGTCGGCATCACCACCGCGACGTCGAAGGGAGTCTGCAGGTCCGCCTTCCTGCCGAAATGCCGGCAGCCGGCGGCCAGCCGGTGAACAGGCGCGGTCATCGCGGCGGGCGGCAAACCTGCGGGCGCCGCCCGATCCGCTGCAGCCATCCATTCCCGCAGCGCCGCAGTCACCCGCGCCACCAATTCATCCCAATCCCCATCGGCCGTCTGGCGGAACAGACGCATGACGAGGGGATACCATGGTGAATCACTTCGCTCTTCCAGCCAGCGCCAATCGGTTTCGTAATCGGGAAGCAGCACCCAGCAGGGCTTGCCCAGTGCGCCGGCCAGATGCGCTACGGCGGTATCGACGCAGATCAGCAGATCGAGCTGCCTGAGGATGGCCGCACTGTCGGCAAAATCGGCCATCTCGCTACCGAGGTGCGTAAGCGGCTGATTGGCCGGCGGAGCACAGGCCTCGTCCTCGCCGGCTTCCTTCTGCAGGCTGACAAAAGCGATGCCGGGGACAGTCCAGAGCGGTGCAAGTGTCGCCAGCGAGGGGAGGGATCGGTTGGCGTCGTTGCCATGGCCGGGCTTCCCCTTCCATACCAGTCCGACGCGACGCCTGGCCAGCGGCAGGCGCGCCGTCCAACGCGGCGTTCTGCCGGGGTCCGCGGTCAGATAAGGAATCGTGGCCGGCAGATTCTCCAGAGTAGTCGCGACATGCAATGGCAGGCTGAGCGGATAGCACCAGAAGTCGAACTCCGCGGCCATGTCGGGACGCCATTCCGATGTGCTGATTACGCGGTCCGCCAGATTTTGCGTGGCAAACAAGGTCTTCAGGGGTGGCTTGCACGCCAGCGTGAGATGCCGCAAGCCGCGTGCCTTGAGCAAGGGCAGATAGCGCACGAACTGGATTTCATCGCCCAATCCCTGTTCCGGCCAGATCAGCAGCGAACGCCCCTGCAATCGTTCGCCCCGCCATTGCGGAGGCAGCGGCGCGCCGCCGGGCACCGTCGGTGGCGGCGCTATGCTGCAGTTCCGCTTGCCGGGGGCATACCGCGCTTCGAACTCCGTCCAGCCCTCCGGGAAGCGCCCCCGTTGCAGCAGGAGCAACCCGAGATTCATGTGGATATCCGCATCGCCCGGCCTCAACGCAATCGCGCGACGGTAGGCGGCTTCGGCCTCCTCCGGGTGTCTCTGCACATGAAGCAGCACAGCCAGATTGTAGTGGGCGCTCGCATAGTCCGGCTTGAGCGCGATCGCGCGACGGTAGGCCATTTCAGCCTCCTTCCGCCGCTTTCGTTCCATGAGCAGAACGCCCAGGTTGTAATGGGCTTCCGCCAGTTCGGGCTTCGCTGCGATGGCGCGAAGGTAGGCCGCTTCAGCTTCGTCCATGCGCTTTTGCTCCGCCAACAGGACACCAAGGTCAGAGTAGGCATCCGCGTAGTCCGGCTTGACGGCAAGGACGCTGCGATATGCGGCTTCCGCTTCCTCCGGGCGCTTCTGCTCCCTGAGCAGGCTGCCCAGAGCGGAATATGCCTCGACGCAGTCCGGCTTCGCCTCGATGGCGCGGCGATAGGCGGCTTCGGCCTCTTGCGGACGAGCTTGCGCCTTGAGCAGGTTGCCGAGGTTGGAGTGGGCTTCCGCGTAATCCGGCTGCGCTGCGATGGCACGGCGATAGGATGCTTCGGCCTCGTCGGGGCGCTCCTGGTCTTTCAGCAGAACACCCAGGTTGGAGTGGGCCTCGACGCAATCCGGCTTCAACGCAATTGCACGGCGGTAGGCCGCTTCCGCTTCCTGCGGGCGCTCTGCCTCCTTCAGCAGATTCCCCAGGTTGCAGTAGGCTTCCGGCGCGTCGGGCGCCACCTCAATGGCGCGACGGTAGGCCGCTTCGGCCTCCGGCAGACGAGCTTGCGCCTTGAGGAGGTTGCCGAGATTGGAATGAGCCACCGCGAAGTCCGGCTTCACGGCGACGGCACGACGGTAGGCGGCCTCGGCTGTCGCACCGTCGCCGATTCTGCCGGCAAATACGCCCAGATTGTTCAGCAGGTCCTCATTGTCCGGATCGATGGCGAGAGCCTGCCTGACGACTGCCAGCGCTTCGGTGATTTTTCCCTTGCGGTAGAGGGCTGCACTACGGATCAGGAAAGCGGCAACGTCGGCTTTCGCAGACCGCACCGGCGCGCCGGCGCCGGCAGACATCGATGAATCGGCTCGCTCCGCTCCGGCCTTCCATTCCCGCAGCGCCGCCGTCACCCCTGCTACCACGCCCGCCCAGTCCCCGTCGGTCGTCTGGCGGAACAGGCGCATGACACGGGGATACCAGGGAGTATCGGTCCGCTCTTCCAGCCAGCGCCAGTCCGTCTTGTGGTCTGGCAGCAGCACCCAGCAGGATTTGCCCAGCGCACCGGCCAAATGCGCCGCGGCGGTGTCGACGCAGACCAGGAGATCCAGGCTGCCGAGGATCGCAGCGCTGTCCACGAAATCGTCAATCTCGCTGCCGAGGTGCGTCAAGGGCTGAGCGGCCGGCGGCGCGCTGGCCTCTTCTTCGCCGGAACCTTTCTGCAGGCTGACAAAGGCAATGCCGGGGACGGACCAAAGCGGCGCCAGGGTGGCGAGCGAGGGAAGGGATCGGCTGGTGTCATTCCTGTGCGTGGGGCTCCCCTTCCATACCAGACCGACGCGGAGCGCCGCCGGCGGCAAACGCTTGGCCCAGTGCGCGATTCTGCCGGGGTCCGCCGCCAGATACGGAATGGTCGCCGGAATGTTGTCCAGCGTGGTGCCGAAATGCAGCGGCAGGCTCAGCGGATAGCACCAGTAGTCGAACTCTGCCGCCATCTCGGGACGCCAGTCCGAGGTGCTGATCACGCGATCCGCCAGATTCTGTGCGGCAAGCAGTGCCTTCAGGGGCGGCCTGCAGGCCAGTGCGAGATGCCGGACGCCTCGTGCCTTGAGCAGGGGCAGATAGCGTACGAACTGTATTTCATCGCCCAATCCCTGCTCCGGCCAGACCAGCAACGACCGGCCCGCCAGCGGTTCTCCCTGCCATTGCGGGGGCAGCGGTATGCCGTTCGGGTGAGTCGGCGGCGGCGCCATTTTTCGTTCCGTCTTGCCGGGAGCATAACGTGCCTCGAATTCCGTCCAGCCCTCCCGAAGTCGCCCCCGCCTCAGCAGCAAAAGACTGAGATTCCAGCGGGCGTCGGCATGGTCCGGCTTCAGTGCAATGGCGTGACGATAGGCAGATTCAGCGTCCTCCGGACGCTTTTGCGCCTGGAGCAGGTTGCCCAGATTGGAATAGGCATCGACGTAATCCGGTCTCAGGGAAATGGCGCGGCGGCATGCGGCTTCAGCCTCGGCGAAGCGCTTGTCCTCCATGAGCAGAACACTCAGGTTCGAATAGGCTTCCGCGTAATCAGGCTTCACCGCAATGGCGCGAAGGTAGGCGGCTTCGGCCTCGTCAATGCGCTTTTGCGCCTTGAGCAGAACACCCAGGTTCGAGTAGGCCTCCGCGTACTCCGGCTTTGCGGCGATGGCGCGCCGGTAGGCGGCCTCCGCCTCCTGCGGACGCTTCTGAATCTGCAGCAGGTTGCCCAGGTTGGAGTGGGCCTGGGCGTAATCGGGCCTCAGGGCGATGGCCCGGCGGCAAAAGGCTTCGGCCTCATCCGTACGCCGCTGTTCGGTGAGCAGGTTGCCCAGGTTGCAATTGGCGTCTGCCGAGTCTGGGTTCAGCGCGATGGCGCGACGGAAGGCAGCCTCTGCTTCTTCCAGACGCTTGTGCCCCTTGAGCAGGTTGCCCAGGTTGTAGTGGGTCTCGGCGCTGTCCGGCTGTATGGCAAGGGCGCGGCGATACGCGTCCTCGGCCGCTGCCGCATCCCCCAGTGCCGCAGCAAATACGCCATAGTGACTCAACAGAACGGCGTTGTCCGGATCGATGGCGAGACCCTGCGTCGCAACGTCCAGAGCTGCCTGGACCTCTCCCTTGCGGTAAAGCACGGTGCTGCGAGCGATGAGCGCTGCCACATCGGGTGAAGCGGGACGGGCGGACTCCGCTTCGGCGCTCCGGCGCTTGCCCGGTGCCGCGCTGCGGCCCGCCCTGGCAGCGGCTTTCCGGGCCGGAGAGCTGGGGGTCTTGTTCGATCTTGGCATGCGGCAGTCTAGTGTTTCAACATGATTGCGCTGGCTTCGCTTCTCCGGACAACCGTCCTTACATATCGCGGATCAATCCTTCGCCGTATCGTCAGCGCCGACTTTCTGCCGGCGTCAGTTGCCGGCTATGGTCATGCGGTCGACCAGAACGGAGCCTACCTGTTTCGAACCCCTCACCTCGATGTCATTGCCTATGTCGACAATACCGCGCAGCATCTCGCGCAGATTGCCGGCGACGGTGATCTCTTCCACCGGATAGGCGATCTCGCCCTTTTCCACCCAGTAACCCGCCGCACCGCGCGAATAGTCTCCGGTGACGTAGTTCACGCCCTGACCGAGCAGTTCGGTGACCAGCAGGCCGGTGCCCATTTCGCGCAGCAGCCCCTTGAGATCGTGCCGCCCCGGCTGCACCAGCAGATTGTGCGCACCGCCGGCATTGCCGGTGGTCTGCATGCCCAGCTTGCGCGCCGAGTAGGTGGACAGGAAATAGCCTTGCAGCACGCCGTTCTTCACCACCTCGCGATCATGGGTGGCGACGCCGTCGTCATCGAAAGGTGATGACGCGAATGCGCCGCGGATATGCGGCCGTTCGCTGATCTGGACAAAGTCGGGGAAGAGTTGCTGGCCGAGGCTGTCGAGCAGGAAGGATGTCTTGCGATACAGCGAACCGCCTGATATCGCGTGCACGAAACTGCCGATCAGACCGGCCGCCAGAGGCGCTTCGAAGATCACCGGACACTTGCGCGTCTTCAGCTTGCGTCCGCCGAGACGGGACAGCGCACGACGCGCCGCGTAGTCGCCGATGCGCGCGGAATCGGGAAAATCGGCCGCGTTGCGGCGCGTGGCATACCAGTCGTCGCGCTGCATGTCGTCGCCCTCGCCGGCGATCACCGAGCACGAGATGTAATGCCGCGACGTGGCGAAGCCGCCCATGAAACCAAGGCTGTTGGCCGACACGAACTGCGCGGTCTGCGCCGAAACGCTGGCGCCTTCGGAATTCTTCACCATGGGGCTGACGTCGAAGGCGGCCTGCTCGCAGCGGCGCGCGATGTCGATTGCCGTCTCCACCGGAATATCCCACGGATGGAACAGATCGAGGTCCATGTTTCCGGTCGCCAGCAATTTGGCGTCGGGCAGCCCGGCGCAATCGTCTTCGGCGGTGAAGCGCGCAATGGACAGCGCGGCATCGACCGAAGCCCTCAGCGCGGCCGGCGAGAAATCGGAACTGCTGGCGTGGCCGCGCCGCTGGCCGATGTACACCGTGACGCCGAGGCCCTTGTCGCGGTTGTATTCAATGGTTTCCACCTCCTGCCGGCGCACGCTGACCGACTGACCCAGGCCCTCCGACACATCGACCTCGCAGGCCGTGGCGCCATTGCTTGCTGCATGATCGAGGACAGCCTGCGCCAATGCGCGCAACGACTCGTGAGAATGAGCAAAACCTTGGGACATGCGGGAACCCTTTGAGAGTGAGACTCTGATCGCGAAGCTATAATCATAACCGTGGATGATATCGATAACGAACCGGACGAATATTCCGGCCCCAGCAAGTCGCAGCTGAAGCGCGAGATGACGGCATTGCAGGATCTCGGCGCGGAACTGGTGGCGCTGTCGAAGGAGCGCCTGGCGAAGATCGAGATGCCGGACCGACTGCGCGATGCGCTGCTCGACGCCCAGCGCTTCACCAAGCACGAAGCCAAACGACGCCAGATGCAGTACATCGGCAAGATCATGCGCGACATCGATGCCGCGCCATTGCAGGCGGCGATGGACGAGATCAAGGGCAACTCGGAGGCGGCCACCATCCGCCAGCACCGCCTCGAAAACCTGCGCACGCGCCTGATGGAAGACGAGACGAAGTTCAGCGAACTCGCCCGCGACTATCCCGGGGCCGATATCCAGCATCTGCGCCAGTTGCGCCGCAACGCGCTGAAGGAAGCCGAGCAGGGCAAGCCGCCGCGCGCCTACCGCGAACTGTTCAGGGAACTGCGCGCCCTCGAAGGCGGCAAGAGCGTCACCGAAGACGCCGCCGGCGACGAACCGGACTGACGGCGGCTAGGCGAAATCCTTTTGCGCCGCGGTCGAATCGCTGCTTGACGTCAGGATGGTCAGCACCGCCTGCGCGTGTTCCGCGGCGTCCCGCCCCAGGCCCGTCAGATAACCTCCGTCGGCCAACGTCAGCAAGCCCTTTTCGTAAAGGCGGCGAACTGCTGCGATCACTTCCGGATCGGCTGTCTTGTGCACCTTGATGCCTTGCTGGCTGGTTTCCAGATTGAAGCGGACCAGGGTATTCAGTTCATGGACAAGATCAGGTGTGTAGGGCATGGTCAAACCTCGCTCTTGGAATGCTGCAATTCGGGACTGACTCCATTCTAGCTTCCGCGGGGGCAAACACCGCCCCCTGCAGAAATGAATTCTCCCGCACGCCGGAGGTTCACAAACCCGGGTCGCCGCCTTCGCCCTTCTGCGTCGCCTCGACCATGCGCCGTGTCAGCTGCGGCGCCAGCAGTTCCATGAACTCGTACTCATAGCCGCGCAGCCAGACGTCGCGGCGAAAGGCGACGCGCGTCGTGTTGCCCTCGAACAAATGGGTAGCCGGAACGCCCGCCAACGCGTCGTCGCGCATGGGGTCGAAAGCCATTTCGGCAATGATGCCGACACCGAGCCCGAGTTCGACATAGGTCTTGATCACATCCGAATCGATGGCGGTGAGCATCACGTTCGGCCGCAGGCCTTGGCGTTCGAATGCCCGATCGACGCGCGAACGGCCGGTGAAGGTTGCATCATAGGTAATCAGCGGATACCCGGCCAGCGCCGCCAGTGTCAGCGGTTGGCGCGCCAGCAGGGGATGCCCCTTCGGCGCCACAACCAGATGCGCCCACTGGAAGCACGGCAGGGTCAGCAGTTCCGCATGCCGGTCCAGCGCCTCGGTGGCAATGCCCAGATCCGCGCTGCCGTCCAGCACCCACGCGGCCACCTGCACCGGGCTGC
>Ga0207969_100434_pt1 | contig 19708 bp, 14 predicted proteins | sample LakWasMet25_LOW6_2_FD_183869 | JGI IMG/M metagenome (GOLD analysis project Ga0207969, IMG submission 183869) | Freshwater sediment methanotrophic microbial communities from Lake Washington under simulated oxygen tension - Sediment Metagenome... | ecosystem: Environmental > Aquatic > Freshwater >... | reverse complement strand
GACTGTTGAAGGAACCCACAGCGCCAGGCAATCCGGCACGCCGCCGCCATCCCAGCCGGCGAGGTCGTTGCGCGTCAGGTGGTAACTGCCCTTCTCCGCACGGCGGCGGCCGAGAGTGACCAGCGCCGAGAGATTGCCGTAGCCGGCGCGGTTCCGCGCCAGCAGTACCAGCTTCATGCCGCAGGCGAGATGCAGTTCGGTGCCGTGGATCAATTGCAGCGGCGTGTCGCGTGCCGCAAGGTGGGCGCGCACGCTGCCGGCAAAGCTGCATTCGTCGGTGATCGCCAGCGCCGTGTAGCCCAGGCGCACGGCCCGCGCCACCAGTTCCTCAGCGTGCGAAGCGCCGCGCAGGAAGCTGAAGTTGGAAAGGCAATGGAGTTCGGCGTAGGCCGGCAGGGACGACATGGCCAGAATGGTAACTGTGTTTATATACAGTCTAGCGCAAAGACGGCTTCAAGTCGCAAGGCCCCGCTGCCGCCGCTTCCCGTGCCTTGCCGGCAGTTGCGTGGCGGGAACGGACACGGCACACTCTGCCGATGACTCAAATCAGCCCTGCGCCGCAAGCGCGGGAACCCCGTCGCGTCAAGGCGCGCTTCATGGCCCCCCTCGCCGTCGTGCTCGTCTTCATCATGGGCGTGTTTGCGGTCGCCGCCTTGTGGGTCGAGGACGACATCCGCGACCAGGACATCGCCGAGCGCACCAAGGCCGTGGAACAGCTTTTCGTGCAGAAGCTGGACAAGGACGCCAACCTGATGACCGCCACGATGCGCGCCATGATGACCAATCAGGCCATCGAGCAGGCGTTTCAGCGCCGCGACCGCCAGGCGCTGTCGCGGCTGGTGGGCCCCCTGTTCGCCAGCCTGCGCGACCAGCATCGCATCACTCACCTGTATTTCACCGGACCGGATCTGATCAACCTCTATCGCCTCCACAGCCCCGATGAATACGGCGACGAAATCGACCGCGTCACGGCGCTTCAGTCGAAGGAACGCCTGGAAGCGGTCGATGGCCTGGAACTGGGCGCCCTCGGAACACTCACGCTGAGACTCGTCATGCCCTGGCGCCGCGGCGATCGCGTGCTCGGCTACCTCGAGGTCGGCGAAGAGATAGAGCACCTGATCAGCGAAATCCACGAAAGCCTGTCGGTGGACATGCTGGTGCTGGTCGACAAGCGCGTGATGTCGCTGCAGCAGTGGCAGCGCGGCCAGACCCTGATGAAACGCGACGGCAACTGGGACCGCTTTGCGACCCACGCGGCGCTGGCGCAGACGATCGACCGACTGCCCGCGGAACTCAACGAGCCCACGCTGCAGAAGCTGCTTGCGGGACGCACCGCAAGGATCGAAGACCGCGGACGTCTGCTGCATCTCGCGGCTGTTCCGCTCAAGGATGCGGGCCAGCGCCAGATCGGGGATCTGGTGGTGATTCGCGACATCACGGGCCTGGCGACGACCTTCCGCTGGTCCATTGTCGCCGTCACCGCGATCAGCCTGCTGTCCGCCATCGGCGTGCTCGGGGTGTTCTACCTTGCCCTCGACAGGGTCGAGCGGGATTACCGGCGCCAGCACGACCTCGAGCACCAGTTGCTGCGCTTCAACGCCGAGTACGGCCGCATCCTGCAACTCGAGAAGCTGTCGGCGCTGGGCACGATGGTGGGCAGCATCGCCCACCAGTTGAACAACCCGCTGGTCGGCGTGGTCAACCTGGCACAACTCGCCGAGCGCGGGGTCGACGATCCGGTCCGCACGCGCGAGTTGCTGGGCGAGATCCGCAGCGCCGGCGAAGACTGTCGCGCCTTTGTCAAACGCATGCTGGCGTTTTCCAAGGGCTCCTCTTTCGAAAGCAAGCCGACTCCGATGGCCGAGCTGATCGAGGACACGGTGTTGCTGTTCCGCCAGACCGAGAACAAGAACCTGCCGGTCGAGGTCAAGCTGCCGGAGGAACCGGTCGTGCTGACGATCGATCCGATCCTGATCCGCCACGCATTGTTCAATCTTCTGGTCAACGCGGCCCAGGCGACGACGGACGATGCCGCCATCCTCATCACACTGGAACGGGAAGACGACCCGACCCGCGGGGTTCCCGGCTGGTCGCTGGCGGTGCGCGATCGCGGCCGGGGCATGCCGCCCGAGGTGATGGAAAAGATCTTCGTGCCGTTCTACACCACGCACAGCGACGGCACCGGCCTCGGCCTGCCCGTCGTCCAGCATGTCGCGCTATTGCACAACGGGCAGGTGAACGTCAGCAGCGAACCCGGGCATGGCACGCGAATTGCAATTTGGTTACCCCAATCCTTGCTTCAGCCCTTACCCGACCCGACATCCGGCTCCCTGTCCGACGTACCCGAAACCAACAGCAACCCGACCTGACATGCTGCCAAAAATCCTCGTGGTCGATGATGACCGCCACACCCGCATCCTGTTCGAACGGCTATTGGCCAAAACGGCGCTGGTGAGCCTTGCGGCGGACGGCGCGGAGGCTCGACGGCTGTTCGCGGCCGACGATTTCAACCTCGTGCTGATGGATCAGCGCCTGCCCAACGACAATGGCATCGATCTGCTGCGCGAGTTTCGCGCGCGCCGGCCTCATCTGGTGGGCATTCTCATGACGGGCTTCGCCGACGTGCGCGATGCCGTGGCGGCCGTGCGCGAAGGGGTGTTCGACTATCAGACCAAGCCGTTCGAGGACCTCGAAGCCCTGGAAGCCGTCATCGGCAAGGCGCTGGAGCTCGACCGAGCCTATCGCGAAATCAATGGCCTGCGCGCCCGCCTGTCCGGCGAATCCGGCGTACCGGACCTGATCGGACAGTCTCCCGCCATGGAACGGGTCCTCGGCCAGATCCGTCAGGTCGCCGGCCTCGACACCACGGTCCTGCTGGAAGGCGAAAGCGGCACGGGCAAGGAGCTTGCCGCCAGGATGATCCATGCGCTGAGCACGCGCGCCGCGAAGTCCTTTCTCGAGGTCAATTGCGGCGGGCTGGCGGAAACCCTGCTGGAAAGCCTGCTGTTCGGCCACGAAAAGGGCGCTTTCACCGGAGCCGGCCAGGCCAATGCCGGCTACTTCGAGAAGGCGCACGGCGGCAGCCTGTTCCTCGACGAAATCGCCAACATGAGCCCGAAGCTGCAAAGCAGCCTGCTGCGCGTGCTGCAGGACCACAGCTTCACCCGCATCGGCAGCACGCAGGCACGCCGGGCCGACTTTCGCCTGATCTGCGCCACCAACCGGCCCCTGCTTGCCGAAGTCAAGGCCGGCCGGTTTCGGGAAGACCTCTACTACCGCATCGCGGTGGTGTCGGTGACCATGCCGCCCCTGCGCGAGCGCACCGGGGACATCGTGCCGCTGGCCACCCATTTTCTGGACCTTTACAGCACGAAATTCGGCAAGACCTGCGGACCCCTCACGCCCGCAGCCCTGCAGGCGCTGGAACGCTGCCGCTGGGAGGGCAATGTGCGGCAGCTGCAGCACTGCATCGAGCGTGCCGTGGCGCTGCACACCAGCGGCCCGATCGATACCCTGCATCTGCTCCCGGGCGGCGAGCCGTCCCCGGCAACGGAACCCGGCGGCGCGACGGCAAGCCTGAACGCGCTGGCATATCAGGATGCTCGCGGCGAGTTCGAGCGCGACTATTTTCAACGTCTGCTCGCCGCCGCCGGAGGCAATGTGTCCGAAGCGGCGCGTCTGAGCGGCATACCCCGGCAGAACCTTTATGTGCGCATGAAGCGCTGGGGAATTGTCACCAATTAGTGACAACTGTCGTCATTTCGCGACATTTCGGCCAAGGCCGCCCGTGCAATTCAAGGGACAGCTCCGCAGGGAGATGCGAATCGGCATTGGTATGGAAATTGCGTAATCCTTGGCAGTGACGTCATTGCCAATAAGGGGATCATCATGAAAAAAACCATTACCGGGAGTCTGCTGGCGCTGGCCTCCGTGTTCCTGATTTACGGCTGCACTCAGACAGGCGTCAAGAGCTACCCGAATACCTCGTTCAAGGGCGTGGTCGAGGACGGCAGCAAGGAGACCTTCCTCAAGGTGGCCGATGCCACGGTCTGGCTGATTCCAGCCAAGGACATAGCCGCGATGGGCAAAACGCCGATCGAGGTCAAGGCGGATTCGCCGAACGACGAGCCGCTGGAGGACAGCCTCGCCGCCAACCGCGGGCGCTACCTGAATGCCAGGACCAATGCCAAGGGCGAGTTCAGCTTTGCCGACGTGCCCGGCGGAAAATACTTCGTCTATGTCGAACCCGCCACCAGCAAATACCTGCCCGGCGGGAGCAAGTCGCGCAAGGCGCTGGGCACCGATGAACTGGGCGCTGCGCCGATGTTGATCAAGATCTCCGGCAACGTGCCGCCGAATGCCACCTACATCGGCAGCACCGCGTGCATCGAGTGCCACGAGGACCAGAAGCACTTCACCAAGACCCTGCACCGGCTGGGCATGACGGTCATCGGCAAGCCGAGCAAGCTGCAGGACCATTCGCGCTTCCCCGAGTTCAACAAGGGCCTCGACAAGCTGATGGCCGGCACCAAGTTCTGGTTCTACGGCTTCGACCCGAAGCGTGGTTTCGACAAGTACCTGATCGCCACCAAGGCTCCCGCCGATGCCTCATCGATCAGCTTCACCGCCACCTTCTTCAAGGATGCCGACGGCAAGCTCAAGTTCCGCGCCGAAAACGCCAGGGACCCCAAGGATCCGGCCCGCGTCTACACGGTGGACATGACCTACGGCGGCGGCCTCTACAAACAGCGCTACCTCGTTCGCGTCGGCGCCAACCTGTTCCCCTTCGTCCAGTTCAACCAGAACGGCGACGACAGCTTTGCCGACCGTACCCGCAAGCCCTGGCGCGACTATCACGCCGACTGGTTCTTCAACGAGCAGACGAAGAAGCTGATCGATCCGCCGCAGGGCAAGTCCTTCGACAAGGAATGCGCGTCCTGCCATTACGCCGGTTATACGCTGGTCAAGAACGCCAAGGGCGACTACATCGCGGGCTCCGCCAATGATCGCAACGGTGAGATGGACATCGACGGCGACGGCAAGCCCAACGAGCTCAACCTGGGCTGCGAAACCTGTCACGGTCCCGGTTCGGTGCACGACAAGGCGAAAGAGATCGACATGCCCGCCACCATCGTCAGCCCCAACAAGCTGTCGGCGGAACGTGCCGATGTGCTGTGCGGGCAGTGCCACAGCCGGCCCCAGGGCAACCTGAACAACGACCAGCCGGTGAACAAGGACAACAAGATGATGTTGCCCGGCACCTCGCGCAACAAGTTCCTCAAGGAATACACCACACGCGCGGATGGCGCCAATACCGACTTCTGGGCGGACGGCCTGCATTCGAAAGGCCATCACCAGCCCTACTCGGATCTGATCAAGGCCAAGAAGTATCGCAACGGTACCCAACTGGTCGCCTGCTTCGACTGCCACGATCCGCATGGCAACGGCAAGTCCCTCCACCAGTTGAAGCGCGATCCGAAGACGTCCGAGGTGTGCACTTCCTGCCACGAGAACCGCAAGGACATCAAGGAGCATCTGGCGGACAAGTCCAAGTGCAAGGTGGATCCGGCGAAGATTGCCTGTTCCGACTGCCACAATGCCAAGACCGCGCAGACCGGCGCCGGTTTCGGCAAGGGCATGATCGGCAAGGACGGCAAGAACTACTGGGTCAACGACATCAGCTCGCACGTCTATGATGTCCCGCGCAAGGACAACAAGGGGGTCAAGGGCGTCGCTCCGGGCGCGGCCATGCCGATCCCCTACACCAACTCCTGCGGCGCCGCCTGCCACGATACGAAGAACCTCTGACGAGGCGAGGCATCGCGTAAAATCAAACCGCCGGCACGTCCGGCGGTTTTTTTTGCGATGAAGACAAACAAAAGTATTGCCTTCTTCGACCGCCAGTTTCAGCAGCAGGTCCGGGAACAGGACTTCGCGCTGAATCCCTTCGAACTGGCCGTCCTGCCCCATCTCAGGGGGCGCGTGCTCGACTTCGGTTGCGGCATGGGAAATCTCGCGATTGCAGCGGCGCAGCGCGGCTGCTCCGTGATGGCCATGGATGCCAGCCGCTCCGCCATCAGCCACCTGCGGCAGCGCGCCCTTGCCGAAGCCCTGCCGATCCAGGCGGTCGAAGCGGACTTGCGCACCCATGCGGTCACCGAGGACTTCGATTGCGTGGTTTCCATCGGGCTCCTGATGTTCTTCGACTGTCCGGCGGCCCGTCGCGTGCTTGCCATGCTGCAGGCGCGCGTGCGTCCGGGAGGCATCGCGGCGATCAATGTCCTCGTCGAAGGCACCACCTACCTCGACATGTTCGAGCCGGGCCATTACTGCCTGTTCCCGCGCGACGAAATGACACGCCGCTTCGCCGGCTGGGAAATCATGCATTCCGAATTCCGCGATTTCGAGGCGCCGAGCCGGCGCATCAAGTCCTTCGTCACGCTCATCGCCCGCAAACCCGAACAGCAAACGGCATAGCAGCCCGAGCTTGCAGAATCCCGGCGCTTGGTTCAATCTTTACCCTGCACCGGTGGTAGCCATTGCCTTGGCGGAAGTCTGCGCCAGGCAGGAACAGGAGGAGATCATGGTGAAGAAGATCTGGCTCGACAACTATCCCGAAGGGATGCCGGCCGACATCGACCCCGACCGCTACAAGTCGATCCCGGACCTGTTCGAAAAGATCGCCGTCAAGTTCGCCAACCGCCCGGCCTGCCACAACCTCGGCCGCACCATGAGCTTCGCTCAGCTGGAGCAGCTTTCGCGGGACTTCGCGGCCTTCCTGCAGGGGCTGCCGGGCATGGTCAAGGGCGACCGGATCGCCATCATGTCGCCGAACCTGCTGCAATATCCGATTGCGCTGTTCGGCATCCTGCGCGCCGGCTTCATCGTGGTGAACGTCAATCCGCTGTACACGCCGCGCGAACTGGAGCACCAGCTGAAGGATTCGGGCGCCAAGGCCATCGTCATCGTCGAGAACTTCGCCGGCATCCTGCAGCAGGTGCTCGGCAATACGCCGGTCGCGCATGTGATCACGACGCAGATCGGCGACATGCTGCCCGTACCGAAGCGCTGGCTGGTCAATTTCGTCATCAAGAACGTGAAGAAAATGGTGCCGGCGTGGCGCATCGACGGCACCATCGACTTCCGCGACGCACTCGCGCGCGGTGCGGCGAGGTCGTTCGAGCCGGTCGAGCTGATGCGCGAGGATGTCGCCTTCCTGCAGTACACCGGCGGCACCACCGGCGTCTCGAAGGGAGCCATGCTGACCCACCGCAACATCCTGGCCAACGTGGAGCAGACCGGCATCTGGGTCTCGACGGCTTTCAAGGAGGGTACCGAAATCGCCATCGCGCCCTTGCCCATGTATCACATCTTCTGCCTGACCTCGACGCTGTCCTTCATGAAGTGGGGCAGCCTGATCGTGCTGATCACCAATCCGCGCGACCTGCCGGCGCTGGTGAAGGAACTCGGGCATTGGAAATTCAGCGTCATGACCGGCGTCAATACGCTGTTCAATGGCCTCCTGAATACGGAGGGGTTCGACCGGCTAGACTTCTCCGCGCTGAAGGTCGTGGTCGGGGGCGGCGCGGCCGTGCAGGAAACGGTGGCAAAGCGCTGGCACCAGGCGACCGGACACTACATCACCGAAGCCTACGGCCTGACCGAGGCCTCGCCCGGCGTTTGCGCCAATCCGCTGGAAACGCCATGGAGCGGCAACATCGGTTTCCCCTTCCCCTCCACCGACGTGTCGATCCGCGACGGTGACTTCAACGAGTTGCCGGTATGGACCGGTGAAGGCGATATCGAGAAGCACACCGGCGAGCTGTGCGTGCGCGGCCCGCAGGTCATGAAGGCCTACTGGAACAATCCCGAGGAAACCGCCAAGGTGATGCAGGACGGCTGGTTGAAGACGGGCGACGTCGGACACCTGGATGCCAGGGGCTGCGTCACGATCACCGACCGCAAGAAGGACATGATCCTGGTGTCCGGTTTCAACGTCTACCCGAACGAAATCGAGGGAGTGGTGGCGACGCATCCCGGCGTGCTCGAATGCGGGGCGGTGGGCGTGCCCGACGACAAATCGGGCGAGGCGGTGAAGGTGGTGATCGTCAGGAAGGACTCGAGCCTGACCAAGGAAGCCGTGATCGAGCACTGCAAGACCCACCTCACCGGCTACAAGCGGCCGCGTCACGTCGAGTTCCGCGACATGCTGCCGAAGTCGCCGATCGGCAAGGTCCTGCGCCGCGACCTGCGCGACGAGGGCAAGGAGTAGCGGCGGCCTGTTCGCTCTCAGAGCTGGTGAAGAAATCGTTCCGCAGCAGATTCATTGATCCGGCGGAAACCTGGTTGAACGTTCGCCCTGAGCTTGTCGAAGGGCGCACGGGGCTTCGACAAGCTCAGCCCGAACGGCGGTTTCAAGTTCACTGATGCCGGCTCAATATTCACAAGCTCTCTCAAGAAAACCAGCCGTGCAGGAACCACCCGCCGGGCGGGCGCGGGTCGCGGAAAATCCACAGCCAGCGCTGCCCGCTGTCGATGGCGATGAAGTAATCGCGACGGGCATCGAAGCCGTCCCACCAGCCGGATTCGATGCGCTCCGGCCCCGCGAGCAGTGCCAGCGGGCCGGCCCGCTGCGGGCGGCCGTGGAGTTCGCGCAAGGCTTCGGGCGGCTCCACCAGCCACAGCGGACGCGGCGGAACCGGAGGCAGCGACGCCTTGGCGGCCGGCTTTTCGGGACCGGGCCGGCTCGCCAGCTCGGGACGATGGTCGGCATGGCAGGCCAGCCCCTGCACGGCCTGCGGCCCCAGCCGTGCGGCCAGGCGATCCATGAGTTCGGCCAGCGCCTCGTGCCGCTGCCCGCCGCCGTCGAACAGCGCCTGGCTGCGATCCTCGCGCGCCTCCGCTTCGCGCGCGCAAAGGCGCAGCGCCAGCGCCGGGGCGGACAAGGCCAGCGCATCCAGCCGCTCCTTGAGCACGCGCTCGATGCGCGCGGCGGCATGCACCGGCGCGCTGAAGGCGAGCGGTACCGTAGTCACCACGCCATGGCCGTGATCGATCAGGCAGTCGATCGCGCGCACCGCGGCGTTCCTCGCCGCCAGCCAGCCGGCCAGCGCCGCGATCAGGCGGCGCGCGGCGAACAGCAGCACCGGCGCCGCCTCCACCGGCGCCGGCAACTCCAGGCCTTGCTCGAAACGCTCGGGAAAAACGAAGCAGGTCTGGGGATCGGCGACCTCGCCCAGGGCGCGTGCCAGATCGATGACAAATGGCTTGCCGAGGCGCGCACCGAGGCTCGCGCGCGGCAGCGCCAGCACCTCGCCGAGGCGGCGCAGGCCGAAGCCTTCGATGCGCCGCGCCAATGGCGGCGCCAGTTCCAGAACGGTCAGCGGCACGGCGTTCAAGGCGGCGCGCGTGGCCGGCAGATCGGGGCAGACAATATCGTGGCCGGCCCGCGCCAGCCACAGCGCAGCCAGCGGCGTGGCGGCCACCGCCAGTTGCGCGGGGAGATCCATCGCGGACAGATCCTCGCGCACCAGATGCAGCAGCCGCCCCAGGCCGCCGAACAGGCGCAGGCTGCCGGCAATTTCGAGGCGCAGTGCATCCGGCGCGAGATTGACGTGCGGCGTGAAGCGCCCGGCCCAGCACGCTAGTGCTGGAGTGGGAAATGCCGTCCCGGGGACAAGCGGAGCATCAGGCAGCGACGCGGCTTCGTCGTCGGCTGCCGGTCGTGTCGGGCAATACAGCGCCAGCCACAGCATGGGGACCACTCTGCAAAAAACCCGCGGGGCGCGCAACGTCGAGCAGGATCGCCTGCCGTGCCGGCGGTCCGCGCCGCTTCAGCAACTGCACGCGCAATTGCCGGCCCGCCGCCTGCAGCTGCAGGCGCAGCGGCGCAGGAGAAGCCGTCGCCGCCTGCCGCGAAGGGCGAAAGAAAAATGCCGCGCCGCCGCCCTCGCCCGCCGCGACTTGCAGGCGGCGCAGGCTGTTGGCCGGCAGTTGCGCGCGAAACAGGGCATCGAGCCAGAGCAGCGTGGCCGCCACGCCGCCGCAGCGCAGGGTTTCGACGGCGGTCCACAGCGCATCGCGCGGCCGGCACGGAAACACCAGGCGCAGGCAGTCGAGACGAATGCCGGCAGCGGCCCAGGCCGGCGCATGGGCGCTATGCGGCGGCGCGATCAGCACCACGGTTTGCCCGGCGGCCGTCAGCGTTGCCAGCGCCGGCAGCAACAAGCCGAGTTCGCCGATGCCGGTCTGCTCCGGCAGCAGCTCGGTCAATGCCCCGCGCGGCCAGCCGCCGCCCGGCAGTTCGGCATCGAGCCGCGCAAAGCCGGTGGCAAGAGTCGGCGCCGGCGCCACGGCGAAAGCGTCGCCGCGCCGGATGTCGCTGCGCTCCAGCACCTGTGCCAATGCGGGGTTCATGGTGCAGCCGGCTCAAAACTTGTGAAGAAATCGTAGCGAGCGGGCCGCAGCGGGGTGCGGCCGGAGCGCAGCTACCGGAATGTACGTGTCTGTACATGAGGATAGCGAGCACCGCCCAAGCCCCGATCCGGCACGCGCAGTAGATTTATTCACAAGTTTCACAAGGTCCGGCCGTCGCGGATCAGACCGACCGCAATGCCCTCGATGGTCAGCGGCTCCTTGCGCGTATTGACCAGGATGGGCGCGAAGTCGCGGTTCTCGGCGATCAGCTCGACCATGGTGCCGCGCCGCTTGAAGCGCTTGACGGTGACTTCGTCGCCCAGCCGGGCGATGACGATCTGGCCGTTGGACGCTTCGGAAGTGCGATGCACGGCGAGCAGGTCGCCGTCGAGGATGCCGGCTTCGATCATCGACAGGCCGCGCACGCGCAGCAGGAAATCGGCGCGCGGGGTGAACAGCGCGGGATCGATGCGCAAGTGGCCGAGGCGGTTCTCGACCGCCAGCAGCGGGCTGCCGGCGGCGACGACGCCGATCAGCGGCAGGCCGAGCTGTTCCACCAGCCGGATGCCGCGCGCGGAACCCGGCTCGAGCGTGATCGCGCCCTTTTTCGCCAGCGCCCTCAGGTGATCCTCGGCGGCATTGGGTGAGGCGAAACCGAAAGCGCCGGCGATTTCGGCGCGCGTCGGCGGCACGCTGAAGATCTCCAGGCTGTTGCGGATGAAGTCGAGAATTTCCTGCTGGCGGGATGTCAGATCGTCGGCCATGGACTTGCTCCTGTGACTGTTTTTTCATACAGTACAGTAAAAATTCCGCAAGCGCCAGCCTTACCCCGCAAGCCGGACGAAATCGGTCACGTCAAAAGGGACATCCGGAACTCGTGATTGACATTCAAGCCGCATGCCGCGGCACGACAGCTTTTCAGGCATGCCTGTTCAAGCCATGAAAGCTGCGATGTCTCCTTCGTGCCCGTTTCAGCCGGTCGCACTCCCTGAAACCTGACGTTCAAAGCAATGAGGCTAAGACTACGATTGCTTTTTCCAGAACGCCCCATAACTGGCGATGGGGAAGAGTTCGCTTGTTATTCCGTTCTCCTTGCGAAAATCATGTACGGCGTCATTGCAAGCGATAACCCCGTTGTAGTCATCGACAATGACAAATCCACCTGGCGACAACTTCGGATACAAGTTGACCAATCCGTCCATCGTGGATTCATACATGTCGCCGTCGAGTCGCATGACGGCCAACTTGTCGATCGGCGCGACCGGGAGAGTATCCTTGAACCAGCCTTTCAGGAACCTCACCTGATCGTCAAGTAGATCATAACGTTCGAAATTCCTCTGCACCTCTTCGAGCGAAACTGCCAAGTCTGCGAAGGTATGGAATTCAGTAGTTGATTCTTTCGGAAATCGATCGAGATTCGGCGGCGGCAATCCCTGGAATGAGTCCGCCACCCAAACTTTTCGATCGGTGACACCGTATGCTTTCAGGATGCCGCGCATGAAGATTGCGGCGCCACCACGCCATACTCCGGTCTCTATGAGATCGCCGGGAATACCGGTTCGCAGCACTTCTTCGACGCAATATTGAAGATTGTTCAGGCGAGGTATCCCGATCATGGTATGAGCGCGAGATGGCCAACAACACCCCACGAACTTGTCGTCTGCATCGGCAGGCAGAGACGCAACATTGACAACCTTTCCGGATTCAGGATCGATAGCAAATTGGCCCTGACTCAAATCACGATCATCGTCATAAACAGCGTTACTGACGCACTTCTTCAGGAGTTCCACATATAGCCTGGCGCCGGGGTTCTCCAAATCTCTAATACTGCCAGCGGTTTCGCTTGCAGCTTTCGTCAGGATATGTTTACACAGGGCTACTATCGCTCTCATCGAGTGGCTTTCCCGGTTTGGTCGCAAATTGTTCTGGGAGGTCCGCATTGATCGTGGTGCGTAACTTCGGCTACCACCCTGCACGGAACAAATTTCCTGTCTGGGTGCCCGATTGCTACGACCAATCAGAACCGCGCAGGCTGGTCAGTGCGGACCGCAGAGCAGCAGCGAAGTATATCTTCGAGTTCATGATGGGCTGCTTTTTGGCGGCAAGGCTGAGTGTTCCTCTTTGGCCGGTTCCACTCGGTTGCCACCGGCAGATTCCTGGCACCGCGATTTGGGTGGCGCCATCGAAGGCCGAATTGCGGTATATCGCAGGTGGATTTCAGCCTCGATATCCTGAGTAATCATTTTGGGCTTGATCCTTGTACTCGACTCAGCCCGGCCACTCGCTTGTCGGCTAACATTCGATCAAGCATCTGTCAGCCATTTAATGAATTGGAAATTAAATGTCTCGAGCAATTGACCCTGTTCCAGCAACGGCGGCCTATTTCCCTCTGCAGGCGAGAGGTTTCCGCTCAAGCGCGTTGACGCGCGGCCCGTGGCACCCGGATCACCAACATGCCGGCCCGCCGGTTGCGCTGGTCTGTCGTGCCGTGGAACAGGCGGCGCAGGAGCACGGGCTGACCCACATCTCCCGCCTGACGGCGAATCTGATTCGTCCGGTACCGATCGGCGATCTCGTTGTCGAAGTCATGACCGACTATGTGGGACGCAATGCCGGCCATTTCTCGGCGCATTTGATGGCAGGAGACAAGGACGTCGGTCGTTTCACGGCACTGGTACAGAAGGAAACCCACGTTGAGCTGGACGATCAGCTCCCGGGACACCCGCTGCCGACGATTCCCGTGGATCCCCATGATGCCGTGGCATCTCATTTCCCGTTTGCCGGACAGGACATCGGGTACGGCGATCTGGTCGAAACCCGCACGGCTCGGGGAACAATGTTCAGCGGACCTTGTGCCATCTGGTTCCGCTTGCGGCATCCCCTGGTCCAGGGCGAACAGGCCAGTGGTTACCAACGTGTGGCAGTCGCCGCCGATTCGGGCAACGGAATCAGCGCGATTCTGGATTACCAGGAGTACAGCTTCGTCAATTCCGACCTCACCATCAATCTCCTGCGGCGCCCTGTCGGCGAATGGATTTGCCTCGATGCGCGAAGTTACTTCGGCGCCAACGGCTGCGGCCTTGCAGAGTCTGCCCTGTATGACATTGACGGCCTGATCGGGAGGGCGACACAAAGCCTGGCCGTACGCAAGCGCAGCCCGGCGTAACTCGTTTTCGCAGAACCGTTGTCGTTGCGAATCCCCGTGCTTGACACCGGGTGTTACTGCGCAACCGGAGCTACTTCGCGCCGGCGAGAATCCAGTTGACCAGGGTCTTGATATCCTCGTCCTTGACCGAAACGTTCGGCGGCATTGGAATCGGACCCCAAACGCCCTTGCCACCGGCCTTGACCTTGGCAACCAGCATCGCTTCATCGCTGGCCTTGTACTTCTTGGCAATGTCCTGATAGGCGGGGCCGATCAGCTTCTTGTCGACAGCGTGGCAGGCCAGGCAACCGCTCTTGGCGGCGAGGTCCTTGTTGGCAATTGCCGGGGTCGACGCCATGGCTGCCGGAGCGGCCGCCGCGTTAGCGGCTGGAGCAGGCGCAGATGAAGCAGCCGGAGCAGCGGCAGTAGCCGTAACCGCGGCAGCAGGTGCCGCCGGAGCAGGAGTGGGCGCTGCCTGGACCGGCGGCGGGGGCGGTGCTTCCTTGCCGCAGCCCATCAGGGCGACAGCGGTGATCACGGCAAGGGAAAAGGTCTTGGTCCGCACGTTCATGGCAATGCTCCGTTCAAGGCGACAAATGGCAGGATGGCAGATCGGATGACAAATCAGCCGCGGAAATCTTTGCCTGCTGCCGTGGGCCAGTCAATGCTACCCCACTCCCGCCCAATTGCTGAATGAGTGCAATCCGGCAATTCGAGCAAAGCCCGTATTTGGCCGGGCCAAGACTGCCGTAATCATTTCACGCCCAGTGTCGCGAGCTGCGCACAGATCAGCTTGGCGACCTTGGCATAGCCCGATTCATTCGGGTGGACCTCATTGGCCCAGTCGTTGCTGTCCCCTGTGGTTTCGGGAAGCGCCGGCGTAGTGCAGCCGCGCGTATCGACGACGTAGATTCCGGCCGCGGGATCATGGAAATCGGTGATCGCCTTCAGGACCCGGTTGGCAACACGCTTGATGATTTCATGGCGCAAACCCGTCGGCGCGACGACATCGACCAGCGGCTTGTAAAGCCAGGTGCCGACCGCCGGCATGCCCATCACCTCGGCCTTGGCCGGCCGCGGCATAGGCCAGTCGTATGTGTGGAAGACGAAGGGCGTGGTCTTGTTCATGGACAATGCATGACTGCGCCATGAAATGATTTCCGCGTAGTTCTTCCTCACGTAGGCGATCAAGTCATCGACCGCCGTCCACTTCACGTAGGAATCCGGATCGGCCGGGTCCGCGGCGCCGGCCTTCTGAAGAATGTGGCCGAAGCGTATGGCGTCGAACAGGTCGTTGCCGCCGCCGCTGAGCAGCATGGCCTTGAACCTGCGGTTGCGCATCTCCAGACGGAATCCGGCACCGGCCGTCATGCGCGCCATGTCGCCCACGGTATCGCCCGAGTAGGCGTAGGAAATGGTGGCGGTGCGCTTCACGAAGTCCATCGAGGTCAGGACATTCGGCGAGGGCTTCACGTTCAGGTAGCCCCAGGCGAACCACGAGTCTCCCTCCGCCAGCAGCAGGTTGGCGTAGGCGTTCTGGTTGAACTGGTCCATCTGCTGCGGTTGCAGTTCCGGGTAAATCACCTCGTTCTTCATCGAAGCGCTCCTTGTGGGGGTTTCAGAAAAACTCGGGCGACCGGGATTGCCGGCCGATGCAACGGCGCCGCCACGGCGGGCAATTTATGCCATGGCGATCGGCTTTTCTACGCCTATGCCGGATGGAAGTCAAGGCGGCCCTGCTGCCCGCGATTCCCCGCACGGGCTGCGCCGGAAAGGCGCATCGCCGCCTGCAATTCCCCCAAGCGCGCCAGGGCCGTTTGTAGGATAATCCGGCCTGGTCGTCGGGAGAGCGTGACACTTTTCCCACCGTCACCGCCGAAGGCGCAACCCCCAGGAACCGCTCAGGCAAAAGGGACCGACGACGCAGCACAAATCTGGAGAGCGGCAGCTCATCGCAATAGCGTGAAGCCTGCCCGCCGACGGAGTAAATCTCTCAGGCGCCAAGGACAGATGGGGATGTGACGGAACCCCGTCGCGCTTCTTGCTGCCATCAGTCCGAGGACCACCATGCCGCTGCGCACACCGCTTTACGACTCCCACCTCGCCGCCAGGGCGAAGATGGTCGACTTCTCCGGTTGGGAGATGCCCATTCATTACGGCTCGCAGATCGAGGAGCACCATGCCGTGCGGCGCGATGCCGGCATGTTCGATGTCTCCCACATGTGCGCGCTGGATCTCGCCGGCCCCGATGCCACGCGCTGGCTGCGCCACCTTCTGGCCAACGACGTGGCGAAACTGACCACGCCGGGCAAGGCGCTGTATTCCTGCATGCTGGACCAGGACGCCGGCGTGATCGACGACCTGATCGTGTATTTCTTCACCCCCGAACGCTACCGCATCGTGGTGAACGCCGGCACCGCCGCCAAGGACATCGCCTGGATGCGCGGCCAGCTGGAAGGATTCGACGCCGGACTCATCGTGCGCCGCCGCATCAACGGCGATGCGGTCGCCATCATCGCCGCGCAGGGGCCCGATGCGAAGGAACGCCGCCTCACCGGCAGCGATTCGGTGGCGATGATCGCCGTGCAGGGCCCCAGGGCGCGCGAGCGCTTCTGGACCGCCTTCCCCGACAGCCGTGCAGCGACGGAACCGCTGGCCGTGTTCCAGGCCGCCGAGTGGAAGGACTGGATGATCGCCCGCACCGGCTACACCGGCGAGGACGGATTCGAAATCACCATCCCGGCCGACGATGCCGCGCAGGTCTGGCAGAAGCTGCTCGACGCCGGCGTCAAGCCCTGCGGCCTGGGCGCGCGCGATACGCTGCGGCTCGAGGCCGGCATGAATCTCTACGGCCAGGACATGGACGAGGACATCTCGCCCTACGAAGCCGGCCTCAAATGGACGGTCGACCTGAAGGACCCCGCGCGCGACTTCATCGGAAAGTCGGCTCTGGCGGCACGGCAACCGCGCAACCAGTTCGCCGGCCTGTTGCTGCTCGATCGCGGCGTGCTGCGCGCCCACCAGAAGGTCGTCACGCCGCAGGGCGAGGGCGAAATCACCAGCGGCACATTTTCACCGACCCTGAGTCAATCCATCGCGCTGGCCCGCCTGCCCGCGGGCGTCGCCATCGGCAGCGAAGTCGAGGTCGAGATCCGCGACAAGCGCCTCAAGGCGCGCGTCGTCAAACCCGTTTTCGTCCGTAACGGCAAACCATTAATCTGAGGAGCATGTCATGACCACCCCCGCCAACCTGAAATACGCTGCCTCGCATGAATGGGCCAAAGCGGAAGCCGACGGCACCGTCACCATCGGCATCACCGACCACGCGCAGGAAGCCCTGGGCGACATCGTCTTCCTCGAACTGCCGGCCGTCGGCCGCGTCGTCAAGGCCGGCGAGGAATGCGCCGTGGTCGAATCGGTGAAGGCCGCCTCCGACATCTACTCGCCCGTATCGGGCGAAGTGGTGGACATCAACCAGGCCGCCGTCGACGCGCCGGAATCGGTCAATGCCGATGCCTATGCCACCTGGCTGTTTCGCATCAAGCCCGCCAATGCCGCGCAACTCGTCACCGAGCTGGGCGGCCTGCTCGACGCCGCCGCCTACGACGCCACGCTTTGAGCCATCGTCATGCACGCTGAGAACCTGACGATACCGCTCACCCGACTCGAACACCGCGACGAATTCATCGGCCGCCACATCGGCCCCGACGAGCATGTCATCGCCGGCATGCTTGCCGCGATCGGCACCCGGTCGCTCGACACGCTGATCGGCGAAACGGTGCCGGCAGCGATACGCCTGCAGCGCCCGCTCGACCTGCCGGCGCCGATGCCGGAGCACGCGGCGCTGGCGGCCCTGAAGGCCATCGCGGCGAAGAACGTGCTGAAGAAGTCGCTGATAGGACAGGGCTACTACGGCACGCACACGCCGCCGGTGATCCTGCGCAACCTGTTCGAGAACCCGGGCTGGTACACCGCCTACACGCCCTACCAGGCCGAGATCGCCCAGGGCCGGCTCGAAGCGCTGCTGAACTACCAGCAGATGGTGATCGACCTCACCGGGCTGGAAATCGCCAACGCTTCCCTGCTCGACGAAGCCACCGCCGCCGCCGAGGCCATGACCATGGCGCGGCGCATTTCGAAGGCCAAGGGCAATGTCTTCTTCGTCGATGAGGCCGCCTTCCCGCAAACCATCGACGTGATCAGAACGCGCGCCGCCTATTTCGGCTTCGAACTGGTTTTCGGCAAGCCCGAAGACGCAAGCACGCACGACTTGTTCGGCGCACTGCTGCAATACCCCAATGCGCGCGGCGAAATTTCCGACCTGACCACCGCGATCGCCACGATCAAGGGCAAGGGCGGCGTGGTTGCCGTGGCCTCCGACCTGATGGCGCTGGTGCTGCTGAAATCGCCCGGCGAAATGGGCGCCGACATCGCGCTCGGCTCCTCGCAGCGCTTCGGCGTGCCGATGGGCTTCGGCGGCCCGCACGCCGCCTTCTTCGCCACCCGCGAATCGCATGTGCGCTCGATGCCGGGCCGCATCATCGGCGTCTCCAAGGATGCGCGCGGCAAGACCGCCTACCGCATGGCGCTGCAAACCCGCGAGCAGCACATCCGCCGCGAGAAGGCCAATTCCAACATCTGCACCTCGCAGGTGCTGCTCGCCAACATCGCCGGCATGTACGCGGTGTGGCACGGGCCCGAAGGCCTGCGCACCATCGCCGGCCGCATCCATCGCCTGACGGCGCTGCTGGCCGGCGCCCTCGGCGTCAGCGGAAGCGACTTCTTCGACAGCTTCGAACTGAAAGTCGGCGCCGGCGAGACGGCGAAAATCGTCAAGGCGGCCTGCGACGCGGGCTACAACCTGCGCCGCGTCGACGATGCGACCATCGGCATCAGCCTCGATGAAACCACCACGCGCGAAGACGTCGCCGCACTGCTCAAGATCTTCGGCAAGACGACGCCCGTGGAAGCGCTCGACACCGCGCGGCCCTGTGCGATTCCCGTCACGCTGCAGCGGCGCGAACCGATCCTCGCGCATCCGGTGTTCAACACGCACCACACCGAGCACGGCATGCTGCGCTACCTCAAGCGCCTGCAGAACCGCGACCTCGCGCTCGACCACGCGATGATCCCGCTCGGCTCCTGCACCATGAAGCTCAACGCCGCGGCCGAGATGATCCCGGTGTCGTGGCCCGAGTTCGCCCGGATGCATCCCTTCGTGCCGCTCGACCAGGCGCAGGGCTATCTGGAACTGATCACCGGGCTGGAGAACCAGCTCAAGGCGATCACCGGCTTCGATGCCATCTGCATGCAGCCGAACTCCGGCGCGCAAGGCGAGTACACCGGCCTCGTCGCGATTCGCCGCTACCAGAACGCCAACGGCCAGAGCCATCGCAACGTCTGCCTGATTCCGAAGTCGGCCCACGGCACCAACCCGGCGACGGCGCAGATGTGCGGCCTCGAGGTAGTGGTCGTGGCCTGCGACGACAGCGGCAACGTCGATGTCACCGACCTCAAGGCGAAGGCCGAACAGCACGCCGCGAACCTGTCCTGCCTGATGATCACCTATCCATCGACGCACGGCGTCTTCGAGGAAGCGGTCAAGGACATCTGCGCCATCGTGCATGCCCACGGCGGGCAGGTGTACATGGACGGCGCCAACCTCAATGCGCAGGTCGGACTCTGCCGCCCGGCCGACATCGGCGCCGACGTCTCGCACATCAACCTGCACAAGACCTTCGCCATTCCGCACGGTGGCGGCGGCCCGGGCATGGGGCCGATCGGCCTCAAGGCGCACCTCGCGCCCTTCATGGCCAACCACGTGGTGCAGGGCATCGCCGGCCCTCACGATGGACAGGGCGCCGTGTCCGCCGCTCCCTGGGGCTCGGCCTCGATCCTGCCGATTTCCTGGATGTACATGACCATGATGGGCGGCACGGGGCTCACGCGCGCCACCGAGATCGCGATCCTCAATGCCAACTACGTCGCGGCGCGCCTCAAGGACCACTATCCGGTGCTCTACACCGGCAGCCAGGGCCGCGTCGCCCACGAATGCATCCTCGACGTGCGCGCCATCAAGGCCGCCACCGGCGTCGCCGAAACGGACATCGCCAAGCGCCTGATGGACTACGGCTTCCATGCCCCGAC
>Ga0207969_100433_pt1 | contig 19712 bp, 18 predicted proteins | sample LakWasMet25_LOW6_2_FD_183869 | JGI IMG/M metagenome (GOLD analysis project Ga0207969, IMG submission 183869) | Freshwater sediment methanotrophic microbial communities from Lake Washington under simulated oxygen tension - Sediment Metagenome... | ecosystem: Environmental > Aquatic > Freshwater >... | reverse complement strand
CAATTAATCCACCCCAAGTATTGGTTTGTATTAATGAATCTGCTGATACCGGTACGGGAATTCAAGAAAGCCAGTGCTTCGCTGTCAACGTTTTAAGTTCAACTCAACAAGACGTTTCCAACCAATTCGCCGGTGGCAGCAGCCAAGAGCAACGGTTTGAAAGCACACCTTGGACAAAGGGCATTACCGGCGCCCCCATTCTGGATAACAGCATCATGTCCCTGGAGTGCAAAGTCATAGAAAAAATTCACGCAGGTACGCACTGGATTATAATCGGTGAAGTACAAGACAGCGTTTGCCGCTCGGGAAAGCCGCTTTTATATTACCAAGGCGCTTATCAACAACTTATGATTCAGCCATAATTGGTAAATTGACGCCTCTTATCTTGCAACAAACCAGCATAAGTTTTGCAATAAACCCTCTTATTCAAAGTTTTTTTGATATCACCATTTTGGCTATTATGGAATTATCTTTGAACCTAGTTAAAATATTTTGCCCTGCTCGTATCTTTAATGCTATTATCTGTCACAGTTAGAGTTTGAGCCGGCTTTATTATGAAGCTGGGATTTGTAACGCCGACAAAAATTGGCGAATTTTTTTAAGTAAGAGTGTGATATGTCAGAGCAAGTTGTAGGTACCGTTAAGTGGTTCAATGATGAAAAAGGTTTTGGATTTATTGAACAAGAAGGTGGAAAAGATGTTTTTGTTCACCATAGTGCAATTAACGGCGCCGGTCGCAAGACCTTAAGGGAAGGCCAAAAAGTTACTATGGAAGTAACACAAGGCCAAAAAGGTCCGCAAGCCGAGAATGTAACCCCAGCGTAACAAACTCATAAACTTGGCCCAAAAGTTAACTAACTTTTGGGCCAAGCTCGTATGTAGCCGGCCCAATGGTTTTAAAAAGTAAAACCTAGTAAGACACGACTAAACTCGAGCAATTCATTGTATTTGAGTAAACGATCCCAAGTTTCAGCATAATGCCTTAGTTGCATATACCTGCTGAACTCTCCAATGTGATTTATTTTGGTTAATCCCATTATTATCCATAGCTATTCAGCCACAATAGCTGGCTTAGCAATACCTTGCGACATTTTTATCGAAAAACCCCGCATTATATTGACCAGCAATGTACATTTTGATCTACGACCTTAGCCGACTGGATTAAATTCTTGCGCAAATAGCCAAAGCTCCACCACCGCGTTTTTATAAACAGAAAAACCCAACGCCCATCCCAGAGCCATTCTATACACTCATTCTCGACAGCTGATCATTAACTGTCGCCAACACTGTTGCTAACAAATCTTGTTGCCCGGTCTGTAAACTTGTCGCATCGGTTTCTCTGCGCAGCCAGGTAAACTGACGTTTGGCCAGTTGCCGTGTGGCAATAATGGCTTTTTCTGTCATTGTTTCAAAATCATATTCGCCTTGCAGATAGGACCAAGCCTGTCGATAACCGACCGCCCTGATCGACGGCATTTTTTCGGTTAAATCGCCGCGTTTATAAAGCGCCTCCACTTCATCAATAAATCCCTGTTCCAGCATTTTCTTAAACCGCCAGGCAATAAGATCATGCAGAATAGCCCGATCTTGCGGGGTGATAACCAGTTTTATTTTTTGGTAGGGGATGACTTGCGCCTGGGCTGCTGTAAAAAAAGACGTTAATGGCTTGCCACTGATTTCGTAGACTTCCAGAGCGCGTTGCACACGTTGCGGGTCATTGGGATGAATTCTCGCCGCCGATTCGGGATCAATCTCGGCCAGTCGACTGTGCAAAACTTCCTTGCCCAGTTGCTCCAAGTCCTGGTCGAGCCTAGCCCGAATGTCTACGTCCGCTTCGGGCAGTACCGCAAGGCCGCTGCTCAGGACGTTAAAATACAGCATGGTGCCGCCAACCAGTATCGGGATTTTGCCGCGCCGGGTTATGTCGTCCATTAAGGCCAGCGCCTGTTTTCTAAACTGACCGGTAGAGAATGATTCGGCGGGGTCGAGTATATCTATCAGGTGATGCGGGATGCCGCCTCTTTCTTCCTGCGTGGGCTTGGCAGTGCCTATGTCCATGCCTTTAAATACAAGCGCCGAGTCAACACTAATGATTTCGCCGTCAAGCGCTTGGGCAAGCTGCACGGATAGAGCAGTTTTTCCTGAAGCAGTAGGCCCCATCAGGAAAATAGCGGGGGGATTGGGCTTATTTTGCATATTTCTGGATCTCTTAATGTAAAGGCGACCGACCGGAAAATCGCACTTAAGAATGTATGACTTTATTGACCGCGCAGAAAGAATTTATCAAGATCATTTGTCGATAATTCTATCCAGGTCGGTCTGCCGTGATTGCACTGCCCTATTCTTTCGGTTTGCTCCATATCCCGCAACAAGGCGTTCATTTCGCCGATGGTCAGGCGACGATGTGCGCGCACGGCGCCATGACAGGCTACCGTGGCTAGTATTTCATTGGATTTTTCCTGTATTCGCTGACTCATGCCATGTTCGATCAGGTCGGCTAGCACATCGCGAACCAGGGTCTCCATGTCGGCATTACCTAATAAAACGGGTATTGAGCGCAGGACGATGGTTTCCGGCCCGGAACGGTTGATTTCAAATCCCAAGGTATTGAAAAATTCATACTCTTGTTCGGCCAAATCCGCCTCCGCCGCACTGACTTTTATTTTAATCGGCAGCAACAAGGGTTGGCTGGGTACCGTGCCGTTCTGGTATTGCTGTTTCAATCGCTCATAGGTAACCCGTTCGTGTGCCGCATGAGCATCAACCAGAATGATGCCACTAGAAGTTTCAGACAAGATGTAGATATTGTGCAAATGCGCAATGGCGTAACCTAAAGGCCTCGCTTCCGGCTGGATCGGTTGCGCCACAGGCTCGGTTTGGGGATACAGCGATGCATAAGCTTGCATGGCTTCTTCTACGTGCAATGGCAATGATGCTTGCTGCGGCGGTCTTAGGCTGTATGAAAGTTTATCGGACTTCGGTTCCTGGGTTACGTTCAATTCATGAATATCTTTATGAGCTGGATTAACCCAACTTATGTTGTTTGCAGCTCCCGAAACGACAGGTGTTTGCGGTAACGCTTCGACCTCCGCCTGTTGTATTAGATTGCGTCCCGGCCTTAAATCGGCAAGCGAGCGGTGCAATGCCGAAAACAAAAAGTCATGCACCAGACGACCTTCTCTGAATCGGACTTCAAGCTTTGCCGGATGCGCATTGACATCAACCAGTGTCGGATCGAGTGTCAGGTATAAAACAAAAACCGGATGCCGCCCATGAAACAAGACATCCTGATAAGCCTGCTTAACGGCATGGGAAACTAGTTTATCCCTGACCAGCCTACCGTTAACATAGAAAAACTGCATATCCTGTTGACTGCGGGAAAAGGTCGGCAAGCCGACCCAGCCGCTTAATTGCAGGCCCGACGCTGCAAAGTCTATTTTTACCGAATTTTCGATGAAGGCTGAGCCGCAAATACCGGCAATTCTTTGTTCCTGCTCACTTTCAGTTACCGCAGGTTTTAGGTTAAATATTTCCTTTTGATTATGCGAGAGGATAAAACCAATATCAAAACGACTCAATGCCATGCGTTTGATTAAGGTTTCTATGTGAGCAAATTCGGTTTTTTCGGTTTTTAAAAACTTGCGCCGGGCGGGCGTGTTGTAAAACAAGTCGCGCACATCAATGGTGGTGCCTTGCGGATGCGGGTCGGGTTGCGGATTAAAGTCCTTCTCGGTGCCGTCGGCATTGACCCGCCAAGCGCAATCGGCATCGCGAATACGTGAAATCAGCGTGAGCCTTGAAACAGAGCTGATGCTGGGCAAGGCCTCGCCGCGAAAACCCATGCTGACCACCTGCTCCAGATCTTGTAAGCTGGCAATTTTACTGGTCGCATGTCGGGACAAGGCCAAAGGCAAGTCTTCTTTGACGATACCGCAGCCGTTATCCCTGATTTTTATCAGCCTTGCGCCACCCTGCTCGATTTCAATACTGACTTGACTGGCTCCCGCATCAAAGCAATTTTCAACCAGCTCTTTAACCACTGACGAAGGTCTTTCGACTACTTCGCCTGCGGCAATCTGGTTAACAAGTTGAGTGGGGAGTGAATGAATACGCATCAGCAAGCCTAAAGCAAAAAGCGTATTTTATATGACTGGAGGTAATTATTCACACTTCCTTGCAGGCGTCGTGGTAATAGCAGCTTAGCCTTGAGTCTATCCCTCACATATCTAGAGCCGCCACCTTGCTTTCCGCAGCAATATCTTTGCTGAAATAACTGCGTACGCCATTAAAAATAGCACCGGCTATCTTTGATTGATGCGCGGTGTTGACCAACTTAAGCTCTTCCGACGGATTGGAGATAAATGCCGTTTCCACCAAAATAGACGGCACATCAGGCGATTTCAACACCAGAAACCCGGCCTTTTGCACTGAGGCGTAATGCAATTCACCGATATGTTCAAAATTTTTCAATACCTTCCTGGCAACATTCACACTGGCATCTTGCGTCGCAGTCTGCGACAAATCCAGCAACACTGAAGCCAGCACATCTTCTTTATCGTTGAGACTGACGCCGCCAACCAAGTCCGATGCATTCTCACTGTTCGCCAGCCAACGCGCGGCCTCGCTGGTCGCACCTTTATTGGATAAGGTAAACACCGAAGCACCTTTAACGGTTGAATTCTGAAAGGCGTCGGCATGAATTGAAATAAACAAATCGGCCTTGGCTGCCCTGGCAATTTGCATTCTTTTTCTAAGATCCACGTAATAGTCGCCTTTGCGAACCAAGACGGCCTTCATACCCGGTTGTTGATTGATTAAATCCGCAAGTTTTCTGGCAATGGCAAGAGTGATTTTTTTCTCCTCGGTACCATTTTGCCCATGAGCGCCGGGATCGTCCCCGCCATGCCCCGCATCGACCGCAACGACTATGTCTTTGTCTCGTTTGGCGACTTTTGTTGGTTCAACCGGGCTGGTCGCGGTCTTTCTAGTTACTGCCTTTTGGGATTCTTTAACAGGTTTTTCTTCAATGGATTGGCTGTCGGCCATTTTAACAGCACCGGCGCTTGCTTTAATCTCCGACTTCTCCGCAACCTTCGCCGATGTATCCGGGGCTTTGTCCAATAACTCAATAACCAAGCGATGTCCATTCATGCTATTGGTTCTTAAGGACATATTTTTTGAGCTAATATCTCTTTTTAAGTCGACTACAATTCTTATGTCGGTTTTATTTTTTGTTGCTACACGTACTTGAGAAAACAGCGGGTGAGATGGCGCCGGCTGGCTTAATGCCAGCTTCACATTGGTATTGCGCATATCGATCACTAAGCGTGACGGGTTATTCATCAAAAAAACCCGATGCTGAGGTGAGGATGTCACATCAAACAGCATTTGAGTTTGATCCGGCGTATTCCAATAACGCAATGCACTAATATTGATCTGTTCCGCATAACCGGGTACAGCCAATAACTGTAATCCAATAATAAACAAGACCTTCCAGTAACTTTCCATCGCCATAACTCACTAAAGTGATAATCCGGATTAGATTATAGCAGTATGTATTTGTTTTTCCAGACCAGTTACATATATTTTTTAATCCTAAGTAGTCTTACCTAGTTCTATCGACCTACCCAATCCGTCTACAACCAAGCTAATAACTCTATCCGGTTTGGGTAAAAAACCTTTACCCATGTCGGGCCACTCAATAAAACAGATGCAATCCTGATCGAAATAGTCTCTTATGCCTATCCATTCCAGCTCTTCGGGATCGGCAACCCGGTACAAATCAAAATGAAATATCTTGCGACCGCCTACCGTATATTCTTCGACCAGCGTATAGGTCGGGCTTTTGACAGCGCCGGTATATCCTGCCGCCCTGAGAAAACCCCTGACCAACGTTGTTTTTCCTGCGCCCAGATCACCATGCAGAAATATTAGGCATTTTGACGGTAATTCCGCCCAAAGCTTAGCGCCAAACTGCTCTGTCGCTTCAGTGTCTTTTAAATAGGTCTTCATTAAAGTAACTTCTCATTAATAACAGGTGAATCTACAAAAAATCGATTAAAAACTTATCACCACGAAGACACGAAGAAATAAAACTTCGTGCTCTTCGTGGTGAATAAAAAAATTTTAACCGCCTGTGCCGATTTGCTTATGAATGCCTTATCCAATTTACCAAGTGCCTGAGATAAGGCATTAAATCACTGGCCAGCAAACCTCTTTCCCCGTCTTTTTCAGCCGCCAAATCCGCTGCTAGCCCGTGATTATAAACCCCTTGCTGCGCCGCATCCGGCAAAGATAAACCCTGAGCCAGCAAACCGGCAATCACACCGGCCAGTACATCGCCCATGCCGCCGGATGCCATACCGGGATTTCCGGTATTGGAAACGGCGAGTTGGTGTTCGGCTGCAATCAATGTCCCCGCGCCTTTAAGAATGGCAACACCACCGTAGCCAGCCTGCAGGGATAATGCAGCCGCAAACCGGTCTTGTTGAATGTCGGCAGTAGAGCAGTTTAAAAGCCGGGCCGCTTCGCCGGGATGCGGCGTTAAAATCCAATCCGGCTTTGTTGTCGGTGAGGCAGCTAAAAGATTCAAACCGTCTGCATCGATTACCAGCGGTTTTCCGGAGCTTATCGCGGCATCAAATAACGCTTTCGCCCAATCGCTTTGCCCTAACCCCGGCCCGACAACGATGGCATCGGCTTTTTCCAGCAACGCCGCCAGCTGTACGGCAGTTTCGACGCCGTGACACATCAACTCCGGCCTGTTCAGATTCATCAGCCCGGCATGCTCGGCCCGTGTCGCTATGCTGACCAATCCGGAACCCACCCGCAAAGCCGCCTCGCCAGCCATTCTGGCGGCACCGGAATAGCCCAGCTCACCGCCTACGATCAGCACATGTCCGCAGTTACCTTTATGCGCACAACGGTTACGAGGCCGCAACGGCGTTTTGACGACACGCGTCGCCGTGGCTTGAAGCGCATCAAACACATCATCGGGCACTCCCAGTTGCGCATAGCCAATCTCGCCGCAATACTCGGCCGCCTGCCCGGTAAACAAACCTTGCTTCAGTCCGATAAAAGTAACTGTACAAACGGCTTTGACCGCACAGCCCATCACGTTGCCGGTATCGGCGTTTAAACCCGACGGAATATCCACGGCAATGACGGGGGACGAATGGGCATTGATGGTCTGTATCGCTTCAGCATAAAGCCCGGTTACCGGTCTATCCAGCCCTGTACCCAGCAGCGCATCAACCAGCACATCGGCATCAATGACCTTTCCGGCCTGAAACGGCATAACCGTACCGTTGGCTGCACTGTATTTCCGATAGGCGGTCAACGCGTCGCCGTTGAGTTCATCAGGGTCTGAAACCGCATGAACACAAACATTTAACCCCGCTGCCAATGCCAGTCCGGCAATGATATAGCCGTCGCCCGCATTATTGCCGGAACCGCAAAAAACAGCCACAGACCGGGCATCCGGCCATTGTTTGTTAAGGCGCTGGAAAACTTCATGCCCCGCCCTGCTCATTAATTCAAAACCGGGAATGCCGCGTTCCTGTATGGCGATTCGATCCAGTTCCCTGACCTGTGCCGCACGATAGAGTTTTATTGGTAAATTTTGCATGGTATTTAACGACTCAGCTTTTAACGCAGATGACACGGATTAAACGGATCAACACTGATAAAATGGAATGATAGGCGCAAGACGAAAGGCAAAGGGCGAAAGATATAGATCCCAAAGTTGGTAAAGAGACACAAAGCCCTCTCCAGCGGGGGAGGGTTGGGTGAGGGGAATCTAAAATAAGGAAAATGCTTATTTATATCCCCTCATCCCAACCTTCTCCCTGAGGGAGAAGGAGCAAATGTCGCCTTACTAACTCCGGACTCTATATTTTTCGCCTTTCGCCCTTTGCCTTTCGTCTTTTTTATCCTTCACAATCACATTATATCCTTGTCATCAGCTATGGACACAAGCAGTCAAAAAATGGCCGATCTTGCCCTGCAAATTAAACAATGGGGGCTGGAACTGGGCTTTCAACAAGTGGGCATCACCGACACCGACTTACCGGAAGCGGAAGCGCATCTGCAAAACTGGCTGGACAATAACTTCCACGGCGAAATGGACTATATGCAACGCCACGGCCTTAAACGCAGTCGACCCGAATTATTGCATCCGGGAACCGTGCGCGTTATCTCGGTGCGCATGGATTATCAGACCGAATCCGCCATTACCATGAATCAAGCGCTGGCCGATCCCGCTTCGGCCTATATTTCCCGCTATGCGCTGGGCCGCGATTATCACAAACTGATGCGTAACCGTCTGCAAAAATTGGCCGACAAGATTCAAGCGGAAATCGGCTCAAATCTTCCTAACGCCATGCGGGCTTTTGTCGACAGCGCCCCGGTTCTGGAAAAAGCCTTGGCCGAAAAAGCAGGGCTGGGCTGGATAGGCAAGCATTCCAATGTCATTAACCGCAAAGCCGGATCGTGGTTTTTTCTGGGCGAACTGTTCACCAACCTGCCGCTACCTGTCGACAGCCCTGCTACCTCGCATTGCGGCGAATGCCGCGCCTGCCTGGATGTTTGCCCGACCCAGGCAATTATTGCACCCTATCAGGTCGATGCCAGACGTTGCGTGTCCTATCTGACCATCGAACTGCACGGCTCAATACCGGAAGACTTAAGGCCGTTAATCGGCAACCGTATCTATGGCTGCGACGACTGCCAGATTATCTGCCCTTGGAATCGTTTTGCCAAACCGACCGGCGAACAGGATTTCAATCCCCGGCATCGACTCAACACCCAGCAATTGCTTGAGGTATTCACCTGGAGCGAAGCGGAGTTTCTGGCAAAAACCGAAGGCTCGGCAATACGACGAATCGGTCATCAGCGCTGGCTCAGGAATATCGCTGTGGCTTTGGGCAATGCGCCTTCATCACCGCTTATTATTGACGCCTTAAAACCTATGCTCGCCCATGAGTCCGAGATGGTCAAGGAACATGTAACATGGGCCTTGGCGCAACAAGCGGCTAACGATTCGGCAGAATAAACAAGAGGCGTCCCCCTTCGCCTTTCGCCTTTCGCCTTTCGCCATAATGACAAATTTAAATGACGACCATCCTGATTATTTGTATCATCCCAATAACGCCTATCGATACGGGTATCCAATTATGAAAAAAATATTTTTTATTTTATTGAGCCTACTCTCTTCATCAGCCCACACTGAAGTTTTTAAATGTCAGCTGAAATCGGGCAAAATGGTTTATCAATCTACGCCATGCGAATCTGCCGTAAAACAGGAAACGATTGAGATTCAGAAAATTGATCCGCGCAAAGTCGCCGAAGAAGAAGCCAAACTAAAGGCCTGGGAAGAGGATTTCGCAAGGCGTGAAGCGGCAAGAATCAAGGCCGAACAAGAACTTCAAGCCGAACAGGACAGAAAAGCCTCTGTTGAAGCGTTGAAAAAAAGCGCTGAATATCAACAGCAGCAAGCTTATGAGGCAAAGCGGCAGGCGGACGCACTGGAGCGGCAAAATATGCAGATCCCATATCAACAGCCGTTTTACCCCTATTATCCGTCTCGTATCCCACTCCCGCCTTACCCGCCTCATCTACCTTACCAACATAATATTAAGGAAAAAACCTTCACAGACCATCAACGCTCGGAGCAACCTGGAATAAAACACGGCAAAGATAACGACAATGACGGTACAAAATTTCTTTTAAAATGGAAATAGGTGACCGGAAAGCATCGTCCTGATGCCGAAATCATTAAGACAGCATCGCATCCGTAAATTGTTCAAAATAAACTACAATAGGCGCGACATCAACCACGCAACAGTAACCGGAACCTATGGAAGCTAATACAAAAACAATAAAATCTTTGGCGGTGTTGTGCAGCGGCGGCGACAGCCCGGGCATGAATTCGGCGGTACGTTCGGTAGTCAGGACCGCTATCGGCCTGGGTATTGACGTTTACGGCATCTATAAAGGTTATTCCGGCCTGCTGGAGGGCAATATCCAAAAGCTCAACCTGTCATCGGTCGGCAATATCATCCAGCGCGGCGGCACCATTCTCGACACCTCGCGTTGCCTGGAGTTTCACACCCCTGAAATCAGGCAGGAAGCCGCACATATTTTAGCCAGAAAGCATATTGACGCGCTGATTGTCATTGGCGGCAACGGTTCTTTCGCCGGTGCGATGACCTTGCATCAGGAGCATGACATTCCGGTGATCGGCATTCCCGGCACCATTGATAATGACATTTCCGGCACCGAATACACGATCGGTTTCAACACCGCAGTACAGACCGCCGTCAACGCCGTAGACAACATCAGGGATACCGCCTCGGCGCATGCCCGAACCTTCCTGGTCGAAGTCATGGGTCGCAAGTCATCCTTCATTGCCTTGCAAGTCGGCATATGTACCGGGGCCGAACATGTTGTCCTGTCAAATCAGGCGGTCGATTACGAGAAGATTGTCAACGGCATTAACAAAGGCACGGAGCGGGGTAAAACCTCGTCCATTATCATCGTAGCCGAAGGCGAAAAAGCCGGTTTATCCTACGAAATAAAAGACACGCTGATGACGCAGTACAATCTTAGTGTCCACGCCTGTATTTTGGGACATATCCAACGCGGCGGAAGCCCTACCGCACTGGACCGGCTGATTGCCTCCAAAATGGGTTATGCTGCGGTGCAAGGTCTTAATCAGGGACTGCACTGCCATGTTACGGCTTTTAATAAAGGCGAAATTGAAATGGTGCCCTTATCGGAATGCATGGAAGGAAAAAATGAGTCTACCGAGGCGCAGCTTGAATTAATCCGCGCCCTGGCCATTTAAGCGAGCCGACGATGAAAGCGCAAATAGGCCAAAAAACCCCGCTATTATCCGTTTCCACCTGGGTTCAGGGAACTGAGACGAATTTTGACCGACTATTAGGCCAAGTCGTACTGGTCGAGGTATTTCAGGTCAATTGTCCCGGCTGTTTTTTATACGCATTGCCACAGGCGGTAGACTTGCACCGGAAGTACTCGGAACACGGTTTAACGATATTGGGCGTCGCCACCGCGTTTGAGGATTTTGATAAAAACAATCTGGAAAATCTAATCCGCCTGATTGAAAACGGCGAGGTGGTCGGCGAAACACTGCGAATATTAAGCCAACAAGGCAAGCTAAGCGCAGGCCTTCTGCCCTATCGCATTCCGTTCCCGGTAGCGATGGACCGTTTGAACAAACGTCAAGGCGAAGTGAGCGATAACGTCATCACAAACTTTATCAAAGACCGCGTCCCAAATTTCGAACAGCGGCCCGAAGCGGACCAACAAAAAATCAGGCAGCAAGTGCAGAATTATTTCCAGTCTCTTGATTACCATGCTGAAACGTTTGAACGTTTCGACTTAAAAGGCACACCCTCGCATATTCTGGTGGATAAACAAGGCATACTCAGGGATTGCGCATTTGGCGATTATCCCGAGTTGGAAATGCGGATACTGGGGTTATTGCAGGAATAAAATACGCGGCTTGAACCGTGTAGTAATCTAATAAAAACACTCAACAAGGACAGATAAGAAATGCCCATCCACGTCAACATCCCCCACCTATCCAGTCGTAAGACAAAAATCATTGCCACGCTAGGCCCGGCTTCGGATACGCCGGAAGTTATTTACAATCTTATCAAGGCCGGCGTCAATGTCTTCAGGTTGAACATGTCTCATGGCGAACATGAAAGCCACCGCAAGCTGTATACGATAATCAGGGAATCGGCTGAAGCCTTGCATCAGCACATTACCATTTTTGCCGATCTTTGCGGCCCCAAGATCAGAACCGGGAAATTCAAAAACGGCTGTATTGTTATTAAAACCGGCGACCGCGTTGTAGTAACGACTCGGGATATTGTTGGCGAGGAAAATCTTATTCCCTGCCAGTACCCCGGCTTGGCTGATGATGTAACAGCGGGAGATCGCATACTGTTGGACGATGGTAAATTCGAACTCAAGGTTATTGAAAAAACAGCTCAGGACATTAGCTGCGAAGTCATTTACGGCGGCGAGTTAAAAAACAACAAGGGTATCAACCTGCCCGGCGTTAATGTGTCCTGCCCTTCATTAACCGACAAGGACAGGGCGGACGCATTATTTGCATTGGACTTGGGCGTTGATTACCTGGCGCTGTCGTTCGTCAGAAAGGCCGAAGACATTACCGACCTGCGCCAGTTGATTACCTCCAGCGGCTACGACACGCATATCATCGCCAAAATTGAAAAACCGGAAGCCTTGATTAACGGCCAGGAAATCATTAACGCCTCCGATGCCATCATGATTGCCAGAGGTGATTTGGGCGTAGAATTGAACCCGGAAGACGTGCCGATTGCCCAGCACCAGCTCATTAAAAGCGCGAGGGCATTGAACAAACCGGTCATCGTCGCCACCCAAATGCTGGAATCCATGATAGAAAACTCCAGACCCACTCGCGCCGAAGTGACCGATGTTTCCAATGCGGTTTATTGCTCTACCGATGCGGTGATGCTGTCCGGAGAAACGGCGGCGGGACACTTTCCGGTCGAAGCGGTTGAAATGATGTCCAAAGTCATCTATCAAACCGAAGCATTCATGAGGGAACAGGATGTTTTCGGTAAACTGGCGCACCGGGATAACGAACAAAAACCGCTGCCCTTCGGCGATGCGGTAGCCGATGCGACCGCCCAGCTCTGCTTTGACCTGCATGCAAAAGCCATCGTCAGTATTACCAGCGGCGGCATGTCGGTGGTGACATTGAGCTCAGCAAGGCCTGCTGCACCGCTGATAGCCATCAGCGCCAACAAATGGGTTTGTCAGCGGATGAATCTATACTGGGGGGTTATACCGATACATGCGGAGGATGCAGGCCACACCCATCCCAATAAACTGGCCCGTCATCATGCCCTTGCAACAAAGCTGGCAAACGAAGGCGATAACGTAATTGTCGTTCGCGGTTTTCATCGGGACGGTCAGTTGAGCTCACCGACCATCACCATGCTGACGCTTTGATGTTTTTGGGTTCGCCAGAGTTTCTGTAGGGCGTGCCATGCGCGCCAAAGAAATCCTGTAGGCCGGAATAAGCCTGTTTGAGCGGCAGCGAGAACTGGCGTTTCCGGCAAACACCTCCCGAATCCGCCGAAAAAGCTTCCGCTCCTTACCTACATCCATGTAGGCAACGCCACCTCGCGCTACGCGCTTGGATGGCCTTATTCCGGCCTACGCTTAGGTAAGGAAAGCTCCAGCTTACTGTTTCACAAAACTAGAGTTTCCCGACGTCATCAATCTGGATATTGGAGACCAGCAATTGCCTAAATCCTGTGCCCCCGCCATCCGTAATAAGCGATGTAGCAATAACAAAGTACCGGGATAAAAAACGCCTGTTGAATGCCGATCCGGTCGGCAAATAATCCTTGCACGACAGGAAGGATAGCGCCGCCGACGATAGCGGCGCACAAAATCCCCGATCCTTGCCCGGTATGCTTGCCCAAACCGCTCACCGCCAATGAAAAGATGGTCGGAAACATGATCGAGTTAAACAGCCCGACCGCAAGAAGCGTCCACATCGCAACGTGACCGCTGCCGAACATGGTCATTAAAACCAACAGCGCCGCCGTTACCGCGTTAAAGGTAAGCGCTTTGCCCGGCTGGATTTTTTGCATGACTGCCGCGCCGATAAATCGCCCGACCATGGCCCCGCCCCAATAAAACGACACATACTTTCCGGCCTCTTGTTCCGCCAATCCGGCAATGGCAGGCTCTCCCAGGAAATTGATCAAAAAACTGCCGATGGACACTTCACCGCCGACATAAACAAAAATGCCGATTGCGCCTAAGACCAGATGCTTGTAGCCCCAGGCGCTATCATGAACATCATCTTCAACGCCTGAAACCTGCTCTTCGGTAGCTTCAATTTTGGGTAATTTGATCAGCACAAAAACGATCGCAATCAAAAATAAAACCGCAGCAAGCAACAAGTAAGGAATTTGTACAGCGGCCGCTTGCGCCGCTTGGTAAACCGATAATTCGTCGGCGTTCAGCAGTTGGATTTCATCCGCCGTTTTAACGGCAGTGGCAAGGATAAATAACGCGCCAAAATAAGGGGCGATAGTCGTACCCAGCGAATTAAACGCCTGAGTCATGGTCAATCGGCTGGAAGCGGTTTCCGGCTTGCCTAAAATGGTGACATACGGATTTGCGGCGACCTGCAATAAGGTAATGCCGGATGCCAACACAAAAAACGCCGCCAGAAATAACGGGTAGGAATGCGAACTTGCGGCCGGGTAAAACAGCAAACAGCCGATGCCCGCTATGGATAGTCCCGCTATGATGCCGCCTTTGTAATCGATTTTTTCAACCAGATAGCCACTGGGAACGGACACGACAAAATAGGCGGTAAAGAAGCAAAATTGAACCAACATTGCCTGGGTGTAATTCAGGGTGAACACCGCTTTCAAATGCGGAATCAGAATATCGTTCAAGCAGGTGATAAAACCCCAGATAAAAAACAGCGAAGTTAATACCGTTAAAGAGCCTAAATAAGGATTTTTGTCGGAACCATTTGTCGAGTCGGTTGTATTGGTCATGAATTTACCGGCATGTTAGTTTAAAAAACTAAAAAGATTATCACCACGAAGACACGAAGAGCACGAAGATTTATTTCTTCGTGCTCTTCGTGGTGAAAAAGGCTTTCAATCGCCTATTTATGTTGTTATTTCGTCACCGTAAAGCCGGCTATTTCATTACCGATCATCACTTTAAAATCACCCGGCTCCACAATCCTCTTCAAATCAACACCAATAAACGACAAATCACGCGGCGTTAAGGTAAAGCTTAAACGCTCGGATTGCCCCGAGTTCAGCTCGACTTTTTTAAAGGCTTTGAGTTGTTTGTTGGGCCGGGTCACCGAAGCCGCCACATCATTGATGTAAACCAACACGGTTTCCTTGCCTTTTAACGCGCCGGTGTTTTTGACATTAACGGTGACATTAATATTTTCGCCGATGTTGATTCTATCTTTTTCCACCTTCAAACCGCTGGTTGCAAAACTCGTATAGCTCAGCCCATGCCCAAATGGATACAGCGGGTTATAAGTATTCTGCTCAAACGATTCAATGGGCTTGTAATCATACGGAGTAATGCCGTTGGTATTTCTCGGATAGGAAATAGGCAACTTGCCGTTGGGGTTGTAGTCCCCATATAAAATATCGGCAATGGCCTCGCCGCCCTCCATGCCCGGCAAAAAGCCCAGAATAACGCCGGAAGCCCGTTCTGCAATCGACGTGATAATGCGCGGCCGTCCGCCCAGAGTCAGCAAAACCACCGGTTTTCCGGTTGCAATCGCGGCATTGGCAAGGTCGATTTGCGCCTGATCGAGATTTAACGTCTCAATATTGCCCGGCGTTTCGGTATAAGGATGCTCGCCCAGACTGAGCAAAATAACGTCGTGGTCTTTAGCTTCATCAACCAGCTTTTGAACATCGATTGGCGCATCAAACGCATCGCCGCCAACGTAAGTCACTTTGCCGGTGGCTTTTTCCTGTATGGCTTCCAAGACCGTCCGCTTCTCCTGAGGATATAACTCTTCAATAGCGCCCTGCCAGGTAACCGTCCAGCCGCCATTCATCGCACTGAGCAAATTGGCGGTAGGACCTGTCACCAGAATATTGGCATCTTTTTTTAGCGGCAGGATATTGCGGTCGTTTTTGGCAAGAACAATCGACTCCCGCGCCGCCTGCCGATTGGTTTCTATCGCTTCCGCCGTGGCAAAGTTGCCTTCAATCGGCAACAGCGGTTTAGACTCGAATAATCCGGCCTGATACTTGACCGTCAGTATCCTGGACACGGCTTCATCAATACGGGACATCGGCACTTCGCCGGATTTGACCAAATCAACCAGCAAATCATAAAAAGAAAAATCGAACGGCACCATGCTCATGTCGATACCGGCCATCACCGCAATTTTTACCGCTTCTTTGGGTGACGCAGCCATCTTGTCGCGGGTATAAAGGCGCTCGATGTCCGCCCAGTCGGACACGGTAAAACCTTTAAAGCCCAGTTCGCCGCGTAAAATCGTGGTCAGGTAATAATGGTTGGCGTGTCCGGGGATGCCGTCAACTTCCGCCGAATTGACCATCACCGTCGGCGCTCCCGCTTTCACGCCCGCTTCAAAGGTCGGCAGGAAATATTCGCGCAGCATTCTTTCGCCAATCCAGGCAGGCGTCCGGTCTTTGCCGTTAAGGGGATAGCTGTAACCGACATAATGCTTCAGGCAAGTCGGTAATTTATCGGCAGCGGAAAAATCATCGCCTTGATGGCCTTTAATATAAGCCGTACCCATCACCGTCGCCAAATGCACATCTTCGCCGAAGGTTTCCCACAAGCGCGGCCAAAGCGGTTGGCGACCAATATCCATCACCGTGGAAAAATTCCATTGCTGGCCGGAGGCGCGCACTTCCCTGGCGGTAATTTCGCCTTCCTTGAAAGCCAGCTCCGAATTGAACGTCGCCGCCATGTTAATGGCTTGCGGAAACAATACCGAATTTTGCGTGTAAGTCGCGCCATGAATGGCGTCGATCCCGTAAATAACCGGGATTTTCAAGCGCGTTTTTGCCGCCGCATCCTGCACGGTGCGCATCATTTTTCGCCATATATCAATCGATTGCGCCTTGTTGTCGGGCGTAAAGGGCGTATTAAGAATGGAACCTACATGATGATTTAACACCGCATCTTCCAGCTTGGCCGGATCGATTTGATCCTCAGCGTTTTGTTCTTTAGGAACGCCGATAACCGTAAAATCAACCTGCGTCATCTGCCCTACTTTTTCTTCAAGCGTCATTTGGGACAGCAGATTTTTGACTTTACTTTCTATTGCTCTGTTTGTTTCTTGTGCATTCACAGAACGCCCCACCATGACCGATAGGAGGATAATTGAAATGATATATTTTGTTTGCAACTTAATATTCTTCGCGTGTTGGTTGTTTAAGATTCATGGGTTCGATAAGGCCTTTAGTCCTGAGCGCAGCCGAAGACTTACCACGAACGGCAATGGAGTTAAATCTCTTGGCATTTTAAGCTGCACCACGGCTTTTCTACAAAGAACATTATCGATCAGGCTTGGCGGACTTCCAAGCTCCAATTCGTCCTTGTCTGAAAGAATTAATCATTTGACATGTAGACTTTTGCAGCGTAGCTTTTTAGGTAGAGAGTGGGACTGAAAATTGTCACTCGTTTATAAGACCTTTGAGGAGGAAATGTGAATTTTACAAAATCAATCTTATTAACAGTAATTTATAGCGTGGTTTTGCTGGCCCCTGCAATGGCGGTTGCAGATGATCCTGATTCGGCGACATTTCAGGCAGACAAAGATCGCCAAATAGCCAATGTTCTGGAAAAGGTGCAAATTGCTCAAAAAAACCTGAGCTGTGTACAAGCCGCTCAAGACCATGCGGCTTTAAAGGTTTGTGAGGAAACCTTTAAACAAGATTACGATGTTTCAGAGACGAAAGTAAAAGCACAGACCACCGATAAAAAAGCCCCAAAAGGTGCGAAAAACAAGGAAAAGCAGTAGCGTCCGTAGCGACTAAAATTCCGGTTACTCCCGTACTTCTAAATCACATGGAACACCAGTCGTTCACACGGCTGGTGTTTCTTAGTTTTATCGTTAGACCGTGTACATGGGCTTACCGTCATTGAGCCGCAACCAGCCTTTGACTATGCGGTAAATAATCCAGATACCGTCAGCGACAAGCACAAACCACCCGATAATGAATACCATCGTGATTGCCCCCAGCACACCCCAAAGCACTCCGAACCAAAAAGTCCTGATTTGCCAACGAAAGTGACTCTCCAGAAATGTTCCGGCCACGTCATCCTTTTTGACATAGTTCATCACGATTGCAATGATGGCTGTGATACCGACAAAATAAGACGCGGCGTAGAGTGCGTAAATAACCGTGGTAAGGGTTATTGCTGATTTTTCGTTTTCTGTGGTGGCTAGGTTGTTCATTAATGTTTTCACTTTTGTAAATTTGTTATTTTTGCATCGTTCATGCTTCGGGGTAGGAACGATATATTACGCGAGTTACGCTGGTTCCCAATCTCCAGATTGGGAACCCCGAAGGCGAAGCTCCAGCTTCGCGACTCGGGAAGCTGGAGCTTCCAAACCGAATTCCCAAGCTTGAGCTTGGGAACTAGCTAAACATCAGCCTCCGCTCAAAGATCGCTTCAGTGCAGGCGAGATGTTATGAATGTAATAATGACCACCAAGTGTTTTAATTTGCGTCAAATGATTTTTGCTCTCTAGTGCATCAAGAATATGGTTAATCAATATTTGAGGCTCATTCAGTTCCTGTTGGAGTGCAATGTTATTTTCCAACTTTTGATTCACAATGGCGGAAACCAATGCAACAACTCTGTCCTGATAATTAGGAATGCATGAGTTTGCGTAAACATCAAAACCGTATATGGCTATCTGATAGTGGAATAAGCCTCCTCCTATCGTACGCGACAGCTTGATATATCCGTTTCTGTCGAGCATTTCCAACGAGTCTTCCAGATCTTGTTCTGGCACGAGCGGTTTACCATCTTTCAGGAATACGTTTTCTGGATCAAGAAAAACATTTCCAGATTCAAGTGCCGCCTCGCACGAAAGCCTAAGAACTAAGCTATCAATATTATTCAACCCACCAATATTGCTAATAAATGACTTGACGTACTCAGGGGACGAACCAATAGGTGGCTTATCGATTACTCCAAATATCGAAGAAATAATACGCTCAAGATTCGCATCATATGATGATAGGTCGGTAATTTTTTCCCAGAGTGTGCTCTTTAGAACCTCAGGGATTTCGCAGTCGTCAATCACGACCGGGATCAACTTGCTTCCATTGTTGATCCGTTTAACACACGCAGCGTTAAGTTCTTCTCGCACCCATGGTTTATCAACACTGAACTTTGACAAGACAATAATTACTGCTTTCGCTTCCTTGATGCCTTCCTCAAATATTTTATCTACTAGGCTATCGCCGGGAAGCATCTCCCACTTGTCTAGCCAAGCATCAATACCATTTTGTCGGAGGTGCGCTGCAAACTGAAGAACAAATCGGTCTTTATCTTCGCTTGCGTGACTGACAAATACTTTTGGAGTCATAGTAATCCTAATTGATCATCAAACAAATCTGCCTGATAAGTTGATATTGCCCGATAATCCGGGAGTTATATATCGATGCTGCAACTTTAAAACCTAGTTAAAAAACTGCGCCGAAATTATACACTTAAAGCCTCTAAACCAGAGTTGTTGTGGTTTTTTAAATTGAGTATGTTATTTTGTTGCCATTCCCAAACATTCACGCAATCAAACCCCATGCAAACAAAATACCGGCAGTTAGGTTTATTGCTGTTACTGCTCATCTTAATAGGCTGTAGCAAAACCATCACTTCGGCGCCGGATGTAACTTTCACCACCATCACCGGCCAAAAAATCGCCCTAAAAGATTTGCGCGGCAAGCCGGTTATCGTCACTTTCTGGGCGACCGACTGCCCTTCTTGCATCAAAGAAATCCCCGACTTAATCGATCTCTATACCCAGTATCATGCCTCAGGTCTTGAGATGATTGCCGTTGCGATGTATTACGACCCGCCGAATCACGTCGTCGATATGACTAAAGCCAAGCAACTGCCCTACAATGTGG
>Ga0207969_100430_pt1 | contig 19806 bp, 14 predicted proteins | sample LakWasMet25_LOW6_2_FD_183869 | JGI IMG/M metagenome (GOLD analysis project Ga0207969, IMG submission 183869) | Freshwater sediment methanotrophic microbial communities from Lake Washington under simulated oxygen tension - Sediment Metagenome... | ecosystem: Environmental > Aquatic > Freshwater >... | reverse complement strand
CTCCGCCGTCGGTCGTGAATCGATAGCCGGCGTCGAGCGCTCGCACCTCGGCGAAGGTGAGCCGGTGCACCGCGCCCGTGCCGTTCGTCGTGCGATCGACCGTGTCGTCGTGGATGCACACGACCTCGCCGTCGGCGGTCGTATGCACGTCGAGCTCGAGCACGTCGGCGTGAAGCGCAGCCGCGTTCTCGAACGCGGGCAGGGTCTCCTCGGGCCGCAGGGCTCCGCCGCCGCGGTGCGCGATGAGCAACGGAGCGCCGCAGAGCAGCACGTGGTCGCGAGGAGCGCAGGGCGGTATCGGCGCATCGACCGGTGGCGCATCGCGTGATGCGTCGTGCGATGCGGACGCGTCGGGCGGTGCGGACGCGTCGGGCGACAGGGCGACGGGGTCGCACGACGACTGAAGGAGGCCGACACAGACCGCGACGAGCCACCGATGCCTCCCGGCGTCCGGAGCGGTCTGTGATCGGCTGGTCCGCGACCTCGTCATGTTGGCCCGCGAAGATACCGAATCCGAAGCGGATAGGGCATCCATCGCCCCGGGTGGGATCGAGGCCCCCGCCTGGCGGCCTGGCTGGACGTCGTCGCGGTGCGATCAGCGCGCCCACGGATTACTACCGCACATAAGACTGACTATTCAACCTATCGTACTTGCGATGGATTATGGTCGCCCATACGAGAGATGGGCGCTGGATGGCCGCGACCCCGCGCACCCCCCCGTACGCCGAGAGGACCTATACCTCCGATGAGCGACCCCCGCCTGACGACGATGATGGCGCGATGCCGCGCACGGTCCGGCGCCGCGCCTCCGATCAAGGCCACGGTGGGCCCTGCGTGCGGAAGCGCGGGATCCCTGACGGCGGCGCTGCTGCCGCTCATGCGCTCGGCGGCCGACGCTCCGGCCGGGCCCGCGCTGCCCCACGCGGTCTCCGACTTCCGCGTCGAGGGGCGCGTGAACGACGACGCCCACGGCTACTACGTCCAGTCGCACCCCTTCGGCGGCAGCGTGATCGAGGGCTACCACCGGGTCTACTGGGCGTCCCTCGCCGACGGGGTCGTGCTCTCCTTCCCCCTCGGCAGCGACGGCTACGACGGGTCCGACCTCGAGGCCGCGCCGCTCGCCTCGCTCTGGGGAGACGACGCGGCCGCGATCGCGCGGACGATCGCCGCCCTCGGCGGGGCCCCCGCGTAGGGACCGCCGCGCGCGACGGACCGCAACGAGGAGGGGTAAGGTGCCGGGGCCGGGGGCGAGGTAGCGGGCGGCTCAGCGCGACGGGTCGTCGCTGGACCGATGGAGGCCCCGCGCCAGCCACGCGCCCACGAGCGCCGCCGCCACCCCGACTGCCGTGAACGCGATCCCCGCGGGGCGTGCCACGAGGCCGCTGGCGAGCGCGAGCGCCGCGCCCACCCACCAGGCCGCCGAGCGCGCGCGACCCTCCAGCGCGCCGAACAGCGGTACCAGCGGCACCACCAGGATGGTCGTCACCCCGAGTGCGCCCGCCGCCGTCCGGGGATCGTCGCGGGTTAGATTGAGCGCCGCTCCGATGACGCCGGGCACGGCGGCCATCAGCCCGAGCGCCCAGCCGAAGGGCGGTCGGAAGCCGATCGCGAGGCAGCTGATCCACAGGCCGAGCCACGAGCCGAAGGCCAGCGCGAAGCCGACTCGCGGTTCGATGCCGTCGAACATCCCGGCGAAGAGCAGCGCGCCGAGCACCGTACAGGCCGCCAGCGCCGCGCCGAGCGCCCGCAGCGGCTCGCCGATCGCGCGCACGGAGGCCACCGGGCGCCACAGGAACCCGGCCGCGACCAACGCCGCGACGAGCAGCCACGGGCCGCCGCCGCGGGTGACGAGCTCCACGCCAGTGAGCGTGGTGCGCTGGTGCGTCGCGCAGCTCCGGAGGGTGACGAAGGGAAGAAGCAGCGCGAGCTGACCGAGCATCACCAGCAGTCGACGGAGCAGCGACATTGGAGCGACGAGCCTACCTGTTGTCGGCGCCGGGCTCGTCACCCGCGGCGGCGGTGTTGCTGCTCGGCGGCTGGGCAACCATGGCCGTCCATGACGAGGGGGCAGCGCTCGACGCGCTGTTAGCGCACCGTGGAAGGGGTGGAGGTGGCCGTGGCGCAGGGCATCCAGGCGGCCATCGAACTCACGACGAAGGCGCGGAAGAAGTAGGGCTTAGTGCTTGTGGAGGCGGCGCGCGATCACGGTGCGGGCGTTCATGCCGGCGATCAGCGCGTGGTCCATCGCGGAGTCCTTCGCCGGGAGCATCCCGATCTGCTGCGCGAAGGCGAACTGGTCGTACGCGACGAAGTTGTGCGCCACCAGCCCGTCGCGGAACGTGAAGCAGTCGATGCCGTTGAGTTCGAGGGGGCTGCCCGTGGGCTCGAGCCCCATCCACGGCGCGCCCGAGAAGGTCCCGCTCAGGTGCCACCGCACGAAGGCCGTGTCGCCGTCGCCCGCGATATGGAGGGCCTCGATGTGGAAGTCCGGAATCGCCGCGAACAGGTCCGCGAAATACTTCCGCACGGCGCTCCGCCCGCGGATCGTGCCCGTCGGAAACTCCTCGACGATGTCCTCGGCCCAGTACCGCACCAGCGCTTCGGCGTCCCGCCGGTTGAGCTGATCGGCGAACACCTCGCGCAGCATCTCCACCGGCGTGCGCGTCTTTGCGACAACGGTCTCCATGGTCCACCTCCTCCAGCGCGGCTCCCCTGAGACGCGCAGCAGTGTCTGGGCGAACTCCCGCCACCAAGCGGACCACCCCGACCCTCGGGAGTCTACACCCCGTAGAAGGCGAGCGCGTTGTCGCGCAGGAGAAATCGCAGCGCCTGGAGCCCGCGCTCGCTCTCCCCACTCCGTGAGCCGTCATGTACGCGACGATGGACTGCTCCCCCAAAGCCAGGGCGTCGGCCACGCGCAGCCTCGTGACGCCATCATTCGTTCCTCAGTTCGAAATGCAGGATGGTGGGCACCTCGGGTGGGCCCCTACGAGGAGCGACCAGCGCGCCTCCGCTGCCCGGCTCCGAGCTCCAGCGCCCACGTCGGCCAGCGGCACGCCACGCCCCGGCGGCGTCGCGCTTGGCACCCCGGGGAGGCGGGTGATAGCGTGCCCCGCACCACCGCAGGGGGATCATTGCTCCCCTGCGACGGGCGAACGGACAGCGTAAATATCGGTGAGCGGCGGTAATCCAGAGGTGGCGGCGGTGCTGGGGGCCTCGCTGTTTCTCGCGGTGGGCGCGGTGCTTGTGACGATCGAGTCGTCGCTGGTGTCGCTGCCCGACGCGAGGATGCGCGCGCTCCGCGACGAGCTCGGCTCGAAGGGCAAGCGGCTGGAGACCTACCTCGCCGACCCGATGAGGGTGCTCTCCCGGCTGCTGGCGGGAAGGGTCATCTGCCCCATCCTGGCAACGGCGCTCATCGTGGCGGTGGCGATGCAAGACCAGCCGCCGTGGTGGGAGATCGTGCTTCGGGTGCTGGCCGTCGCCACGGTGTACGGGCTGCTCACCGAGGTGGCGGTGGCCATCGGCCGGCACCGCGCCCGGCAGATCGCCCCGGAGGCGCTGGGCTGGGTGCGGCCCATCGGGTGGCTGCTGGCGCCCTTCGCGTTTCCGATGGCGCTGGTGGGCAAGACGATGCGCCGCTGGCTCGCCGAGCGCAGCCAGGAGCACGTCGGAGAGATGACCGAGAAGGAGGTCGAGTACGTGGTCGAGGCGGCGGAGCAGTCCGGCGCGGTCGACGCGGTGAGCAGCGAGATGCTCCAGAACGTCATCGACCTGAAGGAGATGACGGCGAGGGAGATCATGGTGCCGCGCACCCAGATCGTGGCGCTCGACATCCACACGCCCTTCGACAAGGCCGTGGCGCGCATGAGCGAGGAGGGCCACTCTCGGGTGCCGCTCTTCGACGGGCAGATCGACAACGTGGTCGGGGTGCTGGTCACCAAGGACCTCTTCCGGGTCGCCACGCAGCCCGAGGGCAACGGGTCCGAGCGCTCGCTGGAGGCGCTGGCCCGCAAGCCGGTGATCATGGTGTCGGACACGCAGCCGGTGACCTCGGTGCTGCGCGAGCTGCAGCTCAAGCGGATGCACCTCGCGATGGTGGTCGACGAGTTCGGGGCCATCCTCGGGCTGGTGACCCTCGAAGACATCCTCGAAGAGCTGGTCGGCGACATCCGAGACGAGCACGACGAGCAGGCGGACACCGACGTGGTGGAGGTGGCCCCGGGGCGCTACCTGGTGAGCGCGGCGATGGCGGTGAGCGACCTGTCCGAGCGGCTCTCGGTGAGGTTTCCCGAGGACGGCGACTACACCACCCTGGGGGGCTTCCTCTCGGCGCGCGCGGGCAAGGTGCCCTCCGTCGGGACGGTGGTGCTCTGGGACTCGCTGCGCTTCGTGGTGCGCGAGGGCGACAAGCGCCGCGCCACCAAGGTGGAGGTCGTGCGAGACCCGCAGCGGGCGAACCAGAGGTCGAGCGCCGCGGACGACGACGACGACTGAGAGCGCGCTGGCGCGCGGCGGGCCAATTGACCTAAAGGGTTGCGCGATGACCTCGACCCCCTCGGACAAGACCTGGAAGATGGAGGGCGTGCGCGGCCCGATGGCCTTCCTCGCGGACATCCACGGCAACCTCGCGGCGCTCGACGCCGTGCTCGCGGCGCTGAAGGAAGACCACGTGGAGACCGTGTTCGTGGCGGGCGACCTGCTGCTGGGCGGCGCCGACCCGCTGGCCGTCTGGATGCGGCTGATGGAGGTCCACGCGCGCTGCGTCCGGGGCACCACCGACCGGGCCCTGGCGCTGATGGAGCCCGCGAGGCTCAACCCGAAGACCGACGAGGAGCGCGCCGCGGCGCAGCGCTTCACGGACGCGCGAGAGTCGCTCGGGGAGCTGATATTGGCGAAGCTGCGGCGGCTGCCCGAAGCGCTGCGCCTGGAGATGCCCGACGGCCGAGAGTGGGTGCTGGTGCACGGCTCGCCCATGGACCCTGACGAGGCCATCACCGCCGACCTCGACGACGAGGAGGTGGGCGCGCTCATCGGCGACGACCCGGCGGACGTGGTGATCTGCGGCAGCGGGCACGTGCCCTTCGTGCGCGCGGTCGACCACGTGACCGTGGTGTCGGTGGGCAGCGTCGGGGCCGCGCCGGAGGGGCGCACCGCCCACTACACCCTGATGATGCCCGGCCCCGAGGGCCCCCGCGTCGAGCAGAAGTGGGTCGCCTACTGAGCCGCGACGACGACGACCGGGGGGCGTGCTAGGAGCGGCCCCATGGCCATCCAGTGGTACCCGGGACACATGACGAAGGCGCGCCGCGTCCTCGGCGAGATGATGCCCTCGCAGGACGTGGTCATCGAGGTGCTCGACGCCCGGATGCCCGCCGCGAGCGCCAACCCCGTCGTCGCCGAGCTGCGGGGAAACAAGCCCTGCGTGAAGGTGCTGAGCAAGAGCGACCTGGCCGACCCGGAGGTCACCGAGGCCTGGCTCGCGCACTTCCAGTCCGACCCGACGGTGCTCGCCATCGCCACAAGCCTCACCCGCATGGGCGACGCGCGCTCGCGCATCCCCGCGATGTGCGAGCGCCTCTCGCAGCGAGAGCGCGGGCCCGACAAGGCCCTTCGCGCGGTGATCACGGGCATCCCCAACGTGGGCAAATCGTCGCTGATCAACACCCTGCTGGGGCGCCCGGTGGCCGCGGTGAGCGACAAGCCCGCGGTCACCAAGGAGACGCAGCTCGTCACGCTCCCCAGCGGGATGCAGCTCACCGACAACCCGGGGCTGCTGTGGCCGAAGATCCAGGACGACGACGCGACGATGCGCCTCGCGCTGGGAGGAGCGATCCCCGACACGGCCATCGAGTACCAGGCCGTGGGGCTCTTCGCGGCGGCGTATTTCCTCGCCCGCTACCCCTCGCTGGTCGTGGCCCGCTACAAGCTGAAGGAGGCGCCCCCCTCGGCCGGCGCCCTGCTGGAGGAGATCGGCCGCCGACGGGGCTGCCTCCGCGCCGGCGGCACCGTCGACCTCTACAAGGCCGCCGACATCCTGGTGCACGAGTTTCGCGCGGGCACCCTCGGCCGCATCAGCCTGGAGTCCCCGCCGTCGGCGTGAGGCCTCGCGGAATCCCCTTCAACCCCGGGCGCCTCGGGAGATAATCACTTCCGTAAGGGGATCCCCTGCCATGACCACGCCCAGCACCCGCCGTCGCACGCTCGCCGCCCTGTGCCTCGGTGTCGCCGCCGCCTTCACGTCGCGCGGCGAGGCCATTCCCCAGAGGTCCCTGGAGATCGAGGCCACCCCCCACGGCGGCAGGACCAGCGGCTACCTCCCCCCCGGCGGCGGCTGCGCCTTCGCCCCGATGGCGGGCACCCGCTTCGGCGGCCTCGGCGGGCGCGTCCGACTGCGGCAGCCCCTCGCCACCACGGCGCCCACCAGCGTGGTGGTCATCGCCCAGGGGGCCGTCGAGTCCCAGGCCAACACCCTGATCGCCCCGGGCAGCGAGGGGGAGCGCGACGTCCCGCCCGATCAGTTCATGGGCGCGGGCTCCGTCGCCGTGGGCCTCGACACCCGCCTCTTCGGGGTGCACCTCGGCGTCGGGGCGCGAGAGGTCTACGGCGACCCGGTGCCCACCATCGATCCGGCCTGCGTGGCCCCCGCCTGCCGGACGAGCCCGACCTACCCCACCAACCGGGTGCAGGTCTTCCCCGAGGCGCGGCTTCGCGTGGGCTTCCTCGACGGCTTCTACGGCGACGCCAGCATCGGGGCCTACACCCCCCAGATGACCCTGCGGCCGGGGCTCCAGGCGGGCCTCGGCTACGCCACGCGCGCAGGCCACTCGGTGGCGCTGCACTACGGCGTCCAGATGGTGCACAGCGACTCGGCGGGCCAGCGCGTCGACCTCTCGGGTACGCTCCCGGTGAACGAGCGGGTGAGCGTCGGCGTCGGGGTCGCCGCGGTGAACAACGACGCGCGGGTCGACTTCGACGGCCGCGCGTCGGTGATGGTGCGCTTCGGGCAGTGACCCGCTACGCGTGCTTGCGGATGGAGGCCGCGAGCGTCGAGACCATCTGGTCGATGTGGCCCTGCTCGACGACGAAGGGCGGGGCGAGCACGAGGTTCTCCCCCGCGGCGCGCACCAGCACCCCCTGGTGGAAGCAGTCGAGGAAGATGTCGAAGGCCCGCTTGCCCGGAGCGCCCGGGAGGGACGCGAGCTCCACCGCCCCGGCGAGGCCCAGCGTGCGCAGCCCGGTCACCGTGGGCAGGCCCCTCAGCGCAGAGTGCATCGCGTCACCGAGCGCGACGCCCATCTTCCCGGCGCGGGCGAATAGGTCTTCCTCCACGTAGAGGTCGAGCGTGGCGATCGCGGCGGCGCAGGCCACCGGGTGCCCCGAGTACGTGTACCCGTGGAAGAACTCGATGACGTGCTCGGGGCCGGTCATCATCGCGTCGAAGAGGCCGTCGCGGCACACCACGCCGCCCAGCGGCATGACCCCGTTGGTGACGGCCTTGGCGAAGTTGAGCATGTCCGGGACGACGCCGTAGTAGTCCGCCGCGAAGGGCGTCCCGAGGCGGCCGAAGCCGGTGATCACCTCGTCGAAGATCAGCAGGATGCCGTGCTTGTCGCAGATCTCCCTCAGGCGCTTGAGGTAGCCCTTCGGGGGGATGTACCAGCCCGCGCTGCCGACGACGGGCTCGACGATGATGGCCGCGACGTTGCTCGGGTCGTGCAGCGGCAGGATGCGGGTCTCCAGCTCGACCAGCGGGTCTTCGCTCCACACGGGCTCGGCGCCGTGGACGTACGCGTGGTTCACCGGGTCGTGGGCGAAGCGCAGGTGGTCGACGCGCGGCAGCAGCGCCGGGCCGAAGACCTTGCGGTTGGCGGGGATGCCGCCGACGCTCATGCCGCCGAAGCCGACGCCGTGGTAGGCGCGCTCCCGGCCGATGAAGATGTTGCGGTGCCCCTCGCCTCGCGCCCGGTGGTAGGCGAGCGCGACCTTGAGCGAGGTGTCCGCGGCCTCCGATCCGGAGTTGCAGAAGAGCACCTTGTTGAGGTCGCCGGGGGCCAGCGAGGCGATGCGCTCGGCGGCGACGAAGGCCTTGTCGTTGCTCACCTGGAAGGCCGTCGCGTAGTCGAGGGTGTCGAGCTGCCGCTTGATGGCCTCGCTGATGGGGCGGCGGTTGTGGCCCGCGGCGACGCACCAGAGGCTCGACACGCCGTCGATCACCTGCCTGCCGTCGTGGGTGGTGAAGAACATCCCGTCCGCAGCGACGAAGACTCGAGGGTCCTTGCGAAACTGGCGGTTGGGCGTGAAGGGCAACCACTGGTTGTCCATGCTGAACTCGGGGTGCGTCATGGGCGTGCGTTCTCCTGGGACGCTGATACCCGATCCGAGACCGCGAGGTAATGGGCGCTACGGCTCCACGGCCGTCTCGCGCCCCTGGTCGTAGCGCGGCGAGTAGGGCCTCGCCTGCACCACCACCAGCTCCCGCCTCGGGCCGTGCAGGATGAACTCCACGTCCATGGCGTGGGCCCGGTCCCACGGGTCGGGGACGAAGCGCTCGTGGATGGCCCGAAGCGCCCCGGCGAGGTGGACGAGCTCCGCGTCGGTCATCACCGCGGCGCCCCGGGTGAGCGAGCTCCTCGCGATGCGCTCGAACTCCCCGCTCTCCCCGTAGGTGTAATAGATCACCTGCTCGGGCACCTGGTCGGCCCTGGCGCTGGTGACCGATCCGCCTTCGTCCCCAGCGACCTGGGCGTTGATGAAGTACGCCGGGCGGCCCTCGTTGAAGGGGTTGGCGGTGATGGCCACGCCGTCCACCGCGTCGTCGTCGATGGACTCCTGCACCAGCACCGCCATCGCCACCCGCGACTCGTCGATGCGGAAGAAGCTGCGCTCCTGGTGGGCCTGGAGGTTCCAGGTGCTGGCCCACACCGCGCGGATGGCGTCGGAGAGCGCCTCGTCCGTGGCGTTCGCCTCGATCACCACCGAGCGGTAGAGCCCAGCGCCGTTGAAGCCAGGTAGGTCCTCCGCGTTGGTGCTCGACCGCAGGCGCACCCGCCGCGTGGGGATGAGCTCGCGCACCCGCTGCCGCACCGCCGAGAGCAGCGCCGGGTCCAGCGGGCTCCCTGCGATGCGCTCCCTCAAAAGCCGCAGCTGCGCGCTCAGCCGGTCGGGGTCGGCGCGCACCGCGGGGTCGGCGAGAAGCGCGTCTCGCAGCGCCTGGGCGCCCGATCGCTGCCCGTGCGCGAGGTAAGGCGCGAAGGGGATCACGAAGCCCCGAGGCACCACCACCGGCGCTCCGATGGCGGCGAGCTCGCCGAGCTGGGCGGCCTTGGCGCCCGCCACGTCGAGGCTGGCGCGGCGCAGCGTCGAGAGGGCGGGCAGCCCCACGTCGCGGGTCGAGAGCGCGGGCAGCGAGGTCGAGCGGGGGCGCATCGCCTCCCAGGCGCGCTCGGCCTCGGGGAGCGACGCGGCCGTGAGGACCCAGCCCTGAGGGGTCACCGAGAGGCGCACCAGGCGGCCGTCCAGGGCCCGCACCGCGGGGTTGGTGAGGGCGCCTCGAAGGGCCATGTCGGCCGTCCCCCGGTTGCTCGCCAGGATGGCGAGGTGGCTGAGCGGGGTCTGGAACTCCTGGGTGATGACCCCGGCGCACACCGGCAGGTCGAGCGGGGCGTGGGCGAGCACGAGCACGTCGGTGCGGCGCACCCGAGACGGGTCGAGCGGCCCGTCGACGAGGCGCAGGGTGCCGTAGGCCACGCCGGGGTTGACGGGCTGGTACACCATGCCCGCGTAGATCTCGTCGGAGCTGAGCACCGCGACGCCCGCCCTCGCGAACTCCTCCCTCGCCTCGTCGTGCGCCGGAGGAACCGGGTGGTAGCGCAGCCGATCGCCCACCCAGAGGCGCGCCCGGATGGCGTGGAAGACCCGCGCGGTGCGGGGCACGTCGAGGGTGTCGCCGGCGACCAGCTCGTACCACCAGGCGTCGGTGTCGCGCTGGTGCATCAGGGTGCCGAGGACGAAGCGCCGGTCGGGGCGGCGGTACTCGCGGACGTTGAAGGCGGCGTGGTCCTCCACCGGGCGGAGCGCGGTGGAGAGGAAGCGCGAGGCGAAGTAGTAGTGGATCTCCCAGCGGCGCGACTGGAGGAAGTAGATGCGCTCGTGGTCGTCGAGGTCGACGATGACCTTCACCACCTCGGTGCGGGCGAGGCGCTCCCTCCCTGGCGAGGCGGCGAGGGCGGCCCAGACCTCCGTCGAGGGGATGGCGTCGGCGTAGTCGGCGTCCGGGCGCACCGCGGCGCCTGGGGGGCCAACGGGCCGGGGGGTCGACACGCAGGCGCACGCGAGGGCGGCCAGCAGCAGCGCAGCTCGGATCATCGTGGTGTGACCTCGAACGTATCACCGCGCGCAACGGTCTCCCTCCCGGCCCATGAGGGCTGGTAGCGTCCACGGAATGAAGCGGTGGACCTGGCTTGCGATGGTGGCGGCGACCGGCGCGTGTAGCTTTCCGACGGGGGAATTCTCCCTCGGGGGCGCGACGCAGACCGACGTGCCGACGGCGGACAACGTGCGCGTCGACAGCGGGAGCGCGGACGTCCCTGCGACCGACCTCGGTGGGAGCGACGCGCCGGTGACGCTGGACGCTGGCGAGGCCGACGCGGCGGACGGAGCGCTCTCGGACGCCGACGACGCCCGCGCCCCCGACGACACCGGGGCCGCCGACGACACCGGGACCGCGACGGACACCGGCCCCGCGACGGACACCGGCCCCGCGACGGACACCGGCCCCGCGACGGACTCACCCTGCCCGGCGGGGCGGGTGCTCTGCGCCGGCTCCTGCGTCGATCCGCTCAACGACATCGACCACTGCGGCCGGTGCAACTACGCGTGCAACGGCACCAACGGCTCGGCGGCCTGCGCCGGCGGGCGCTGCGAGGTCACCTGCCGCGCGGGCTTCGCGGACTGCGACACGGACCCGCGCAACGGCTGCGAGGTCGGCCTCGGGACGATCACCAACTGTCGATCGTGCGGGGACGTGTGCCCCTCCGGCGCCGCCCTCAACGGCACCCCGGCCTGCACCGCCAACGTGTGCCGCACGACCTGCAGCGCGGGCTTCGGCGACTGCAACAACAGCCCCGTCGACGGCTGCGAGGCGCCGCTGAGCTCGCCGGCCAACTGCGGCACCTGCGGGCGCGCCTGCGCCGCCGGGCAGAGCTGCTCCGGGGGGACGTGCACCGCCACCTGCTCGGCGCCCAACCTCCTGTGCAGCGGGGTCTGCGTCGACCCCCAGACCTCCGCCAGCCACTGCGGCGCGTGCGGCCGCGCGTGCATGAACCCGCCCAACGCGGTGGGCGCCTGCCGCCGGGGCGTCTGCGGCATCGGCACCTGCAGCGCGGGCTACGCCGACTGCAACGGGCTGCTCATGGACGGCTGCGAGACGCGCGTCGACACGGTCAGCAACTGCGGGGCGTGCGGCCGGGTCTGCGCCTTCCCCAACGGCGTCCCGGCGTGCACGGCGGGCGCGTGCGTGCTGGCCGGCTGCTCGGCGCGCAACTACCGCGACTGCGACGCCAACGCGACCACCGGGTGCGAGCGCGACACCAGCACCGACGCCACCCATTGCGGCGGGTGCGGCATCGTCTGCCGCAGCCACACCGGCTCGTCGACCCCCTGCGTGGGCGGCGCGTGCACTCCGACCTGCAACCCGGGCTACGCCAACTGCAACGGCGTCGCGAACGACGGGTGCGAGGTGAGCATCGCGACCAACCTCAACTGCGGGGCGTGCGGCAGGGTCTGCGCCAACGGGCAGGCCTGCCGCTCCGGCGCCTGCGTCGCGTCGGCGACCGCCAGATACGCGCTGTCGGGCATTGCCACGGCCTTCTTCGACGCCTGCGCGGCCCCGGGCGTGACGCACCTGCTCCCCAGCACGGACGATAACGGCGCGGTCGTGCCCATGCCCTTCAACTTCACGTACTGGGGCGTCCCCGTCGCGGCGGGGTCGAGGGTCAACGTGTCGAGCAACGGCTTCCTCTCCTTCGACGGCGCGGTGAACGGCAACCTCCAGGGCCTCATCCCCGACCCGGCGGCGCCCAACGGGGTCATCGCCGCGTGGTGGACCGACCTGGTCACCTCCCCGGCGGGCGTCTGCGTCGCGACCGCGGGCGCCGCGCCCAACCGCCGCTTCGTGGTGCAGTGGAGCTCGGCGACCTACTACGGCAACCGCACGGCCGACCTGAACTTCGAGATCGTCGTGCACGAGTCGACCAACCTCGTCGAGCTCCTCTACCAGCGCCTCGCGCCGCTGCCCGTGGGCTACGTCCCCACGGTCGGCCTGGAGAGCATCAGCGGCGTGCAGGCCACCACCCTCTGCAGCACCGCGGGCCAGAGCTGCACCATCGCCTCGGGCGCCGCCCACCGCTTCATCCCCCAGTGAGCCCCTGGAAGCCGCCGCCCCTCGCCGCGCCCGATCGACGGCGCGGGACGGCGGGGCGTATCCTCCGCCCATGAGGGCGGGGCCGGGGTCGTTCCACGAGTCGCAGCACGCGGTGCTCGAGCAGGTCGCGAGCGGCGCGTCGCTGCCCTCGATCCTCGACGCCGTCGTGCGCCTGGTCGAGCGGCAGTCGTCGGGCATGCTCTGCTCGCTGCTGCTCTTCGACCCGGTGCGCGGCACCCTTCACCACGGCGCCGCGCCGAGCCTCGCCCCCGCGTACCTGCGCTTCATCGACGGGTCCGCCATCGGCCCGTCGGCGGGCTCCTGCGGCGCGGCGGCCTTCCTCCGAGAGCGGGTCGTCGTCGAGGACATCGCCACGCACCCCAACTGGGAGGGCTTCCGCGAGGAGGCTCTCTCGCACGGCCTCCGGGCCTGCTGGTCCACGCCCATCTTCTCGCCGGAGCAGGAGCTGCTCGGCACCTTCGCGATGTACTACCCCGAGGTCCGAGGCCCGAGCGACGAGGAGATCGCCTGGACGGCCGAGGCGACGCACCTCGCCGCCATCGCGATCACCCGCGACCGGGCCGAGCGCTCCCTCCGCCAGAGCGAGGCGCACGCGCGGCACCTCACCCGCCTCTACGCGGTGTCCAGCAGCGTCAACGAGACCATCGTCCGGCTGCGCGACCCTCAGGAGATCTTCGAGGCGGCGTGTCGCATCGCCGTCGAGAAGGGCCTCGCGCAGCTCGCCTGGGTGGGGCTCTACCGCGAGCCTGAAGACCGCCTCGCGCCGCTGGCGCGCTTCGGCAACGACGACGGCTACCTCGACACCATCCAGCTCGGCCTGCGCGACGAGCGGGTCAACCGCGGCCCCGCGGCGAAGGCGATGCGGAGCGGGCAGGTGGCCGTCTCGAACGACATCGCCAACGACCCGGGCTTCTACTTCAAGGCCGAGGCGGCCGCCCGGGGGTTCCGCTCGTGCGCGATGTTCCCGCTGCGGCTCGCCGGGGGCGCGCGGGGCCTCTTCGCGATCTACGGAGAGAGCGCGGGCTTCTTCGGCGCGGAGGAGGTCAGGGTCCTCGGGTCGGTCGCCGACCACATCTCGCTGGCGGTCGAGTCCATCGCCAACGAGCGCGAGGGCCGCCGGCTCTTCGCCGACCTCGAGGAGCGCACCGCGCAGCTCGAGCGCACCCAGCGCCTCTACAACGCGCTGAGCAAGGTCAACCACGCGGTGGTGCGCTCCTCCTCTCCCGTCGAGCTCCTCGACCAGGTGACGCAGGCGCTGGTCACCTTCGGGGGCTTCCCCATGGCCTGGGTGGGCCGGCACGACCCCGCCACGCACCAGGTCGCGCCGCTCGCCAGGGCGGGCGACCACACGGGCTACCTCGACGGCATCCGGGTGTTCGACGACGACCGGCCCGAGGGCCGAGGCCCGACCGGCACCGCCATCCGAGAGCAGCGCCCGTACGTCTGCAACGACATCTCCGCCGACCCGAACATGGGGCCGTGGCGCGAGGCCGCCGAGCGCTCGGGGTGGCGCGCCTCCGCGGCCTTCCCGATACGCCGCGAGGGGGAGGTCTACGGCGCGGTGAGCGTGTACGCCGTCGACGTGGGCTTCTTCGGCGCCCCGGAGGTCGACCTGCTGGACGAGGTCGCGAGGGAGGTCTCCTTCGGGCTCGACAACTTCGAGCGCGAGTCGGGCCGCCGGCGCGCCGAGGTGGCGCTCCGGGAGAGCGAGTCCCTACTGCGCATCGCGGGCCGCACCGCGCGCCTCGGGGGCTTCAGCATCGAGGTGCCCACGCTGCGGGTCACCTGGTCGGACGAGGTGACCGCCATCTTCGACGCGCCCGCCAACGCGTCGATCACCCTCGCTGAGCTCGGGGCCACGCTGGGCCCTGAGCACCGCGACGCCGTGCAGGGAAGCATCGCCGCCTGCGCCGCGCAGGGCACGCCCTTCGACCTGGAGGCGCAGATCGTCACGCCCCGGGGACGACGGGCCTGGGTGCGCCTCATCGGCCACGCCGAGCGCGACGCCTCCGGCGCCATCACCCGCGTACAGGGGGCGGTGCAGGACATCAGCGACCGGCGCAAGCTGGAGGAGCAGCTGCGGCAGGCGCAGAAGATGGAAGCCGTGGGGCAGCTCGCGGGAGGCGTCGCCCACGACTTCAACAACCTGCTCTCGGTGATCCTCACGTATGCGCACCTCATCGGGCTCGGGCTGAAGGAGGGCGACCCCTTGCGGGTGGAGATCGGGGAGATCGCCAAGGCGGGCGAGCGCGCGGCGGAGCTCACCCGGCAGCTCCTGGCCTTCAGCAGGAAGCAGATCCTGATGCCCCGCATCGTCGACCTGAACCAGGTCGCCGCGGGCCTGGAGCGGATGCTCCACCGGCTGCTGGGCGACGACATCGACCTCTCGCTGCACCCGGCGGCCGACCTCGGCAGGGTGCTGGCCGACCCGGGGCAGATCGAGCAGGTGGTGATGAACCTCGTGGTCAACGCGCGCGACGCGATGCCCACCGGAGGGAGCCTGACCATCGAGACCGCCAACGTGACCTTCGACGAGGAGTACGCCGCGGCCCAGCACGGGGTCGCTCCCGGCCGCTACGTGATGCTGGCGGTCTCGGACACGGGCGTCGGCATGGACGCGGCGACGCGCTCGCACATCTTCGAGCCCTTCTTCACGACGAAGGAGAAGGACAAGGGCACCGGGCTCGGGCTCTCGACGGTGTACGGCATCGTGACGCAGAGCCGCGGTCACATCTGGGTCTACAGCGAGCCCGGCACCGGAACGACCTTCAAGGTCTACCTGCCCCGGGTCGACGGCGAGGTCGCGGCGGAGGTGGAAGAGCCCCCTCGGCCCGCCACGCTCCAGGGGAGCGAGACCGTGCTCGTCGTCGAGGATGACGACCAGGTGCGAGGCATCGTGCGCTCGATCCTCCGGCGCGGCGGGTACAACGTGCTGGTGGCCCGCAACGGCGGCGAGGCGCTGCTGATCTGCGAGCAGTACAAGGCCCGCATCGACCTGATGCTGACCGACGTGGTGATGCCTCGGATGAGCGGTCGCGAGCTCACCGAGCGGCTCTCGCCGCTGCGCCCTGGGATGAAGGTGCTCTACGTGTCGGGCTACACGGCGGACGCCATCGTGCGGCACGGGGTGCTCGACGCGGGCATCGCGTTCCTGCCGAAGCCCATCACGCCGGACGCGCTGCTGCGCAAGGTGCGAGAGCTGCTCGACGCCCGCTGAGGAGGCGCTCAGCGGAAGAGCGCCAGGATGACCTGCGCGATGAGGATCTTGGCGATGGTGGCCAGGGGGAAGGTCTGCGCGTAGCCCACGTTGGGCTCCTCGGAGCCGGAGCGCTCGGTCGCGAAGGCGAGCGCCGCGGGCTGGGTGTGCGCCCCGGCCACCACGCCCCAGAGGCGGGCGGTGTCGAGCCCGAGCAGGCTCCTCCCGAGCAGCATGATGGTGAGGGCGCAGAGCAGGGTGGCGAGCGCCCCGACGCCGAAGAGGGTGGCGCCGGTGAGGGTGGGCGCGGTGCTGGCGAAGGCCGCGCCGGAGCGGGTTCCGACGCCCGCGAAGAAGAGCAGCAGGCCGAACTGTCGCAGCGTGAGGCTGGCGCTGTAGGGCATCGACCAGGTGAGCGGACCGGTGCGCACCAGGCGCCCGAGCACGAGCCCCACCACGAGCGGCCCGCCGGAGACGCCCAGGGAGAGGCGCAGCCCGGGGAAGGGGGAGAGCTCGACGCGGCCGAGGAGCAGGCCGAGCGCGATGCCCACGCCGACGGTGACCACGTCGACCTCGCTGATGGCGCGGTACGAGTCGCCGAAGTACCCGGAGAGGGCGTCGAGGCGGTCGCGGGGAGCCAGCACCCTCACCCGATCCCCGGGCTCCAGCAGGAGCTCTTCCGTCGGGAGCACGTCGACGTCGCCGCGGCGGATGCGGGTGATCTGCGCGCCCCAGGTGCGCCCGATCTCCCGCTGCACGTCTCCCACCGCCCTCCCAAGGATCGCCTTTCGCGACACGAACACCCGTCGGAAGTCGAGCTGGCTTCGGTCGAGCTCGATCTCCACCGGCGCCGCGTCTCCGAGGCGCTGCACGACCCGCTCTACCTCGTCGCTGGCGCCGACCACGGTGACCAGGTCGCCGCGCTCGAGCACCGTGAGGTCCGAGACGACCTCCACCATGCCCGCGCGCTCGTGCCGGCCGAACACCACGCGCCAGCCCTCGTGCCGGAGCAGCGCCTCCGCGGGTCGGCCCACCACCTCGTCGCGGACGACCTTCGCCGTGCGCGCGACGAGCCCCGAGGGCGTGGTCGACTCCGCCCCGGGCTCCCGCTCCCTTCCGCGCAGCAGGTACATCACCAGCAGCACCGCCAGGACGCCCATCGGGTAGGCCATGGAGTACCCGACCACCGGCTCGCTAAGGTGGCCTGCGGAGCGCGTCCGCAGCGCCTCCACGACGCTGGCGAGGGCCGGGGTGTTGGTGAGCGCCCCGGCGTAGAGGCCCGCGATGGTGGGGCCGCCGAGGCCCAGCGCCCGCCCCAGCGAGACGGTGACCGCGGCGGCGACGAGCAGTCCGGCGAGCACCACGGCGCCGGTGCGCAGCGCCGCGCGGCCCAGCGAGGAGAAGAAGGCCGGGCCGCCCGCGACGCCGACGCTGTAGACGAAGAGCACGAGCCCGAGCTGCTGGACGAAGTCGGGCAGCGCGAGCGTCGGATCGAGGGCGGAGACGAAGAGGCCGACGAAGAGCACCGCGGCGACGCCGAGGGCGAAGCCGCGCACCCGGAGGCTTCCCAGCAGGCTGCCCGCGGCGCCCACCACGAACAGCAGCAGCAGCGGTTGCTCTCGGAGCAGCGAAGCCAATGGGAGGTTCTTCTTCTACGTGCGGCGGAGGTGGAGGATCAGGTCAGCCGGGCGGTGCCGTGGGAGAGCACGGCGTCGCCGCGCTCCTTCGTAGAGGTGCGAAACCACACCTTGTCCCCGTCGTTCCAGACCTCGGTGCGCAGGGTGTCGCCCGGCCACACGGGCTTGGTGAAGCGGGCGCCGATCTCCTTGAGGCGGGTGGCGTCGCCGCCCGCGACGGCCTTCGCCACCGCGCGCATCCCGAAGCCGTAGGTGCAGAGCCCGTGGAGGATGGGCTTGCCGTCGAAGCGCGCGACCAGCGGAAAATCCGGGTCGGCGTGAAGCGGGTTGATGTCTCCCATGAGGCGATAGAGCAGCGCCTGCTCGGGGCGGGTGGTCTCCTCGACGACGGCGTCGGGCGCCCTCGCCGGGGCGCCGCCCTCTCTCGCGGGTGGGGGCTCTCCCCCGAAGCCGCCGGAGTTCAGCACCAGGATTCCCCACTCGGTGTCGAAGAGGTGCTCTCCCTCGGCGGTGTGGCTGCGGGTGGTGATGACCACCTGGGCCATCTTCTTCATGTCGTAGACGGCCGAGACGGTGGCGGTGGTCGACAGCGTGGCGGCGGGCGGGAGCGGCCGAGACACGGAGACCTTCTGGTGCCCATGGACGACGCTCTCGAAGGAGACGCCCGAGCGCGCCATGACGGCCATGAGGGCGTCGTAGGCGGGGACCACCGCGAAGGTCGGGAACACCTTCGGGCCGCGCGCTTCATAGAGGTAGTCGAGCTCCGCGGCGGTGGCGCCGATGCCCAGGGCGTAGAGCATCGCCCGGTTGGCGTCGTAGGTGAAGGAGAGCGGCTCGGTGGTGGTTCCGATGATGTCGGGGTTGGCTGCCATGGCGGGGCGGAGACTACATGAGCCCCGCCCCGTCTGCCGTCGCCGCGCACCCCCTGCCTTGTCGCCCTCGCGCGAATGGCCTACCGATGGTCTTCCTATGAGCAAGCGAGCCGCGATGGGTCTCTGCCTCCTGGGCGCCTCGGGCTGCACCGTGGCTCCGCTGGAGGTCGTCGACGCCGGGAGCATGAGCCTGCTCGTCGACGTGGCGACCGACCGCGACCCCGCCCGGGATGTTCCTGCGCCGAGGGACGCGGGCGCCCCGACGGACGTCACCGTCGCCGCTGATGTCCCCTCGCCCGTCGACGTCCGTGTCGCCACCGACGTCCCCTCGCCCATCGACGTCCCCTCGCCCATCGACGTCCCCTCGCCCATCGACGTCCCCTCGCCCACCGACGTCCCTGTCTCCCGCGACGTGCCCGCGGCCCCGGTGGACTCGGGCTGCCTCCCGGAGCCCGTCTATCCCGACCGCATGGGCGAGCCTCGCAACGCCGCGGGGCAGATCCGCTACTGCTGGCCGGGCGAGGCCCTCTGCTTCTGCGACCGCGACAACGACTGCTACGCCCAGGCGGGCTACGTCTCCCGCTGCCCCTCGACCCCTTCCGACGCGGGCTCACGCCCCGACGTCCCCTCGACGGACACCGGCCCCATCTCCTCCGGCGACCCGGTGGTCTACGGCGGAACCTTCCCCTCCAGCCCCGGCCGCCGCACGGTCACGCTCCAGGTCAACGGCAACGCCCGCCGGGTGGTGCTCTACGTGCCCTCCACGCCGGCCCCGTCGCCCGCGCTGATGCTGCTCTTCCACGGCACCAACGGGGCGGGCGACGATCTGCTCGACGAGACCGACGCGCAGGCCGTGGCGAACGCCAACGGCGCCATCCTGGCGGCGCCCTTCTCCCGCCACCGCTCCACCGGGGACTGGGACCACCGCACCGAGGACACCTACTGGGAGACCTGGCCCAACGTCGACGCGACGGCCAACGAAGACCTGCTGCTCACCCGCGCCATCATCGTCGAGGCCCGTCGCGTCTACGGCGTCGACGCCGGCCGGGTGTACGCGCTCGGGCACAGCAACGGCGCCTTCTTCGCCGCGACGGTGGCCTCGGTGCTGGCCGACCGCATCGCGGCCTTCGCCAGCAGCAGCGGCGGGCTCAACCGCTGCGCCAACACCTGGAGCTGCTCGTTCATGGCGAGCGGCAGCACCTGCGCGGCGCTGCGCGGGCGCCCGGGCTGGTGCTCGTGCAGCGGCCCGGAGAAGCCGGTGAGCATCCGCACCGACGGGCGCATGCCCCCTGGGTACCTGACCCATGGGACGGGCGACGACACGGTCACGGTGCAGTACACCTGCGAGCTCGAGGCCCGGATGCAGGCGGTCGGCGCCGCGACGCAGACCGTGCTGCGGGACGGCGACGCGCACGACATGCCCAGGAGCTTCGTCTCGTCGGCCTGGCGCTTCCTCAGCACCTTCCGTCGCTGAGCCTCCGTAACAGTTCGGCGGTGGGACAAGCCGCGTGTTTGACGCTGGGGTTCGCGCGTTGGCGCTCACCCCAGGCTATAACAAGTGACGACCCCCACGTTCGTGGGGGTCTTTCGTACCGAAACTCGATGAACCTTCCGGAAGCTGCAAACGATGTGCGGTGGGCTCCATCGAAGTGGCAT
>Ga0207969_100428_pt1 | contig 19837 bp, 19 predicted proteins | sample LakWasMet25_LOW6_2_FD_183869 | JGI IMG/M metagenome (GOLD analysis project Ga0207969, IMG submission 183869) | Freshwater sediment methanotrophic microbial communities from Lake Washington under simulated oxygen tension - Sediment Metagenome... | ecosystem: Environmental > Aquatic > Freshwater >... | reverse complement strand
GCGAAGGGCGACCGTCGCTTCGCGGAGTTCAGGTCGGTGCACGAGCTCGGGGTGACCGCGGTGGCGGGGGTGCCGATGCGCTTCCGTGGGCGCGTGGTGGGGGTGCTGCTGGTGGAGAGCCGGCGGCGCAAGGTGGCCTGGGCGGCCTCGGACGTGTCGCTGATGATGGCCTTCGCCGAGCAGGCGGCCATCGCGGTGGAGCACCAGCGCCTTGTCGAGGAGCTGGAGGCCCGCACCGGCGAGCTGGAGTCGGCGCGCCGCACGCTGGAGTCGCTGCTGGAGTCTCGCGACCACGAGCTCCAGGCCACGCGCACCTCGCTGGTGCGGGCGCAGGACGCGCTCAGCCGCCGCTTCGCCCCGGCGGGGGTGATCGCCGGGACCGAGTCGATGCGCCGCCTCTTCGCGCTGGTCGAGCGGGTGCGCGACGCCGACGTCCCGGTGGTGATCGAGGGGGAGTCGGGCACCGGCAAGGAGCTGGTGGCGAGGGCGATCCACCACTCTGGCGCGAGGGCGCGGGGGCCCTTCGTGGTGGTGCACTGCGGGGCGATCCCCGAGTCGCTGCTGGAGAGCGAGCTCTTCGGGCACGTGCGAGGGGCCTTCACCGGCGCCGACCGCGACCGCAAGGGGCTCATCGCCAGCGCCAACGGGGGCACGCTCCTGCTCGACGAGGTGGGGGAGATGTCCCCGCGGATGCAGGTCGAGCTGCTGCGGGTGCTTCAAGACCGCCGGGTGCGCCCGGTGGGAGGCGAGAATGACGAGCCCGTCGACGCCCGGGTGATCGCCGCCTCTCAGCGCCCGCTCGCCGAGCTCACCCGCGAGGGCCGCATCCGGGAGGACCTCTTCTACCGCCTCTCCGTGGTGACGCTGCGGGTGCCCCCCTTGAGGGAGCGCCTTGAGGACATCCCCGCCCTGGCGGCGCACTTCCTCGCGACCTTCACCGAGGCGCAGGGAACCCCCCGAAAGCGCCTCTCCCGCGAGGCCATGACCCGGCTGCTGGGGGCCGAATGGCCCGGCAACGTGAGGCAGCTGCGGCACGTTCTTGAGAGCGCCTCGGTGCTGGCCGACGGGCCGGTGATCGAGGCCGACGCCCTGGCGCTCCCCCGCGCGGCGCCGCTGGTGTCGCCGGCGGTGACGGCGACCGTGACGGCGGGGCCCGCGGTGGGCGGGGCGTTTACAGCGGTGCGTAAGGCCAGCGAGCGCCAGCGCATCGTCGACGCCCTGGAGCAGGTCAACTGGAACAAGGTCCGCGCGGCGGTGGTGCTGGGCATGCCGCGGCGCACGCTCTACCGTCGCCTGAAGGAGTACGGCCTCCTGGACGAGTGATCGTCCTGTGCCGTAGTGTGCCGCCGCGGCATGGAGACGAATCACCGACGGGGCGTGGCTGTCGTGGGCGGGGCATCGGCGCCGCGCCGCGGCGACCATGGCTCGTGCCGTGCATCCGACGGAGGGGTGCGGTCGGTGACGAAGCGCCTGTCGTGGGTGGTGGTGATGGTCCTCGGGTCGGGGTGCGTGTTCACGCCCCGGCCGATGATCCCCTACGCCGACGACGCGGGCGGGCTCGCTGCCACGAGCGACTCCGCGCTGACGGGCACTCCCTCCGCCGACGCCGGCGCGGCCTTCTTCGGCGACGCGGCGGCTACGGATGCGCCCGCAGCCTCGGACGCGCCCTCGCCCGAGGACTCCAACTGCCGTCGTGAGAGCGACGCTGGGGACTCGGGCTACGTAGACCGCGACGGTGCGCCATGCGACCCCACGGCCTCGCCCCGAGACGGCGGAGCGGGGGACGTGCCCGACGGGTCCTGCGACGCGGGCGACGGGGCGGCGGACGCGTCGTGTGATGGCGGCCCTGGCGCGGGGCAGACGGGGCTGCGGCGATGATCGGCGCTCGCTGGGTGGTGATCGGCTCGGTGCTGGCGGGCTGCGTGTTCACGCCACGGCCGATGATCCCCCTGGAGGGCGACGAGACCGACTCCTCCAACCGCGCGACCGACGCCTCGGTGTCCGGCGACCGGGGCAGGGCGAGCGACAGCAGCACTCCCCCTCGGACGGACCTCGGAGCCGTGACGGACACCGCGCCGCCGAGCTTCGACGCGAGCGCGGGGGCCGACATCCCTGGCGCCACGACGCCCGACGCGGGCGGAGGCTTCGACGCTGGCTCCTTCAGCGACGCGGCCCCGACGCAAGACGCCGACGCGAGCGCGGGGTGCGACGCGACGGGCGACGGCGGCGACGGCGGTCGCTGCGTCGAGGATGTGAGCCCCACGGACGCGGACGCGAGCCCGGCGGACGCCGAGGCGGGCCTCTCGGGGCGCTGAATCCAGTGGATTCGGAGCAGTGGTGATACCCTCCGGGACGATGGCTCGACGATGGTTCCTGCTCCTGGCGCTCACCCTCTCGGCGTGCGTGTCTGCCCCGGAGGCCGGTCGTGACGGAGGCGTCCGGTGCGCTCGCGACGAGGACTGCAACGCCGGCGCCTCCTGCGGGCGAGTCAGGCTCTGCGTGCTGAACTACTGCGCCGAGGACGAGGTCTTCCGGGTGTGCCCGGACGGCGGCTACCCCGACGCCGGCGCGCCTCGCGACTGAGCCCTGATCAGAATCGCCCGCCGAGCGAGACGCTCCCGGGGCCGATGCCGAAGCTCACCCTGGGGGCCGCGGCGCGCTCCTGCGACGACGGCGCCGCCAGGAAGAGCACCATCGCCCCGACCGCGAGCACTCCTCCCGCGACGTAGCCGCCGACCATCAGGTCGTGCGCGGTCGACACCATCACCCGGTCGTCGCTGCAATTCTGCTCCCGGGTGCGCGACCCGGTGAGGCAGCGGTCGTCGTCGTTCCATCGCTCGGCCGCGCCGTCGCGCAGCACCATCGCGATCACTCCCCCGCCGAGCGACAGCGCCGCGACGCCGAGCGAGACCCAGCCCAGCGCGCGGGTGACCCCGCCCGAGCCAGGCGACAGCTCCCCAGGCGGCGGGCCCCTCAGCACCACCCGCGTCGGCCCCACGGGGCGCGCCTCGACCGTAGCCTCCTCCGCGCGAGCGCCCTCCAGCGGAGCGAGCTGCACCACGAGCCGCACGGCCTCCCCTGCGGCGATGGTCACCTCGCGGCGATCGGTGCGGTGCCCGGGAGCGCTCACCTCGACGGTCACCCGCCCCTCGGCGACGCGCACCGCCTCGGACATGGGGAGCACCCCCGCGGCGCGGCCGTCGAGGGAGATCGTGGCGCCGGCCGTGGCGGTCTCCACACGCAGCGAGCCCAGGTGGCGCTCGACCTCCTGGAGCGAGAACTCCAGCGCCCTCCGCTGGGCGACCACCCAGCGATCGGTCGCCGCGCCGAGGGCCATCCGAAGGAAGCGCGACGCCGGCTCCCAGTGCTCGAGCGCGTGCTCGGCGAAGCCGATCTGCCCGGCGGCCTCCGGCGTGGGGCTGAGCGCGTAGGCCTCGCGGAAGGCCTCGAGCGCCGCGGCGTTGCGCCCCGCCCTCCGCAGCGTGCGGCCCTGCTCGATGAGCGCTCGATCGCCCGTCGTCTGCGCCGCGAGCGCGGGCGTCACGAGCAGCCCGGCCATCGCCAGCGCGACGCCCCAGCGCCTCACGGACACGGGACTCCGCCGCACAGCCGGAAGGGCGCCGGGGCTCCGGCGTCGGCGCGGGCCGCCACGCGGGTCCTCACCGCGGTCACGGCCCTCGGACGCGCGACCACCACCGGAGCGACCACCACCGGAGCGGCCACCACCGGAGCGGGCGCAGGAGCAGGAGCAGGAGCGGGCGGCGCCACGAAGGGAGCGGGCGAAGGAGCGGGCGCCTCCGCGGGGGCGGCGACGGTAGGGCTGTCGGTCGAGCCCGGCGCGGGAGAGCGCGAGGGCAGCAGCGCGGCGGCGGCGACGAGCCCGGCGGCGAGCACGCCCATGGTGATGGCGGGAACCCTGGAGGTCTTTCGCAGGGTGCTGGTGACCTCGCAGACCTCGCGCACCCTGGGCAGCAGCGTGGAGGCGGGGCGCGCCTCCACCGGGGTCGGAGGAGCGACGAAGGCGGGCTGTTGCAGGGGGGTCGGGGCGGCGCCGAAGACCTCCCTCCAGAGGCCGCGGTTGGTGCGGCTGGCGAAGGGGAGCAGGGCGCGGCCGAGGGTGTGGAGGGACTCGTAGCGGCGGTCGGCGTCGCGGGCCATGGCGCGCTCGACGACGGCCTCGAAGTCCGCCGGGAGCTCGGGGCGCAGCGAGCGGGGGGAGGCGTGCTGGCCGAGCACGATGGCGTGCAGCAGGGGATAGAGCTCCGGGGCGTTGAAGGGCACGCGGCCGGTGGCGCACTCGTAGAGGATCACCCCGATCGCATACTGGTCCGAGCGCCCGTCGACGGCGGCGCCCTGGGCCTGCTCGGGGCTCATGTAGAGGGGCGTGCCGATCATGGACGAGGCGCCGGTGATGCGCTGCGCGTTGGGGGCGCCGGTGAGCTTGGAGATGCCGAAGTCGAGCACCTTGGGCTGGACGGCTCCGTTGCGGGTCTGCGCGAGGAAGATGTTCTCGGGCTTGAGGTCGCGGTGCACCACGCCCTCCTCGTGGGCGGTCGCGACGGCGGCGATGACCGGGAGCATCAGGTCGACGAGGCGCTCGACGGAGAGCGGACCTTCCCTCGCGATGAGCGCCGCGAGGTCTTCTCCGGCGAGGTGCTCCATCACGAGGAAGAGGGTGTCGTCGTGCTGTCCGACGTCGAAGACCTCGACGACGTTGGGGTGTCGGATGCGCGACGCCGCCCTGCCCTCCCGCAAGAACCTCGCGCGCGCCTCGGGCTCCCTGGCCATGGAGGGGTGCAGGGTCTTGAGGGCGACGCGCTTCTCCAGGTCGTCGTGCACGGCCTCGTAGACGGCGCCCATGCCGCCGACGCCGATGCAGCGCACCACGCGGTAGCGCCCGAAGCGGGTGTCCGGCGCGAGGGTGGCTTCGGCTTGAGGGTGAACGGGCGACATGGTCTCGGCGCCGAACTCTACACGACGAACCGCTGCCTGCATCGAAGGGGGGGGTGTGGCTCGGTCAGCGGCTGCGGGCGCAGCGGATGCCGAGGCCCGGGAGCGGGAGCGTGCCGCCCATGTTGACCCCGAAGCGCGACGGGGAGCGCAGCACGCCCACGGTGTTGAAGAACCACGACCCGCCGCGGATGGTGCGTGCGCCGTTGGGGTCGACGTTGCAGATCGGGTTGCGACGGCCGGTCGGGACGGCGCCCCAGCAGCCGACGTGATCCAGGTCGGCGTAGTCGACGAAGTTGTCCACGGTCCACTCGTAGATGTTCCCGGAGAGGTCCCAGAGGCGGGCGCCGTCGAGGTCGGGGGAAGGGGCGAAGCTGCCCACGCGACGGGTCTGGGCCCCGTCGTCGCCAGGGCAGGCGTAGAGGTTCCATCGGATGCGGTCGCAGGTGGTGAGCGGGTCTTCGTCGCCCCAGGGGTAGAGCCTCCCGGCGCGCAGTCCTCCCACCTCGCGGCCTCTCGCGGCGAACTCCCACTCGGCGTCCGTGGGAAGCCGTCCCCCGTCCCACACGCAGAATGCCTGAGCGGTCGCCCAGTCGATGCAGTTGATCGGGTGCAGCTCGCGCATCCCCGGCGCGGCGGTCCAGTTGCAGCTCCGGTCGGCGAGCGAGGGCGTGGCGTCGGGCTCTCGCAGCCCGCCCGCGATGGTCACCGTGCCTCCTGGGTACACCACGCGGTTCACCGGAGGCAGCGTCGAGGCCACGGCCCAGAAGCGGCGGAAGCGGGCGACGGTGACCTCGTGGCTGTCGAGGGCGATGGCGCCGACGGTGATCAGCGGCTGCTCGGGCGAGCCGTCGACGGCGCGGTCGGCCGAGGCGACGCCCATGGTGAAGGTGCCGCCGGCGATCTCCACCAGGCCGCAGCCGGTCTCGCCCGGGTCGGGGCACGAGGTCTGCGACGTCACCGGGCGGGGCCCATCGACCGGGGCCGCCGCGTCGCGAGGGAGGTCGACCGCGGGAACATCGCGGCCCGCGTCGGCGCCCGTGACGTCGAGCCTCGCGGAGGCGTCGGCGCGGTCGGCTCCGGGCTTGAGCTCCGGGGAGCAGGCGGCGAGCGCGAGAAGCGAGAGGAGTGAGGTGCTTGGTCGGGGGCCCATGGAGGAGTTTTCAGTCGAAGCGACTGGTACTACTCGAAGGCGCCTCGCGACGCGACCGAGGGGGTGGGCGCCCTGGCGAGATCCGAGAGGGCGTCGGCGAGGACGCCCGCGAGCCGGGCGTGGGTGAGCGCGCTGGGGTGCTGGTCGCAGCCGTAGCCCTCCACGGCGGGGTCTCCCGAGTACAGCTCCAGGAAGCGGAGGTTGCCGTCCCCCTGCTGCTGGCGGGCGCTGACGAGGCCCTGCAGCGAGGAGCGCATCCGGGTGAGCCTCCCGGTCCCCGGCCGCGGATCGTCGTCGGTGATGAGCGGCCCCAGCGCCACCACGATGCGGGCGCGGGGGTAGAGCGAGCGCAGCCGGTCGAGGATCGCCCCGTAGCCTCGCTCGAAGGTCGCGGAGTCGAACTCCGCCCGAGACACGTCGTTGGTGCCGAGGTTCACCACGACGGCCTCCGGAACGAAGGCCCGCCAGTCCCAGGTGGAGTCTCGGTCCCCGGGGAGGGTGCGCTCCATCAGCGCGGGCATCATCTCGTCGGCCTCGGTGCTGTTGTTCCAGATGACCCCTCGGCCCGACCACGCGACCACGTGGACCTCGGCGTCCACGAGCTGCGCGGCGCGCGTCGCCCACGCCCTCGACGCGTCCGCGAACTCCGCGCTGTAGTGGCACCCCGTCGGTCCGGCGACCCCGTAGCCCGCGGTGATCGAGTCGCCGATCGCCAGGATTCGATGGGGCCTCGGCGGGGCGGCGGCCTCCAGCGGCCCGTCGGCTCCGACGCCCAGGAGGGTGATCGCCCCGGCCTCGGGCTCGGTGAGCTTCACCAGCGACACGACGTGCTCCCGCTCGGGCAGCCGCATGGCCACGCGATACTCCCCGTCGCCCTCTCGGAGCCCGAGCCGCCGCACCAGCACCCCGTCGATGAACACCCCGACGAGGTCGTGGTCCCGGATGCGGTCGTCGAGCAGCGTGTCCCGCAGCCGCAGGTCGAGCGTGCGCCCTCGGAAGCGCAGGTGCACCGTCGACGCAGGCCACGCGAACTCCGGCCCTTCGGAGGTGCGGCGGTAGCGGCCCTCGACGCGGAGCCGAGGGTCGTTGCCGTGGGTCCAGGTGATGGTGGGGAGGCTGTGGTCCGGGCGCCAGGGCCGCGTCGCCGGGCGCTCGGGGGCGCAGGCCGTGATCAGCGCTGCGGCCGCGAAGAGGGCCCGACGGGAGACAGGGAGCGAAGCGCGGAGAGACACCCGGGGGTGCCTAGCACGGGATCGCCCGCAGCGACGGGCTCCCTCAGTCGTCGACCTTCCAGCAGAGGCCGGAGACGAGCATCACCAGCCCGAGGGCGACGCCCACCGCGTCCCAGCGGTTGGTGCGCATCGCGAGGGTCGAGAGCATCATCGTGATCGCCCCGCCGCCCAGCACCCAGGGCTGGGCGCGAGGGCGACGACGCAGCGCCGCGACGCCCACCACGCCGAAGATCAGCGCCTGGACGTACGACCACACATCCAGCGGAATGCGCGACACGTTGAGCTGCTGCGACGAGCGCCACAGCACCACCAGGATCGCCGAGGTCGCGAACCACAGCGAGAGCAGCAACGTGGCGACGCCCCCGACCAGGGGCCATCCACGCCAGCGCTGAAGCCGGGAGGCGAACCCCCCGGTCATGGGCGACACCCTCCAGGGGTGTTGTTGCGGAGGCGGTAGGATTCGAACCTACGGATGAGTTTCCCCATCGACGGCTTAGCAAGCCGCTGCCATCGGCCACTCGGCCACGCCTCCAAAGCTCGTTGGTCCCGAGCGGAAAAGCTACCTAGCACGACTCTTCCAAAGAACTCAAGAGACTCCGTGCGCCAGCTTCTTCACGCCGTCGCTGAAGAGCACCTCGATGCGGCCCCCGTCGACCGCGAGCACCTTGCCGCGGCCGAACTTCGCGTGGTCGAGCAGCGTGTCGCGCTTGTAGGTCTGCGCGGGCGCGTAGGCGGTGAAGGTCTCCGACTCGAGCGCGCCGACGGCGGTGTCCCAGGTCGGCACCTCGGTGCTGGGAGGATTGAACCCGAACGAGCCATCCGAAGCTCCTCCACGGGCAGAACCAGAGGCCTTCTTCGTGCGCTTCATCGACATGGCGTGCATCCCTCACACGGACGCCCCGCTTGCGCGCCCGTCTTTCGGCGCTGGCTCTACTCCCTCCCGTGCCCTCAGCGCAACCAGTGGATGCGCGGCGCCCCCCCTTCCGCGGGCTTACGGAGCGAAGCCGTCGAAGTCCGCGATCATCGACCAGAGCACGCGCGCCCCGGAGCCCCGAGAGGCGAGGCCCAGCTTGCGCAGCTGCCGCGCATGGAAGGCCCGCCGGCCCGCGTCGTCGAGCGTCGCCACGTCGTCGCGCGCCACCGCCGTCGCGCCCTCGCACCACGGGCCGTCGTCGTTGGCCGGCTCGCTCTCGCAGTCGACCATCCACATGCCCTCGAAGCGCGAGAACACCAGCAGCACCCCGTCGAGTTGCCGCGTCACCACCGTCGCGCCTGCTTCCATCGCCGCACCTCCTCGTGAGCGCCCTCCGCGATGCGCCGCGGCGGACCACTGAACACTCGCACAGTGCCTCTCTCCGATGCAAGGCCCCGGCGCGCGTATCGGTGCAGCGCGTTGATTGTCAGGGTCGTTGTGCGAGAGTGCGCCTCCCTCGCCAGTGACTGACCCCATCGCTCCTCGTTCTCCCCGGCCGCTGCGCCTCGTGGCTCCCACCGCGCCTCGACGGGCGCTTCTCCCCTGGCTCGCCCTCGGCGTCGCGCTCTTCCTCGCCTGGTACTTCCGCGACCTGCTCAGCCTGGTCGGGGCCTCCTTCGCGATGGCCTACCTCCTCGACCCGCTGGTGATGCGCCTGGAGCGGCTGCGCGTCCCCCGGCCGCTCGCCATCGTGCTGGTGCTCACGGTCATCGGCGTGGTCTTCACGCTGACCATCTGGTTCGTGGTGCCCGACATCGTGCGCCAGCTCACCGACCTGCTCACCTCGCTGCCGCGCAAGCTGCGCGACGAGTGGATCCCCTGGGCAAACAACCTCCTGGTCTCGCTGCGCCAGCGCTACCGGGTGCGCATCCCGGTCACCGCGGAGGCGTGGCTCGCCCAGGCCGGCGTGCGCACCGACGAGATCGCGCGCCGCAGCCTCGGCATGGTGCAGTCCGCCGCTGACGTCTCGATCTCCATCATCGCGAAGGTGCTCGAGTCGGTCATCGTCGCGGCGATGGCCTTCTACCTGCTGCTCGACTACCACCGGCTACTCGACGGCGTGTCCGAGCTCGTCCCCCGGCGCGCGGCCGACGACTTCTCCCGCATCGCCACCAAGGTCAACGCAGCGCTCGGCCAGTACGTCCGCGGCCAGGCCCTCGCGATGCTCATCCTCGGAACCCTCTTCGCCGTCGGGCTCAGCGCGCTGAAGGTTCCCGCGGGCGTGGGCATCGGCATCCTGGCGGGGCTGCTCACGGTCGTCCCCTACGTCGGCTTCTTCATCGCCCTCATCGTGTCGGCGCTGCTGGCGCTCCTCGACGGCGGCACCGGCGCCTGCCTCGCGGTCATCGGCTACATGGTCTTCGTTCACCTCGTCGACATCACCTTCGTCACCCCGCGCATCGTCGGAGGATCCATCGGGCTCTCCCCGGTGTGGGTCATCCTCGCGCTGCTCGCGGGCGGCAAGGTGGCGGGCTTCATCGGGCTGCTCGCGGCGATCCCGGTGGCGTCCGTGCTGCGAGTGCTGATCGGCGAGGCGGTGGACTACTACCGCACCACGCGCTTCTACACGGCGATGCCCGCGCCCGAGGGCGCCGTGCACACCGTCGAGCTCACCCCGGTCGAAGCCGCCGAGACGGACTTCGCTCCTCCTCCGCCGCCGCCACCCGTGGCGGGGACCCGCACCATGCCGGACTTCAGCCCCACGTCGCGCCACACCTTCGCGGACGGCACCCCCGAAGAGCCCAAAGGAGATCGATAGAGATGTCAGGAGTCAGCGTCGAAGACCGCGGCGGCGCCCGGTGGATCACCCTCGACCGCCCCGATTGCCGCAACGCCCTCGACCCCGACGTGCTCGGCGCGCTGCGGGCGGGCGTCGACGGGGCCGTCCCCGCGGGCGCTCGCGCCATCGTGATCGTCGGGCGCAGCGGGGCGTTCTGCTCCGGCGCCGACCTTCGCTACGCGATCGCCCAGGGCCCCGAGCTCATCGCCAGCGTCGAGACCCACCTCGCCCACTTCCAGGACCTCGTGCGCGCCATCGTCTCATCGCCGCTGCCCACCATCGCCGCGGTCGACGGCGCGGCCTACGGCTTCGGCTGCGACCTCGCGCTGGCCTGCGACCTCCGCGTGGCCACCTCCCGCGCCTACTTCCAGGAGGGCTTCGTCCGCATCGGCCTCATCCCCGACGGCGGCGGAACCTGGATGCTCCCCCACCTCGTCGGCCTCTCCAAGGCCCTCGAGCTCACCCTCCTCGGAGAGAAGCTCGACGCCGCCTCGGCCCTTCACTTCGGCCTTGTCGCGAAGGTGGTCGCCCCCGACGAGCTCGACGCCGCGGTCATCGCCATGGCCGACAAGCTGGTCAACGGCCCTCCGCTGGCCATCGGGCACATCAAGCGCCTGGTGCGCTCTGGCCTCTCCAAGAGCTTCGACGAGGCCTTCCGCGACGAGGGCGCCGCGCAGACCGAGTGCCTCCGCTCGCAGGACTGCATCGAAGGCATCACGGGCTTCTTCCAGAAGCGCCCCGCCGTATTCACCGGCCGCTGAGCGCTCCCCCATGCGCAGCGCGCTCCATCGTGCCCTGGTCCCCCTCGCCGCCGGTCCGCTCGCGGGCCTCGCGGTCGGTTTACTCTCCGCGGTAAAGGCCCCCCCGGGGCAGCACCTCGACCTCGGGCTACGCCTCGCCGGCCTGCTGGTGATCCCAGGGTTCGCGGTGGGCGCCGCGCTGGTCCCCCTGGCGCTGCTCGCCTCTCCCGCCGTGCTCGAGCGGCTGCGCTCCCGCATCGCCCCGCACCTCCCGATGGCCGCCTCGCTGCTGCTGCTCGCTCCCGTGACCGCCGTGCTCTGGATGGCGCTGGTCTCGCTCGCCGGGCGGCACTTCCTCACCGCCTACCACCACGTCGGGCTCGCGGCCTTCGCGCAGTCCTTCGCGCTGCTTCTGCTCACCCTCGCGACGCTCTCCCTCCTCGCCCTCGCGGCGCGCCTCGTGGCGTCTCGCGTCCCAGTGCAGCGACCGCTCCCGACGGTGCTGGGCGCCTCCGCCACGGCCGGTCTCGCCCTCGCCCTCGCCACCGCCGCCCACGGCGTCTACTGGGGCAACCCCGACGGAACCTTCACCCGCGCCGCCTTCCTCCTCTCGGGCTTCGGCGTCTTGAAGAAGCCCGAGCTCGACCTGACCCCGGTGCTCCAGCTCGGCGCCATCGGGGCGCTCTCCCTCGCGCTGATGCTCCCGCTGCGGCGCTTCGCCGTCCCCGGCTTCGCGCTCGCGGTGGTGCTGGGCGCTGCGGCGCTTGGCTTCGACGCCACCCGCTTCGAGCGCAGCCCCGTGGCGGTGGACATCGACGCCCGACCGACGCTCCCCCGCGCGGTGCTCCGCCTGCTCCGCAAGCGCACCGACGCCGACCGCGACGGCTTCGCCCGGCGCTTCGGCGGCGGCGACTGCGACGACCGCAGCGCCTCCATCAACCCCGGCGCGACCGACCTCCCCGGCAACCGCATCGACGAGGACTGCTCGGGCTCCGACGCGGTGGTTCCTCCCCGCAGGCAACGACCCGTGGAGGCTCCTCCCTCGCCCTCGGCGCCGGCTCTGCCTCGCATCGACAACCTGATCCTGGTGACCGTGGACACCCTCCGCTGGGACCTCCACTACGCGGGCAACCCCCACCCCATCTCCCCCCGTCTCGACGAGCTCGCGGCGCGCTCGGTGGTCTTCGATCACGCCTATGCGATCAGCTCGTACACGGGTCGGGCGATCGGTCCATTGATGACCGGGCGATATCCCACCGAGTGTCCTCGGGACGCGCAGCACTTCACCCGATATCTCTCTGGCAACGTCTTCCTGGCAGAGCGCCTGAAGCAGGCAGGCTTTCGCACCTCGGGGGCGGCCTCGCACTTCTACTTCGAGCCGCGCTTCGGGCTGACCCAGGGCATCGACACCTGGGACATGTCCGCCCAGCCCTCCGGCGAGCAGGAGACCCGCTCCGCGGACCACCGCGTGGCCGACCGGGCCATTGCCTTGTTGCAAGAGGGCGCACGCGCCGGTGGTCGCTTCATGCTCTGGGCGCACTTCTTCGATCCCCACAAGCAATACGTCGATCACCCCGAGCTGCCCCTCTTCGGCAGGGGGGAGCGGGCGAAGTACTTTCGAGAGGTGATGTTCACCGACGCGCAGGTGGGCCGGCTTCTCGACGCGCTGGCGGCGCTGCCCGGGGACGTCGCGCAGCACACCGCCGTGGTGGTGACGGCCGACCACGGCGAGGCCTTCGCCGAGCACGGGATGTCCTGGCACGGGGTGGAGCTGTGGGAGGAGCTGGTGAGGGTCCCGCTGATCGTCTACGTGCCCGGGATGGCGCCGAGGCGGGTGGACGTGGCCCGCAGCCAGATCGACCTGGCGCCGACGCTGCTGGGTCTCCTGGGACTGGAGCGCCCTTCCGAGGGGACGCCCGACGCGATGTCGGGAGAGAGCCTGCTGGGCGACCTCCGCGGCGAGGCGGCGGCCGCGCGGCCGATCTACCTCGAGCTCCCGGAGGGGCCCTACAACAGCCTTCGCCGTGGGGTCATCGAGGACGGCTGGAAGCTCCTGGAGCGGGGCGTCGGCCGCTTCGAGCTGTATCACCTCACCGAAGACCCGGGCGAGCGCACCAACCTGGCGGCGACGCGCCCGGCCGACCTGGCGCGGATGCGCGCGGTGTACGAGGGCGTCCGCGGGGGACTGCACCCGGTGGCTGCGAGGGAATGAGCGGCCCCGATCAGGGCGTGCGAGGCGTGAGCGAGACCCGGCCTGCCTCGATGACGGTGCCGTCGAGGCGGCGGGGCGTGAGCTCCAGCCGGGTCATGGTGGCGTGCACCTCGACGATGTGGTGCGCGCTCTCGAAGTGGGCGCCCCAGGGCTGCAGGGCGCCGGCTCCCAGGGTGGTGAGCGAGGCGCCCGCGCCGCCGGTGACGACGTAGCGGGTGCCGCGGCGGCCGCTGACCTCCCGGCCCTGGCCGTCGACCTCCTTGCTGAGCTCGAAGTCATGCTCGTGTCCATTGAGCACCAGGTCGACGCCGAACTCGTCGTAGACGGGCGCCCAGCCGCGGCGGACGGCCTGCGTGTCGATCTCGTCGGAGTGCGACGACGAGGCGAAGGCCGGCTTGTGGTGCGTCGCGATGATGAACGGCACCCGCGCCCGGTTGGCCCTCGCCCTCGCGAGGTCGGCCCGCAGCCACGCGAGCTGCGTCCCGAGCACGTCGCCCTCGTAGTCGCTGCGAAGGGGAGTGTCATTGAGCACCACGAGGTGCACCGGGCCGTAGTCGAGAGAGAAGTAGAGCTCGTCCTGAGAGGAGACGCCCGACTGCGGCTGCGCGAACTGCATCAGGTAGTTGACCGACAGCCCCTCGTGGTTGCCGTGCACCATCACGAAGGGAACCGTCGACATCGCGCTGCGGGCGCCCTCGAACCAGCTCTGCCACTGGCCCTGGAGGAATCCGACGAGCACCGCGTCGCCGGTGAAGATCTCGAAGTCCGGAGGGTTCATGCCTCCCATCGCCCGCTCCTGGAGCTGGCGCCATCGGTTGACGTCGTCGCGCGAGTCGCCCGCCACGACGAAGCGCACGTCGTAGTCCGTGCGCCCTGGCGCGGGGCCCGTCTTGAAGCGCTGCACCGCGCTCCAGTGCCCCTCGCCGCCCACGCGGTAGTGGTAGGTGGTGTCCGGCCTGAGGCCGCAGACGTGCACCTCGTGGGCGGTCACCTGGTTGCCCATGAGCCCGGCGGTGCCGACGCTGCCGACCGCCGTCTGGTCGAGGGCCGTGGGGCTCAGCCCGTACTGCACCACGGTCGCTCGGGTACCAGGGTCGGTGCGCCACAGGAAGGCGATGGTGCTCGACGGGTCGGCGGGCCAGTTGACGTGTACGTCGCGGGGATCAGGCGCCGCGCCGAAGGTGCTGCTGTCGTCGCGGAAGTTGTTGGTCGACCCCACCGGGGCGCTGACCCGATGCGTACAGCCCATGGGGACGTACGAGAAGCGCTCCGGCGCAGGGACATCGTCGGGCGCGAGCGAGGCGACGTCCTCGGGCGCGGCGTCGGCGGTGGTCGCGGCGTCGGTGGGGGTCGCGGCGAGCGATCCAGCGTCCGCGGTGGCGGGCGCGGCGTCGTTACAGGCTGCGAGTGACAGGAGCGTGGCGGCGAGGAGGAGAGCGTGTGGCCTGGTCATCGGGGCCGCAGGGTACGCCCGTTCGAGCGCGGCGCACAGGGCGCCCCCCCGATCACCCCGGCAGCAGCCACCCCTCGCCGGTCGCCGCGAGCTCCCTCGCCCTGGCCAGCTCGTCCTCGGGCCAGTCTTCGGTCACCAGCGAGAAGATCCCATGATCGAAGGGCTTGCCCTCCGCCGGGGTCTCCAGCTCCAGGCGCTCTCGCTTGCCCTCACGCAGCAGCTCCAGCGCCCTGTGGTGGCAGAAGGGGTTGTTGCCGGTTCGCCCGAACACCACGTGCGCCGTCCACGAGCACCCGCCGAGGCACTCGTCTCCGTAGTAGCAGCCCGCGCAGTATCCCCAGAGGTCGTCGCGGGTGCGCTCCCTGGTGAAGCGCAGCGCCCCGGCGCGCTCCCAGATGTCCACCAGCTTGTCGTCCCGGACGTTGCCGCCGACATAGTCCTTTGTCGGTAGTGAGGGACATCCCTTGATCGACCCGTCGGCCTCGATGCCCAATGAGAGCCGTCCAGCGCCGCAGGCCGCCATGTGCCCTCGCGGCATCCTCCCCCGAAGCTCCGTCTCATACGGACCAAAATACCCGATATCATTCCCCGGCCAGAGCCGTATCCGGTGTTGCTTCAGGCGTCGGGCCGCTCGGGCGATGAGCGGCATCACCTCCAGCACCTGATAGGGCTCCAGGATCAACCCAGGCTCGTCGGCCGCGCGCCCCATCGGGACGGTCATCGACACCTGCCACGCGTGCATCCCCGCGGCGATGAGGTGTTCGAGCAGGGGCTCGATCTGCCGCAGCGCCGGCCGGGCGATCTGCGTGTTGCAGCTCACCGGGATGCCCACCGCCTTCAGGTTGGCGATGGCCTCCATGGCCGCGCGCCAGCTCCCCTGCACGCCCCGCAGCGAGTCGTGCATCTCCTCCAGGGCGTCAACCGACACCGACGCGCTCTGGATGCCCGCCTCCTTCGCCTGGCGCGCCCGCTCGGGGGTCATTCCCCTGCCCCCGGTGGTCATGGTGAGCTCCATGCCGCGCGCCCGCACCTCCTGCCCGATGCGCACCCAGTCGTCTCTCAGGTAGGCCTCTCCGCCGATGACGGTGACCTCCTTGCAACCGATCTCCTCGAGCTGGCGAACCAGGTCGAGGGCTTCTTCGGTGCTGAGCTCGTCGGGCCGGGAGCGCCCCGCGCGAGAGCCGCAGTGGCGACACGCGAGGTCACATTGGAGGGTGAGCTCCCAGACGGCGATGATGGGGCGAAACGCGCGGTCGACGTCCCTCGCCTCCCCCGCCAGCGGCAGCCGCCGTCGAGCGGGCTCGGCCTTCGGGGCGATGGGCAGCGTGCGGGGGCGGGGCGGGAGCTGTGTCATGAAGGATGATTGGCAATCACGCGCTGGCGTCGGGGCGGGGCGGGGAGCCGTACCGCACGCCGATGCTGCCGTCGCCGGCGTCCTGCGAGGGCTGGCCCGCGTCGGCCGGGAGCCCGTAGAGCGGCGCGATGCCGCCGTCGTCCGAGGGGCCGCCCGAGTCGGCGCCCGCGTCCACCCCGGTGTCCGGAGGACCGCCGTACATCGCCAGCATGCCGCCGTCGTCGGAGGGGAAGCCCGCGTCGGTCGCTCCCGTGTCGGCGGCCGGGCCCGTGTCGGTGCCCGTATCGGTGGCCGGGCCCGTGTCGGTGGTCGAGCCCGTGTCGACCACGGCGGCGTCGGTGGCGGGAGCGGGGTCATCGCTGCAGCCGGTGGCCGCGAGGCTGGCGGCGAAGGTGAAGGCCGCCGCGCGCGAGAGGCGCTGCGTCGCGCCGGGGATCACCCTCGACGCGATGGAGGCCGAGAGCGCCGTGCGGCAGAAGGGGCACGAGCGCTCGGTGGCGCGGACGTGCCGCGCGCAAGAAGGACAAGGAACCAGGGAAGACGCCATTCGTGAACTCTCCTACGAAGCAGGTTGTTGGAAGAAAGAGACTACGATTCCAGTGGTTTTGTCAAACTCCAGCGTCGTCCGGACGCGGGGGTGATCCATAGAGGGGGAAGATTCCGGCGTCCCTGGCGGGGGGCGATCCGTAGTCGGCGTTGACGTTGCCCTCGTCGTCCGGGGCCCCGGCGTCGGTGGGCGGAGGGGCGCCGTACTCCGGGCCGGGGGCGCCGTCGTCGTCGGGCACGCCGGAGTCCACCGGAGGGGGGTCGCCGTAGAGCGCCACGATGCTGCCGTCGTCGTCGGGGACGCCGGTGTCCGAGGGCCCTGCGTCGCGCGCTCCGTCGTCGGTGGCGACGGGGCGGTCGACCACCGCGGGGGCGTCGGGGGTGGAGGCGTCGGAGGCGGTGACGGAGCTGCTGCACGCGGCGCTCCCCACGGAGGCCGCGAAGGTGAAGAGGGCCGCGCGGGAGAGGCGCCGGCGGGAGTCGGCGGAGGGACGAGGGGCGAGCGCGGAGGCGAAGACCGCGCCGCAGAAGGGGCACGCGGCGTCATCGATCCTCACGTGACGAGAACAACCAGGACAGGGGCTTAGCGGTCGGTACATGGGATTCTCTCTCTTGTCCGTTGAAGGCTGTTCAGTCCGTGAGCCAGCCTTCGCCGGTCTCCGCGAGTCGTTGAGCCCTCACGAGCTCGTCCTCGGGCCAGTCTTCTTCCACGATGTCGAAGAGCCCGTGGTCGAAGGGCTCTCCCGGGGCGGCCTCGATGCGGATCACCCGCTCTCGCCGCCCCTTGCGCAGCAGCTCCAGCGCCCGATGGTGGCAATAGGGGTTGTTGCCAGGACGGCCCAGCAGCACGTGCGTGGTCCACGAGCATCCGGCGCGGCAGGTGTCGTTGTAGTAGCAGTCACGGCAGTGGCCCCAGAGGTCTTCGACCGTGCGGTCGCGGGTGAAGCGCAGCGGGGCCGAGCGCTCCCAGATGTCCTTGAGGGAGGCGTCGCGGATGTTGCCTCCCGTGTACTCCAGCGTCGGAAGCGAGGGGCATCCCTTGATCGATCCGTCGGCCTCGATGCCCAGCGTGGAGCGGCCCGCGCCGCAGGAGGCCATGTGCCCCCGGGGGAGCGTCCCCCGAAGGAGCGTCTCGTAGGGGCCGAAGTATCCGATGTTGTTTCCAGGCCAGATGCGAACCCGGTTGGCGTCGGCGACCGGCTTAAGGCGGGCCAGCATCGCGAGCACCTCGAGCATCTGGTAGGGCTCCAGCAGCAGCTCGGGCTCGTCGACCGCGCGGCCCATGGCGACGGTGATCTGCGTCTGCCAGGAGTGGATTCCCGCGGCCACCAGCCGGTCGAAGACCTCGGGCATCTCCTTGATGCTCCTTCGACCGAACTGCGAGTTGGCCGAGAAGGGAATGCCACCCTTCTTCAGGTTGGCCATGGCCTCGAAGGCCGACCGGAAGCTGCCCTTCACGCCCCGCAGCGCGTCGTGGGTCTCCTCCAGCCCGTCGACGCTCACGCTCACGCTGCGGATGCCCGCCTCCTTCGCGGCGATCACCCGCTCCAGGGTGAGGCCGCGGCCGCCGGTGGTCATGGTGCAGTCCATCCCGTGGGCGCGCACGGCGCGGGCGATGGTGGTCCAGTCGTCGCGGAGGTAGGCCTCGCCGCCGATGAGGGTGACCTCCTTGGTTCCGAGCTCAGCCATCTGACGGACGAGGTCGAGGGCCTCTTCGGTGCTGAGCTCGTCGGGCCGCGAGCGCCCCGCGCGGGAGCCGCAGTGGCGGCAGGACAGGTCGCAGCGCAGGGTGATCTCCCAGACGGCGTAGATGGGGCGCCAGCGCTGGTCGATGGCGCGGGTCTCGTTGGCGAGCGGCAGGTTGCGCCGGGCCGGGGCCGCTGTCGGGGCGATGGGGAGCGAGCGGGGACGGGGTCCGAGGTCTGTCATGGGTGTCGCGTAGGGTACTTCGGATTGTGCCAGCGTGGCTCACGCCGGGGTCGGCGTGCTGCGTCCGCGCAGGGTTGAGCAAGGCGCGGGCCGTAGGTCCGGATACTTCACCCCCTCCCCCACCGTCTGCTAACCCGCTCAGCCATCATGGAACGCAAGCTCCGCGTCGGCGTCATCTTCGGCGGTCGCTCTGGCGAGCACGAGATCTCCCTCCGCTCCGCGCGCTCGATCGTCGACGCGCTCGACCGCGACCGCTACGAGCCGGTGCTGCTGGGCATCGACCCCGAAGGCCGCTGGCACCTGCACGACGCCGCGAGGGCGCTGCTGGAGACGCCGGGCGCGCCGCTGCAGCTCGACAGCACCGCTCCCTCCGTCGCGGTCTCCCCGGGAGGGTCGTCGGCCTCGATGGTCACCACGCAGCCCTCGGCCCCCGCGGTGGGCTCTCTCGACGTGGTCTTCCCCGTGCTCCACGGCACCTACGGCGAAGACGGGACCATCCAGGGCCTTCTGGAGATGGCCGATGTCCCCTATGTGGGGAGCGGCGTGCTGGGCAGCGCGGCCGGCATGGACAAGGACGTCGCCAAGCGGCTGCTGCGCTCCGCGGGGCTTCCGGTGGTCGACGGCTTCGTGGTGCGCTCTCACCAGAACCGCAGCGCGGAGGACGTCGCGCGGGAGGTGGAGTCGCGCTTCGGCTGGCCGGTCTTCGTGAAGCCCGCCAACATGGGAAGCTCCGTCGGGGTCTCCAAGGCGCGCAAGGCCGGAGAGCTCGCCGAGGCCCTGGCGGCGGCCTTCCGATATGACACCAAGGTGCTCATCGAGCGCGGCCACGCGGTGCGAGAGCTGGAGTGCGGGGTGCTCGGCAACGACGACCCGAGGGCCTCGGTGGTGGGGGAGATCGTCCCGACGCACGAGTTCTACTCCTATGAAGCGAAGTACCTCGACGAGAACGGGGCGCACCTGCGCATCCCCGCGGTGCTGACTCCGGGGCAGTCCGAGGAGATCCGTCGGATGTCGGTTGAGGCCTTCGCCGCGCTGGAATTGTCGGGCCTCGCGCGCGTCGACTTCTTCATGGACAAGACCGACGGGGCGCTCTTCATCAATGAGGTGAACACCCTCCCCGGGTTCACCAGCATCAGCATGTACCCCAAGCTCTGGGAGGCCAGCGGGCTCCCCTACGCCGAGCTGGTCGACCAGCTGATTCGCCTGGGGCTGGAGCGCGCCGCCACCCGCCGGGGGCTCTCCACGAAGGTGTAGCGGTCGTTCGCGGCGTGGGTAGAGCCCCCTTCCCCGCTGCCGCGCGCCCTAAACCCCCGCGGGGCGGGGGCAGGGCTCAGCAAGCTGACAGCTTCGCGCGTGGTTCGCAGACGTAGGAGCCCTGCCCCCGCCCCGCGGCTCCGTTCGGTACACATCTCACGATTCGCCTTCAATTCAAGCCGATGCGTGCGATGGATGGCGGTGCCCGCTGTGCCCGCGGGTTGGAAACCCGCGGCAACGATGGGTACGGTCGGCCCTGTG
>Ga0207969_100423_pt1 | contig 19926 bp, 19 predicted proteins | sample LakWasMet25_LOW6_2_FD_183869 | JGI IMG/M metagenome (GOLD analysis project Ga0207969, IMG submission 183869) | Freshwater sediment methanotrophic microbial communities from Lake Washington under simulated oxygen tension - Sediment Metagenome... | ecosystem: Environmental > Aquatic > Freshwater >... | reverse complement strand
GGAGACCGCAAACCGTTCGATTATGCGACCGGCAAGCTCCACCTGCTCCGGCGGCAGCTCGTGCAGCGCGGCCAGGCTCATGCCCGCCAGTCGCAGCAACTCGGCGCAAACGGTCGAACGCACTTCGCGCTCGTAGACGATGACCGGAACCTGATCGACCTCGAGTTTCTCGGCATAGGCGAACAGCCGGCATGGCGCTTCCCAGAGTTCGGCCCCGGATCCGATATAGCGCAGCTGACGCATCCGCTCCGCATGTTCGCAGGCGCGAATGGCGCGCGCAATGGCCAGCGCGAGATGGCCGGTGAAGCGGGCCGCACCGGATTCGCCCGCTTCGTGATCCAGCACGCAACGCTCGTAGGCCGCGGCCAGGTCGGACCAGTAGGAATGGAGCGCCTCGTAGAGCTTGCGCTGCTCCTGGTCCCGCGTGTGAATATGCCGCAGATAGTCCTGGAACACGTCCCCCACGACGCGGCTGCCGCTCGACTCGATCTCCGCAACGATCAGGAAGCGGTCGTCGCAGGCGAATCCGTCGGTTCCGGCGAGGGAATTGGCCCACCCTGCGATGGCGATGAGTGCGTCGACCGGCTGTGGTTTCGGTTTCGCTTCATCCAGCTTGGTCAGGATGCGGCGTGCCGACGCGACCGAGTTCATCGGATGATCGGGCTTGTGCGAGAAGAGTTTTCCAATTTCGAACATCAGGCAATTCCTCTGCGGGCGATCCGGCGTGTCCGTGTCATTTTAGCCGGATACGGCGAGCAGCCAATGCGGGCTATAGAGGCCGGCATTGCATTCATTTCTCATTTCAGAGGGTCTGAAAGTCAAATGACTCTGACCCCTTTGGTCCCGTCCATGTCTATTCCCCCTTCAGCCGCGAAAGTTGTTCGTTGGTTGGCGATTCATTTATCGGCTTAAGAACATCCATAAGCAATTTGCCCAGAGAGCGCCCATGCGGGCAGTAGTGGGCCGTGCCATGAATACCACCCCACTTCATCTTGGAAGCATTGCCCATGGCCCGGAAATATCCAACCTGTTCGGCGAGAACTTCTTTGGTCTGAAGGTCAACTATCTTGATCCGCCCACCTGCAATCCATCGGCTGCGCATTTCTTTGGTGCTTAGGTCTTCAATGTAGTAGCCATATCTGCTTCGAAGTATCTTCACTTCGCTTGACTGTCGAGACAGGATATTTCCTTCTCGACTAATCACAGCATCGGACGATGGCGCGTGAGCAAGCTCAGGAGTCGATACCAAGTGTTTCCTCCGGTATGGAGGCCCATCGGGCGCACCAAATTTTGGCTGTTGTTCGAAATACCAATAGCCCCGGCCTGCGGTACTGAGAAACCCAAGTAGTTCTTCGGAATCTCCCTGCGCCATCCCCCACGGATCGACCATCCCATACTGATCCCGCCATTGCCCCTCGGGATCGGGATTTCTCGCTTTCATCTGGAAGACGCCTTCGACGTTGTCCACCGTCCTGTAGATTTTCTCCCCGCCTTGCTTGGCGCAAAGCTCCTTGACGTAGGCGACGTCGGCCTCGAAGTTTGAGGCGGCCATGTCTTCGCGCAACGCGACATACAGATAGGCGGCAATCGGCCCGCCGAAGAAGATCATGGCCGCGATCAAGGCCGCCCGTTTGCGATTCCAGCGGATGCATAGTCCGCAAATCACTAAGCCGAACAGGCCCGATACCACGCCATATACGATCAACTCGATCATCGTCTTCATTTCGCCATTCCCCAGTGTTGTGCCTGCACTCCATGCTTCCCTTCGCAGAGGACGCAGCCGCCGTCCCGCCAGCGCCGACTCTTGACTTGGATCGCTTCGTGCAACCGACTGCCCTCTACGGCCGTTCGAATCACTCCCATCCCCTCATCGCTCCCGCAAACTCTCGTTGCCATACGAACTAAAGGGGTCAGAGACATTTGCTTTCTATTCGCATAGCCGTATTTCTCCATTCTCAGAATCCCTGGAGTGATAAGGCGTCGTGTTCGATCTGGTTTGGGCACCCTTGGCACTTCCCCAAGAGTCGGCGCCGGCGATACGGCGAACTCCGGCGCAGCCGCGAATCAGCCGCGCTCAAGCCCGATCTCGTCGCGGTGGCCGAAGCCCTTGCTGTTGTCGATGAAGTGGAAGCGCTCGGGCACCAGGCGGTACCAGCGCACCTTGGCCAGCGCCTTGACGATGGCCGGCGGCAGCTTCGCCAGCGGGCCGACGACGGGAAACTTCTCGCCGTAGAGCGCCTGGGCGCGCTTTTCCTCGTCGCCCTCGAGTTCGACGACGCGGCCTTCGAGCTGGATGCCCTTGATCTGCGCCCAGTCGCTGTAGTCTTCCTGGATCGTCGCCGCGCAGCGGGCATCGAGCGCCAGGTTGCGGCAATGCCGGGTCGCCGGCGCCGACAGAAAAATCAGCGAGGTGCCCTCATGGGCATAGAACACGGCCGATGCCCAGGGCCCGTCCGGTCCCTGCGTGGCGAGCGTCATGACATGGTGGGCGGCCAGGTAGTCCGCCACCTGCTGCCGCAAGGCGCCCTGCATCAATGCGCGCCGGAGTGCATCTCGTCGAAGGCCGCGGGCGCGAGATTGCCCGTGCTGTCCCTGGCTTCCTGCAGCCGCTTGAGGCGATAGGCAATCTGCGCCCGGGTCAGGCCCAGCATGCGCGCCGCCGAGGAGAGATTGCCGCGCGCGTTGTCGACCGCGGCTTCGAGCAGCATCGCCTCGACTTCGTCGAGCGTCAGGCTGCCGTTGAACACCGCCTCGCGCAGGTCCTTGCCGGTCTCCCAGCGGTTGATGTCGAGGCCGCCGGCGCTGTCGAGGCCGAACTCCTGCGGCTGCACCTCGCTGCTCGACAGGAACAGGTGGCCGACTTCGATGCGCGTGCCGCTCGGGGCGAGGATGACGCCGCGCTCGACGGTGTTCTGCAGTTCGCGGATGTTGCCGGGCCAGGGGTGGCCGAGCAGCGCGCGCTTGGCCTTGTCGGTGAAGCCGCGCAGCTTCTTGCCGTGGATGGCGCAATACTTGGCGAGGAAATGCTTGGCCAGCACCGGGATGTCCTGCTTGCGCTCGCGCAGCGGCGGAATGACGATCTGGTAGGCGTTGAGCCGGTAATACAGGTCGGAACGGAAGCGGCCTTCCTTGACCATCTGCTGCAGGCCGACGTTGGTCGCGGCCACCAGCCGCACGTTGACCTTGCGCGTCTTCTGGTCGCCCAGGCGCTCGATCTCGCCTTCCTGCAGCACGCGCAGCAGCTTGGCCTGGGCCGACAGCGGCAGGTCGCCGATTTCGTCGAGGAACAGGGTGCCGCCGTCGGCGCGCTCGAAGCGCCCCGGGCGCGACACCAGCGCGCCGGTGTAGGCGCCCTTCTCGACGCCGAACAGTTCCGATTCGACCAGCTCGGCGGGGATCGCGGCGCAATTGACGGCGACGAAGGGCTTGCCGGAGCGCGCGCCCATTTCGTGCAGGCTGCGGGCGAAGACTTCCTTGCCGACGCCGGTCTCGCCGGTCAGCAGGACGGTGATGTGGCTTTCGGCGGCGCGCTGCAGCAGTTCATGGGCGGCGCGGAAGCCGGGCGAGACGCCGGCGACCTGTTCCGGCGACTGGTCGCGGTCGCCGATCGAGGAGCGCAGCTGGACCACCTGGGTCTGCAGGTCGATCAGCTGGTCGGCGATCGATTCGCTGTTGAAGAAGCGCATCTGCTCGGCCGCGTCGTCCCACTCCTCGGCCGGCTTGCCGACGATGCGGCAGTTGTTGTGCCCCATGCCGGTACATTCGACTTCCTTGTAGAGGATGGTGCGGCCCATGAAGGCCGAGGTGTAGCCGCAGGCATAGCCGATCTGCGTCCAGCACACCGGCTCGCTGTGGATGCCGTAATGGTGGCGATGCCATTGGCCTTCCCAGGAATGCTCCCAGAGGATCTCGGCGTAGAAGGTTCCGGCATGGCGGTTCAATTCGATCTTGATCGGCGTCACGCGCACAATGCCTTCCAGCGTGTGGAGCTGGGGGCCGGTCATGAAGGCTTCGAGGTCGGTCGAATCCTCGGCGCGGGTGCGCGCGAGCTCGGCATCGCGCACGCCCGAGGCGTAGCCCATGCGCGTCAGCAGGCCCTTGGCGCGGTCCATGCCCAGGGTGTCGATCAGTTCCTTGCGCAAGGTAGCCTGCGCTTCGGCGTGCACCAGCAGCATGCGGTGCTCATGCAGCCAGATCTGCCCGGTCTCGGCACAGAAATGCACCCGCGCGCGCAGGTCCTCGCTGGTGGAACGCGGGACGGCGCGTAGCTTGGTCATGGCCTGACTCTCACTTTCTCCTCCTCGAACCGCGCGTTTTTAATCGCGGATGGCGATGGCGGCTTTGATCGAAATCAAGCATTCGAACTGCCGCCTATCGGGGTGATGATCCCGCAGTTTCACGTAAAGATCAAACGGCATCGCCCGCGACGCGGTTTTTTCATCAAATGAGCAAGTGCCGATTTAGACGGGCGCCCACGGCGCGGTCGCGCAGGATTTCCGCCTGGTCATTTTTGCTGCACGCGCACGACGGCCGGACGCCCGATTCGACAATGACCCCGGAGACGGCCCTGCCATTCCGCGCCCTGCAATGCTGCGACGCATCAAGCCGGGGTGGACCGCGGCTTGCTAATTCTTCCGTACTCCGGCCGAAGACCGGAACCGATCAATCCGAAATTCAAAAAAATTACAGAAGGAGACATTCAATGAAGTTTCCAGTGCCGCACGACGTAAAAGCCGCGACGATTCCGGGTACCGAGGGCTGGGAGAGGATGTACCCGTACCAGTACCAGTTCGTCACCGACGATCCCGAGCGCAACAAGTACGAGAAGGAGTCGTTCTGGTTCTACGACGGCCTGCATTATCCCGAGCCGCTCTATCCCTTCGACACCATCTGGGACGAAGCCTGGTTCCTCGCCCTGTCGCAATTCAACAACCGCATCTTCCAGGTGCCGCCGGTGCGCGGCGTCGACCACCGCATGATCAACGGCTATGTCTACATCTCGCCGGTGCCGGTCAAGGACGGTGCGGAAATCGGCAGCCGCGTGCCGAACTTCATGGAGCGCGCCGGCTACTACTACAAGAACTGGGACGCGCTGGAGGCCAAGTGGAAGGTCAAGATGGAGGCCACCATCAAGGAACTCGAGGACCTGAAGATTTCGCCCCTGCCCGACCTCGAGGACATCTCGGTGGTGAATGACGCGGTCGGCGAGTCCAAGGGCTACCACCTGATCAAGAACTACGACGACCTGATCAACCTCGGCATCAAGTGCTGGCAGTACCACTTCGAGTTCCTCAACCTCGGCTATGCGGCCTATGTCTTCTTCATGGACTTCACGCAGAAGCTGTTCCCCAGCATCCCGCTGCAGCGCATCACGCAGATGATCTCGGGCATCGACGTGATCATGTACAAGCCGGACGACGAACTGAAGGAACTGGCGAAGAAGGCCGTTGCCCTCGGCGTCGACCAGGCCGTGGCCGGCAACCGCGACTGGGTGGCGGTCAAGGCCGCCGTGGAAAAGCTGCCCAAGGGCGCCGAGTGGCTGGCCGCGTTCGAAAAGGCGCGCTATCCCTGGTTCAACATCTCCACCGGCACCGGCTGGTTCCACACCGACCGCAGCTGGAACGACACGCTCGACATTCCGCTCTCCGGCATCCAGACCTACATCGGCAAGATCAAGGCCGGCGTCAGCATCGACCGCCCGGTCGAGGCCGTGCGCGCCGAACGCGACCGCATCACCGCCGAGTATCGCGCACTGATCACCAACGAAGCCGACCTCAAGCAGTTCGACGAGCTGCTCGGTTGCGCCAAGACCGTGTTCCCCTACGTCGAGAACCACCTGTTCTACGTCGAGCACTGGTTCCACTCGGTGTTCTGGAACAAGATGCGCGAGGTCGCGGCGATCCTCAAGGACCACGGCATGATCAAGGAGATCGAGGACGTCTGGTACCTGCGCCGCGACGAGATCAAGCAGGCGCTGTGGGACGTCGTCACGGCCTGGGCCACCGGCGTCACGCCGCGCGGCACCTTCACCTGGCCGCCCGAAATCGAATGGCGCAAGGGCGTCATGGAGAAGTTCCGCCAGTGGAGCGCGCCGCCCGCCATCGGCATCGCGCCCGAGGTGATCCAGGAACCCTTCACCATCGTGCTCTGGGGCGTCACCAACAAGTCGCTTGCGGACTGGGCTTCGGTTCAGGATGCCGGCGATCCCGACAAGATCACCGAGCTAAAGGGCTTTGCCGGCAGTCCGGGCATCGTCGAGGGCCGGGCGCGCGTCTGCCGCAGTGCGCAGGACATCCGCGATCTGCTGGAAGGCGAGATCCTCGTCGCGCCGACCACGTCGCCGTCCTGGGCACCGGCCTTCGCCAAGATCAAGGCCTGCGTCACCGACGTCGGCGGGGTCATGAGCCACGCCGCCATCGTCTGCCGCGAATACGGCATGCCGGCGGTGGTGGGCACGGGGCACTCGACCAAGGTGATCAAGACCGGAATGATGCTGCGCGTCGATGGCTCGTCGGGCGCCATCACGATCACCCGGTAGGCCGCGGCAGGGTATCGCCAATTTGCGGCGTTTCGGCAATCAGAACGACTCGGAGACCGAGATGGGAAATGCAATGCCACTGGTGTGCTGGTTCGAGGAGGTCAACAAGGACTCCGTTCCCCTGGTGGGGGGCAAATGCTCCTCGCTGGGCGAACTCATCAATGCGGGAGTGCGGGTGCCGCCGGGGTTCGCCCTGACGACGCACGGCTACGCGCAGTTCATGCGCGACGCCGGCATCCAGTCCGAGGTGAATGGCCTGCTCGACGGCCTCGATCACCAGGACATGGACAAGCTGGAAGATGCCTCCCGCACCATCCGCGAGATGATCGAATCGCGCCCGATTTCCATCGAGCTCGAGGACCTGATTGCCGAGTCCTACCGCAAGCTGTCGGTACGCAGTTGCATTCCGGCGGTCCCGGTCGCGGTGCGTTCCAGCGCCACGGCCGAGGACCTGCCCGGCGCGAGTTTTGCGGGACAGCAGGACACCTATCTCTGGGTGCGCGGCGTCGATAGCGTGATGCATCACGTGCGCCGCTGCATCTCCAGCCTGTACACCGGCCGCGCCATCGCCTATCGCATGAAGATGGGCTTCCCCCACGAGCAGGTCGCGATCAGCGTCGGCATCCAGAAGATGGCCAACTCATTCACCGCGGGCGTGATGTTCACGATCCACCCGACCAACGGCGACCGCTCGGTGATCGTCATCGATTCGAATTTCGGCTTCGGCGAATCGGTGGTTTCGGGAGAGGTGACGCCTGACCATTTCGTGGTCAACAAGGTCGCGCTCGACATCCTCGAGCGGACCATTTCGAACAAGACCGTGGCCTACACGGTGGATCGCAAGGAACAGAAGTCGATTGCGACCGAAGTGCCCTTCGAACGCCAGAACGTGCAGTCGATCATCGACGACGAAATCACCGAGCTGGCCTGGATGGGCAAGCAGATCGAGAAGCACTACGGACGGCCGATGGATATCGAGTGGGCGATCGACAAGGACCTGCCTGCCGGCGGCAACATATTCATCCTGCAGGCGCGGCCCGAGACCATCTGGAGCGACAAGCCGAAGGCGCCGGCGACGAGCGCCGCCACCTCGGCGATGGACTACATCGTGTCGAGCCTGATCGCCGGCAAGCGCCTGAGCTAGGGGAGCGGGAAAATGATCGTCAGAAACTGGATGCGGGCCAACCCCATGGTGATCGGCAGCGACACGCTGCTGTCGGAAGCCAAGCGGGTTCTTACCGAAAACAACCTCCATGGCCTTCCCGTGGTGGACGACGGCCGCCTGCGCGGCCTCATCACCCGGGCCAACTGCCTGCGCGCGGCGCACTTCGCCTTGCGCACGCAGGACACCGACGAACTCAACTTCTTTTCCAACCGGCTCAAGGTCAAGGACCTGATGGTGCGCAACCCCGCCACCATCGAGGCCAACGACACCATGGAGCACTGTCTGCGCCTGGGCCAGGAACTCGGCGTCGCCCAGTTTCCGGTCATGGACCAGGGCCAGGTCGTGGGCATGATCTCCGCCAACGAGATCTTCTCCCTTGCCGCCCACTTTCTCGGCGCCTGGGAAAAGCGCAGCGGCGTCACGCTGGCGCCGATCGAACTGAAGCCCGGGCTGATCGGCAGGATCACCGACATCACAGAAGCGGCGGGCGCCGAAGTGCAGGCGATCTACCCGATCGGCAAGCCCGAGGACATCAACCCGCAGGATCACCATCGCAAGAAAGTCATCATCCGCTTTCATTGCACCGACACCCGCAACGTGGTCAAGGCCCTCGAAAACGCCGGCTTCCCGGTTCTCGAGTCGGTCCAGGCCGTCCACTAATCCGCATCCACCGTCCCATCCATTTTTTCAAGCCAAGGAGCATCCCCAATGGACCTCAGGTATTTCATCAACCAGTGCGAAGCCGCCGACGAATTGAAGCGAGTCGCGGCGGAAGTCGACTGGAACCTGGAAATTTCCCACGTCTCGAAGCTGACCGAAGAGAAAAAAGGCCCCGCCCTGCTGTTCGAAAACGTCAAGGGCTACAGCTCTCCCGTGTTTACCGGCGCCTTCGCCACCACCAAGCGCCTGGCGATCATGCTCGGCCTGCCGCACCACCTGTCGATGTGCGAATCGGCGCGGGCCTGGATGAAGAAGACCATCACCTCCGAGGGCCTGATCAAGGCCAAAGAGGTCAAGGACGGTCCGGTGCTGGAGAACATCATCTCGGGCGACAAGGTCGACCTCAACATGTTCCCGGTGCCGAAGTTCTTCCCGCTCGACGGCGGGCGCTACATCGGCACCATGGTGTTCCTCGTTCTGCGGGATCCCGAGACCGGAGAAACCAACCTCGGCACCTACCGCATGCAGATGCTCGACGACAAGACCTGCGGCGTGCAGATCCTGCCGGGCAAGCGCGGCGAGCGCATCATGAAGAAGTACGCCAAGCTGGGCAAGAAGATGCCGGCCGCCGCCGTGATCGGCTGCGATCCGCTCATCTTCATGGCCGGCACCCTGATGCACAAGGGCGCCAATGACTTCGACATCACCGGCACCGTGCGCGGCCAGCCCGCCGAATTCCTGATGGCGCCGCTGACCGGCCTGCCCGTCCCGGCCGGCGCCGAGATCGTGCTGGAAGGCGAGATCGACCCCAACAACTTCCGCCCCGAAGGCCCCTTCGCCGAATACACCGGCTACTACACGGACGAACTGCACAAGGTCATCAACAAGCCGGCGCTGGAAGTGAAGCAGATCCTCCACCGCAACAACCCGGTGCTGTGGGCCACCGGCCAGGGCCGCCCGGTCACCGACGTACACATGCTGCTGGCTTTCACACGCACCGCGACGCTGTGGACCGAACTGGAGCAGATGAAGATTCCCGGCATCAGCTCGGTCTGCGTGCTGCCGGAATCGGCCGGACGCTTCTGGGCCGTGGTCTCGGTCAAGCAGATGTACCCGGGGCATTCCAACCAGGTGGCCAACGCCGTGATCGGCAGCAACACCGGCTCCTACGGCATCAAGGGCATCATCACGGTCGACGACGACATCATGGCCGACGACCTGCAGCGCGTGTTCTGGGCGCTGTCCTGCCGCTACGATCCGGCGCGCGGCACCGATATCCAGAAGCGCGGCCGCTCGACGCCGCTCGACCCGGCGCTCGATCCCGATTCGAACAAGCTGACCACCTCGCGCATCATCATGGACGCCTGCATTCCTTACGAATGGAAGCAGAAGCCGGTCGAGGCGCGCATGGACGAGGAAATGCTGGCCAAGATCAAGGGCCGCTGGGCCGAGTACGGCATCGACTGAGGACGACAGACATGGACAAGGCAAAAGACATCAAGCTGGTCATCCTCGACGTCGACGGCGTCATGACCGATGGCCGCATCGTGATCGACGACAACGGCGTGGAATCGCGCAACTTCGACATCAAGGACGGCATGGGCGTCGTCGTGCTGATGATGAGCGGCGTCGAGGTGGCCATCATCACCTCGAAGAAATCCGGCGCCGTGCGGCATCGCGCCGAAGAACTGAAGATCAAGCGCTTCTACGAAGGCATCAGGAAGAAGACCGAGCCCTACGAGGAAATGCTGAAGGAGATGGGCATCACCGATGCCGAGGTCGCCTATGTCGGCGACGACCTCGTCGACCTGTCGATGATGAAGCGCGTCGGCCTGCCGATCGCCGTGGGCGATGCGGTGGAGGACGTCAAGAACCACGCCGCTTACGTCACCGTGGCGCGCGGCGGCCACGGCGCCGTGCGCGAGACCGCCGAGATGATCCTCAAGGCGCAGGGCAAGTGGGAAAAGATCCTGTCGAAAATAGGTTGAGCAATTACCCCCCCAAGAGCGAATCAAACAGACCAGGAGCAGACCGTGTCAAAAATATCAGCACCGAGAAGCAATCGGGAGTTCATCGACGCCTGCGTCAAGGCCGGCGACGCCGTGCGCATCAAGCAGGAAGTCGATTGGGAAAACGAAGCCGGCGCCATCGTGCGCCGCGCCTGCGAACTGGGTGCTGCGGCGCCCTTCATGGAGAAGATCAAGGACTATCCCGGCTTCAGCTATTTCGGCGCACCCTTGTCGACCTACCGGCGCATGGCGATTTCGCTGGGCATGGACCCGGCGTCGAGCCTGCCCGAGATCGGCAAGGAATACCTGAAGCGCACCAACAGCGAACCGATCGCCCCGGTGGTAATCGACAGGAAGGATGCGCCGTGCAAGGAGAACATCCTGATGGGCAAGGATGTCGACCTGTGCAAGCTGCCGGTGCCGCTGGTGCATGACGGCGACGGCGGCCGCTACGTCGGTACCTGGCATGCGGTGGTGACCAAGCACCCGGTGCGCGGCGACGTGAACTGGGGCATGTACCGCCAGATGATGTTCGATTCGCGCACCATGTCGGGCGCGGTCTTCCCCTTCTCCGACCTCGGCAAGCAGCTTTCCGAGTACTACTTGCCGCGCGGGCTGTCCTGCCCCTTCGCTACCGCCATCGGCCTTTCGCCGCTGGCCGCGATGGCCGCCTGTGCGCCCTCGCCGATTCCCGAGCCGGAACTGGTCGGCATGCTCTCGGGCGAACCGGCGCGGCTGGTGAAGTGCGAGACCAACGACCTGGAGGTTCCGGCCGACGCCGAGATCATCATCGAAGGCGAGATCTGCCCCGACTACAAGGTCGAGGAAGGCCCCTTCGGCGAATACACGGGCTACCGCACCAGCCCGCGCGACTTCCGCGTCACCTTCCGGGTGAATTGCATCACCTACCGCAACAACGCGACGATGACGATTTCCAACATGGGCGTGCCGCAGGACGAGGGCCAGCTGCTGCGCTCGTTCTCGCTCGGCCTGGAACTGGAAAAGCTGCTCAGGAGCCAGGGCATCCCGGTCACCGGCGTGTACATGCATCCGCGCTCGACGCACCACATGATGATCGTCGGCGTCAAGCCGGCCTACACCGGCATCGCCCAGCAGATCGCCCAACTGGCCTTCGGTTCCAAGCTCGGGCCCTGGTTCCACATGGTCATGGTGGTCGACGACCAGACCGACATCTACAACTGGGACGAGGTCTACCACGCCTTCTGTACGCGCTGCCATCCGGAAAACGGCATCCACATCTATCGCAACACGACCGGCACGCCGCTCTATCCCTTCGCCACGCCGCACGAACGCAAGTACTCGATCGGCTCCAAGGTGCTGTTCGACTGCCTCTGGCCGGTGGATTGGGACAAGACCAACGACGTGCCGACCCTGGTCAGCTTCAAGAACGTCTATCCCAAGGACATCCAGGAACGCGTGCTGGCGAACTGGACGGCCTACGGCTATCCCCAGGCCTAACGCTCATGCCGCGGAGCGCCACCCTCGGATGCCGAAACACGCGAAAGGCACTGAAGGCCCGCCCCCCCATCCCCCCTCACGGGGGGCTAAGTTCGGCTCGCTGCGCTCGACTATCACCAGCCGCTCCGAACATGTTGTTTCACGTAATTGAGGAGACGATGCAATGAACCAATGGGAAGTTTTTGTCATGGACATGGCGGAGCTGGCGGAGGGCAAGGATATCGAGATATCGATCCGCACCCTCAACCCCGGCATGCACAAGTACACCTACAAGCACGTCCGGGCGCAGGTATCGAGCACCCTCGACAAGTTTCCGGACCAGCTCCAGGTGCGCATGGGCCGCGGGCAGTTGAGCCAGGCCAGGTTCTCGATCAAGGTGATCGAGGAAATCCAGCGCATGCCGGCCAAGTACGCATAGCCAGGGAGGATCGGAAGCGGCGGCGGCGCCGTAGCGCCGCCGCCGACTTTCTCAAACAATGACGTTCAAAGATCTGCGCGCCTTCCTCGACGATCTCGGCAGCGACCTGCTGCGCGTATCGCAACCGCTGGACCCGAAATTCGAAGTCGCCGCACTGTTGCGTGAAATGTCGTCCGCCGGCCGCCCCGTTCTGTTCGAGCAGGTGCCCGGCCATCCGGGCGCGCGCATCGCGGGCAACCTCCTGGCGAGTCGCCGCCTTGCCGCCAAAGCGCTGGGCACCAGCGAGGACAAGCTGTTCGAAACCTACGCCCGGCGCAGCGCACAGTGCATTGCGCCGGTTGTGGCGAGCGAGATTCCGTCGCAGGAAGTCGTGCATCGCGACCCGCCGGATGTCGGCGCCCTGCTGCCGCTGCTGACGCATCACGCCAGGGACGCCGCCCCCTTCCTCACCTGCGGCCTGGTGCTGGCACGCGATCCCGAAACCGGCATGCGCGGAATGGGCGTCCATCGCATGATGTACAAGGGAGGGCGCCGTTTCGGCATCCTGCTGGCCAACCCGCCGCTTTCGGTCTATCTGGCGAACGCGGAACGCAAGGGCAGGCCGCTCGACGTGGCCATCGCGCTCGGTGTCGACCCCGCGATGCTGCTCGCCTCCATCGTCAAGACCGGTCCGCTCGGGCCGGACAAGATGGAAGTCGCCGGATCCCTGCGCGGCGCCCCCGTGGAACTGGCTCGCGCCCTGACCGTGGATCTCGACGTCCCCGCACGCGCCGAGGTAATCATCGAGGGCCGCATACTGCCCGGCCTGCGCGAGCCCGAAGGCCCCTTCGGCGAAAACACCGGCGCCTATTTCAGCAACCAGAGCCCGGTGGTCGAGGTCAGCGCCGTCACCCACCGCCGCGACTTCATCTTCCCGGCGCTGGTGCCCTGGACTGCGGACGTCGATACCCTGCTCGCGCTGGCCGGCGGCGCCGAACTGCTGCGCCAGTTGCAGAACCAGGTGCGCGGCGTGATCGACCTTGAACTGGTGCCGGGCACCAGTAGCTTCGCCGCCGTGATATCCGTGCGCAACTGCCCGCGTCATGAGGTGCGGCGCCTGATCCAGCTGGCGCTGAACATCGACCGCCGCCTGAAAGTGCTGACCGTGGTCGATGACGACGTGAATCCGCGTGATCCGCGCGAAGTCGCCTGGGCAATGTCTACGCGCTTCCAGCCTGCCAGGGACACGATCATCGTGGAGGGCTGCGAAGGCTATATCATTGATCCCTCATCGGCCGGCGGCGAAGGCTCGAAGATCGGCTTCGATGCGACACGGGGCACCGGCAGCCAATTCGACAAGATCGACCTGCCATCCGCCGCAGTGGCACGAGCAAGGGCCGTGTTGGCCGAACTCGGGTGTGCGTCCGGCTGAACGATGCGCGCACCATCCCGAAACCAACCCTCAGGCGAGGACAGAAAGATGAAGCTGGTAGTCGGTATTTCCGGAGCAAGCGGCGCGATCTACGGCTTGCGCATCCTCGAAGTGCTCAAGCAGGCGGGCGTGGAAACCCATCTGGTGATGTCGGATTCGGCCAAGCGCACCATCGTCTACGAAACCGACTACACCATCGACCAGGTCAGGAAGCTCGCCACCCACGTCCATGACGTCAACGACGTCGGCGCCTGCATTTCCTCGGGATCGTTCAAGCATCACGGCATGGTCATCGCCCCCTGCTCCATCAAGACCCTGTCTGCGCTGGCCAATTCCTTCAACACCAACCTGCTGATTCGCGCCGCCGACGTGACCCTGAAGGAGCGTCGCCGGTTGGTGCTGATGATCCGTGAAACGCCGCTCCACCTCGGCCATCTCCGCCTGATGACCCAGGTCACGGAAACCGGCGCGGTGCTGGTGCCGCCGTTGCCGGCTTTCTACCACCGGCCGAAGTCCATCGAAGACATCATCGACCAGTCGGTCAACAAGGCCCTCGACCAGTTCGATCTCGGCGTGGAACTCAATCTGTTCAAGCGCTGGACCGGCAACGAAGAGCGCGAACGCGCCAAATCCGCCTCGTAACCCGGATGGTAGTGGAGCTGGAAGGCGAACTTTGCAGCGGCCTCGGTGAAGGCGCGATATTCACCGAGCTTGACTGGGTCGCCCGCGCGTTCCGCGAACGACTGGGCTTCATCCCCTATCCCGGCACGCTGAACCTGAGCCTGAGCGGCGAGGATTGGATGCAGGTCCGCGCCATGCTTTTCCAGGCCCACGGCATCCCGATCGAACCACCGCCGGGGTTCTGCGCCGCGAAATGTTTTGCGGTAACCCTAAACGAGTGCGTCGAAGGTGCCGCTGTCCTGCCGGACGTCTCCGGCTATCCCGCCGACAAGTTCGAAATCGTGGCGCCGGTGGCCGTTCGCCGCGAACTCGGCCTGCGCGATGGCGACCGGGTGCGGCTGCGGGTGAAAGTCACGTGACGACGGGGCACTGCTCCAGGTGCGGGGCGCGCATGACCCTGGCGTTTCTCGACGGCAGGGACAGGGAACATTGCCCTGCCTGCGGATTCGTCGCCTATCGCAATCCGGCACCCGTCGGTCTCGCCGTGATCGAGCATGAGGGCCAACTGGTGCTGATTCGCCGCAGCGCCGCCCCTCTTGCCGACTATTGGGCGCCGCCTGCAGGCTACGTCGAATGCGGCGAATCGGTACCCGATGCGGTGATCCGCGAGGCGCGCGAGGAATGCGGCCTCGACATCGCGCTGGATGGACTGGTCGGCGTGTACTCGCAGTCCGATGTGGATGTGCTCATTGTCGCCTACCGCGCCCATTCGACCGGCGGCCTGCTGATTGCCGGCGACGACGCCAGCGATGCCCGGCTGTTTGCCGCGGGCCGGCTGCCGGTGCAGACAAGCCCGCCGGAAGGCACGGCGACCGACCGATGGTTTTTCAGTGTCGTCGAGCACACGACGGCGCGATGGCGTCAGGCATGACCGGCTTCCCCCCACAGAGGACATAACAATGACAAGCAACATCACCCCGACCCTGCCGCAAAAACTCATCGACTATCTGCGCCCGGGCGCCCCGGCCCTGATGCTGACCTCGGGCGCCGACGGCTACCCGAGCTCCGCCTACACCTGGGTGGTGTGCCTCGGTCCCGCGCGATTGCGCTTCGGCGCCGACTTCGGCGGCTCGGCCATGGCCAATCTGCAGCGCAGCGGCCAGGCCTCGATCCAGGTCATCGGCCCGGGGGACGTGACCTATCTGGTCAAGGGCAAGGCGCGCCGGATCAAGGAGCGCATCGACGCCGCGGCGCCGGCAGTGATCATCCTCTACGAGATGGACGTGATGGGCGCCAAGGACCAGTCGTGGCCGGGCGTCAGCACCACGGCGCTGAGCTACGAATGGCCGTCGGATCAGCGCGAAGCCATGCTCAGGATGGAACAGGCGGTGTACGCGGAGATGCGCAGCGCTGCGGCTTGACCCGGCTCGATACGCCGGGTGAAAATCCGCGGCCGGCCGGAGCGACGGTCGCGCACCTTCCCTTGAACTTCACACAATGACCCCGCAAACTCCGCCGGATACGGCCATTTACGCCATCGGCGACATCCACGGCCGCCTCGACCTGCTTGCTGCCATTCATGAGCGCATCGCGGCGGACGCCGCGCGGGGGCCGGCACGAAGCAAGCTGCTCGTCTATCTCGGGGACTACGTCAGTCGCGGCAGGGATTGCCGCGGCGTGGTGGATCGCGTGCGGGAATGGCTGCCGCCCGGGTTCGAGCGGATAGCGCTCAAGGGCAACCACGAAGACATTCTGCTGAACTTCCTGGGCGGCGACCTCGACGCGGGGCGGCACTGGCTCAACTACGGCGGTCTCGAAGCCCTGACGCATTACGGCGTCGCCATACCCGACCGGGAGGCCCGCGACGACGCCAGTCTTGCCATCCTGCGCGATCGCTTCGGCGCCGCGCTGCCGCAGTCCCACCTCGACTTCTTCCGCTCGCTCGCGATCAGCCATCAAGCCGGCGACTACTACTTCGTCCATGGCGGCGTGCGTCCCGGCGTGCCCCTGGCCGGGCAGACCGACCACGACCGCATGTGGATCCGCAAAGCCTTTCTCGAATCGGATGTCGATCACGGCGCGGTCGTGGTGCACGGCCACAGCATTTCGGCGCAGCCGGTGATCCGCGGCAACCGCATCGGCATCGATACCGGCGCCTACCGCAGCGGCGTGTTGACCTGCCTCCGGCTCGAAGGCAGCAAGCGCCGGTTTCTGCAGACCTGACCCGGGACCGCCCCGGACGTTTTGCGGCCGGCCAGCGCGGAAGTCGGCGCCGGCAGCACGGCGTCGAAATAAATTTTAATGGTGGAGCTCCAATCATTTGACTTCCAGCGTAGATTTGCTATTCTGCCGCTGGGGCCATGAACCGCCATTCACTTTTGGAAGGGGAGAATCAGATGACAGTGCAAAGCGTCTCGCTCGTAATCGCCGGCAGCGGGGGCGCCGGCGTCGTAACGGCGGGCTCCCTGCTGCTCGAAGCGGCGGCCAAGGCCGGCTGGTATGCATTGATGAGCCGCTCGTCGGGACCGCAGATCCGGGGCGGCGAGGCGGCGGCGATGCTGCGTTTCGCCACCGAGCCGATCATGTCGCACGACGACAGCTTCCATCTGCTGATGGCCATCGACTGGGAGAACATCGGGCGCTTCTCGGCCGAAATCCCGTTGGTCGAGACCAGCCTGATCGTCGGCGACCCCGCCCATGGCGACGCGCCGGCCGCCCTGCTGGCTGGCCGCCCGCGCCAGGCCGCGCTGCCGATGACGGCCATTGCCGAGAAGATCGAGAACGGGCGCCCCAACATGGTCGCACTGGGCGCCATCGCCGCGATGATCGGCCTGCCCGCGCAAGCGATGCAGGCCGTCGTCGAGCAGCATCTGAAGCGCAAGGGCCAGGCGGCGATCGACGCCAGCATGGCGGCCTTCCACGCCGGCATCGCCGCCGCGGCAGACCTGCCCGCCATCCCCAAGCTGCCGGCGGTTTCCGCCGCTTCCGCGCCGCGCTGGAGCATCACCGGCAACGAAGCCACCGGGCTCGGCGTGATACGCGGCGGCGTGCGCTTCGTCGCCGCCTATCCGATCACCCCCGCCACCGAGGTCCTCGAATGGCTCGCGCCGTCGCTGGCCAAGGTCGGCGGCGTGCTGGTCCAGGCTGAAGACGAGCTGGCCTCGATCAACCAGATCATCGGCGCCTCCTACGGCGGCGTGCCGGCCATGACCGCAACCTCCGGCCCCGGCCTGTCGCTGATGATCGAATCGCTCGGGCTGGCGGTCGCCGCCGAAGTGCCGCTGGTCGTCGTCGATGTCATGCGCGTCGGGCCATCGACGGGAATCGCCACCAAATCGGAGCAGAGCGACCTCAACATCGCGGTGTATGGCCTGCACGGCGACGCGCCGCACGTCGTCGTCGCCGCGAATTCGGTGGCCGACTGCCTGTTCACCACCCAGTGGGCCGTGCATCTGGCCGAGGCCATGCAGACGCCGACCCTGGTGCTGACCGATCAGGCCATGGGCCAGGCCCGCGCCATCGTGCCGCGCCCGGCCGAACTGGCCTTCATCGGCCAGCGCCTCACCGCCACCGCCGCGGTCGAAGGCGAACGCTACAAACGCTATGCCGTGACCGCCTCCGGCGTTTCGCCCATGGCGATTCCGGGCACCCCCGGCCTGACCCATACCGCCGACGGGCTGGAGCACAACGAGCTGGGCACGCCGTCGTCGCAGGCCTCGGACCACCAGGCGCAAATGGACAAACGCAGCCGCAAGCTGACCCAGTTCAACTACGGCGACCACTGGGCCGAGATCATCGACGCCGATGCCGGCCCCGGCGACCTGGCCATCATCACCTGGGGTTCCTCGACCGGGCCGGCGCGCGAAGCCCTGCGCCGCTTCTCGGATGCCGGCGGCAAGGCGCGCCTGATCTCGGTAAGGCTGATCGCTCCCGTGCAGCCGGAGAAAATGGCCGCGGCCCTCAAGGGAATCAGCCGCGCCGTGGTGGTCGAGCAATCGCACAGCGGCCAGTTCTACCGCATGCTGCGCGCCTTCTACGACCTGCCGCGGGACACGCGCTCGTTGCACCAGGCCGGCCCGCTGGCCTTCGGTCCCAACCGGATCCTCGAACAACTCAACGCATGGAGCTCCTGATGGAAAGCTGCGCGCAAAAACGGAAATACGCCGCCAAGGACTACAAGTCCGACCTCAAGCCGATCTGGTGTCCGGGCTGCGGCGACTACACGGTGCTCAACGCCATCACCCGGGCCCTGGCCGAACTCGCCTTGCCGCCGGAAGAGGTCGCCGTCGTCTCGGGTATCGGCTGTTCCTCGCGGATCCCCGCTTATACCAGCGTGTATGGCTTTCACGGTGTGCACGGCCGCGCCCTGCCGGTGGCCACCGGCCTCAAGCTGGCGCGGCCCGACCTGACGGTGCTGGTGACCGGCGGCGACGGCGACGGCTTCTCGATCGGCGGCAACCATTTCCTGCACGCCTGCCGGCGCAATGTCGATCTGACCTACATCGTCATGGACAACCAGGTGTACGGCATGACCAAGGGCCAGGCCTCGCCCACCACCGCGCCCGACTGGGAAGGCAGCAAGCTGACGCCGGAAGGCACCGGCATCAATCCCTTCCAGCCGCTGGTGGTCGGCCTCGCCTCCGGGGCCAATTTCGTCGCCCGCGTGTCGAGCAGCGACCCGGTCAACATGGCGCAGATCATCGTCGAAGCCATCCGTCACCCGGGATTTTCCCTCGTCCAGGTGCTCAGCCCCTGCGTCACCTTCCGCCCGGAACAGGCGGAATGGCGCGACATCGTGCGCACTGCCGTGGTCGACGTCACGGACGACGCCGCGCGTGCCGCGCGCCGCCTGATGACCGACGACGGCTTCAACGTCGGCAAGGTGCTCTACAAGGGAAGTCGTCCGCCGTTCCGGCCGGAATTCGAGAACACCGACGGCTCCGTGGCGGAACTCGAAGCGAGGTTTGCGCTATGAGCGACGGCACCACCAGGGGCGGCGCCATCGCGACCGTACCCGAACTCCTGGCTCATGCGCTGGCGATGGAAACCGAAGCCGCCGAGCGCTACGGGGAACTCGCGGTGCAGATGGAAATCCACCGCAAGACTGCCGTCGCGGCGATCTTCCGTCGCCTCGAAAGCGCAGAAAAGAAACACCTCGCCGAGATCACGGAAATGTGCCGCAACGTCGAGCTGCCGCATTATGCGCCGTGGGATTTCAAATGGACCGGAGCGGAAAGCCCCGAGGCCATCGACACCGGCCGCGTGCACTACCAGCTGTCGGTACGTGAGGCCATCCTGCTGGCCTACGAGCACGAGCGCAAGGCCGCCGAGTTCTATGCCGGCGTCGCGGAAAGCACGCAAGCGGCCGACGTGAAGGAGATGGCCCGCCAGTTCGCCGCCGAGGAACAGGAGCACATCGGCTGGCTGGAGGCCTGGCTCGGCCAGTGCGGACCCGGCGATGCGATCGCGCTCGAGGATCCCGACCCGCCGATGAGCCAGGAATAGGCTTCCCCTGCGTACGAAACCACCGGACCGTTTCAGAACCGAACATCAATCAAGGAGAAATCCAAATGGCGCTACTCATCAATGACCTCTGCATCGCCTGCGACGTGTGCCTGGCGGCCT
>Ga0207969_100420_pt1 | contig 20031 bp, 19 predicted proteins | sample LakWasMet25_LOW6_2_FD_183869 | JGI IMG/M metagenome (GOLD analysis project Ga0207969, IMG submission 183869) | Freshwater sediment methanotrophic microbial communities from Lake Washington under simulated oxygen tension - Sediment Metagenome... | ecosystem: Environmental > Aquatic > Freshwater >... | reverse complement strand
GCCTTGTCCGCCAGGTATGACTCCGGCGTAATCACCCTTAGTATTGAGGAAGCGGTTCTCAATGACTGCAATCCAGCGCGGAATTCGATATATCGAATGGGAACTCAGTGCCCATTGCCGCCGTTGGTTGCATCAATGGTCTAACGGCAGGTAACCGAGCAGAGCAGTCCCTCGCCGTGGTTGCTCACGGACAACAGATCCGCCAGAGCGGACGACTGACCATCGTTCCCGATAAGTCGGTTACGGGTTGTTAAGCTGACGCGCGTGGAGTTCTGTCAGTAGCTATACGAACTACCGAAAACGCATTATCAGCTACCAATCCCAACCCCCAATCAGGCTTGCGGCATCTAGCGTGGGTCCGGAATGGAAAAATCGTCATGCACAACACAAGATCCAAACTCTAGCGACACTCCACGCACCCAGTAGTGCAAGTGGAACCCTCTGTCCACATCTCGGCGCCAAGCGGCCGCACCATCTTTCTTTATTTGTGGATTGCCACCCCCAACCCCAGTGCGTAAGAAGTGAGTTTTCCCCATTTCAGTTCCGCCGATCGTACAGACACAAGCCGCCAACAATGATCTAAAGTTGGCCGGGTTCTTCTGCAAATTTAAACCCGCTACGCTACCAAAAAACTTTGGGCCAATCATCCAACTGTGACTCTCTTGAATGTTGGCTTGACTCAATGCGAGCGTAATTATCTCAGCCAACGAGTCCTCCGTAAGATCGTCGCTGAGTCTATGCAAATCAATGCCATCGAAAAATTGTTTGCACGATGCACCGCCGGATATCGCCGCTTCGGCAACAAACGGGACCGGAACGTTCGCCGCTGGGGCGGTTAGTTCAATATCCTGTATCTCCCCTGAAATCTTAAGTACTGCACTGCCGCCCTCTGGCACGACCACAACTCTATTTAATCGGCCCACTATCCAGAGCAACTCGGGTAACAAAGCGCGCAAGTGCAATCCAATTGCGAGAGTAAGGTATTGGACATCCTGAAGTTCGCGCGCAGGTCCGTCTCCAACGTACTCGTAGGGAGTGACTATAGCCAACGGATCGGCTATAACTGCTGTCACGCCGACATAAGCCTCTAATGGGTGAGCTTCGCGCAATAACTGGTCGACCAACCTAACCACGTCACCTGGCTGATAAACCTCGTCAAGCCCCGCGCGTTGGAGTCCTTCACGAAGCGATGGGAATACCGGGTAGCAGTTCGCTATCGATAGCAAGGTTGCCGTATCCCTAGAAATAAGAAGCTGCACAATTGTGGATCGCAGTCGATCGCGCAAGCTACCTAAAGTTTCTACGTATTGCTCGATCTTCGACACGTGCTCGCCGATCGAATCAGACTGGGTCGGACACACGAATACTGATGGGTCCAAATACACAATGGCGACCATCACGTATCCCTTCTGTCATCAACCTCCGGTGACGGTTTCGATTTAGCTTGCGCCGCCCGGCGCAGTCGTTTCTGAGCGGCTGCTCTAACGGTTTCGGCAGCCAGATCCTCGGCTTCGTCAAAAAATCCTTTTGGCCAATTTGTGATCACACCAAACTCATTAATATGCATTGGCTTGTATTGGGATGTTCCGTTGCGCTTCTGCACAAAATAGATCTTCGCAATTTCAGCGACCGCACTATCTTCTGCTCTCACGGATAACAATCGAAGTCGATTTATCAAGTATTCACTATGAGTCTCCACAATGCATTGCTTTCCAGCGAGAGCTAAAGAAACCAGAAAATCTGCCAGCTTCGACTGCACGCTAGGATGCAAATGAAGCTCAGGCTGCTCTAGAATAAGCAAGGATGTCGACGGCATCAAAAGTGACTGCACAAGAATAGGTAGAAGCTGACTGACTCCAACTCCCACATGCGTCAAATCGTGCATCCGATAGCTTCCAGGCGGAGAAATCCGCAACTCGTGTCCCAATTTCCCCTTGTCACTTGTCTCTACCGTCTGCGCCACTCCGATGTGGTTAAGCCAATCCTGTACCGCATCAATCAGAGAGCCTTCCTTTAGCTCAGCCCGATGTCCAAGCATGGCAAAATCAGCGCTAGGAATATACGAGACGATGCTGCTCTTATGCGTTTCTAGAACGGATGCAGTCAGCTCACCTCTGTATCCAACGTCGACCGATTCACTACCTCCACCGAGTGGATAAATCGGTTTTGGTTCGTCTCGAAGAGGGCCAATGTACTTCACGCTAGTTGAAAAGAACCCCTCGATATAATCCACGGATTCATCGAGTTGAGTTTCAAATGGCCCAAACCCGATTTGGAACTCGGACAACCTTCCGTCCTTCAATATCTCTGTCAGCGTTTGATCCTTTTCGCCTATTCGTTCTGCAAATTGTCGCCTCATAGTGGGTGAGAAGTGACGCATCATATTGTTCCAATTGCTTGAACTAAACTCCTCCTTCAGTCGCACGATCTCAGTTTTAAGGTTCCCGCGGCGACCTTCATCTACTGATGTCAAAAGATCGTCCAACAGGTCAAGCAATAGCAACTTTGCTCGATTGTTTTGGGCCAAGAAATCGAAGCCAGACATCTGAGAAATGCGGTCTGTCCTCAAGATCTCCCGACGCAACAATGAGTCAATTGCACTTCGGCACTGTGCTTCGAGCTTATCGTAGGAATAGGCAAGATGATTTGGTAGAAAATGCCTCAAGAAGCAACCGATCGTCTTGCCTTTTGAAATCGCTGAATCTCTCCTCAGTCTCGGGGTGTAGACCTTAGGTTTATCGACTAGAAATGCCAATGCGGCATCGACATTGGGAGTGCGCGCGGCATGAATATTCTCGTCCGCGAGGACCTCGTCAACTGATGCTGTCCTTCTATGAATGTGGATTGAGTCAATTTTAGTGCCCCCATCTTCGATGTCATACGATACGTCGAGAGAGCATTTCTCCAACCTGGGGTGAAGCTGCAGGTTTTCTTTGCTGGTCACGCTGCCGGCGGAAAAAGCAAAACTACAAGTTACTGCCTTTACATGCTGAAGGTAGTCATCCGACAAATAAACAAACTTCTGGTAATTCTGGGACGAACTCTGCAACGTTGTCGGACGCAGTTCAAATCCGATGGATATTGCCTTGGTCGACGCTTCTGCAGAACAAATATCGTCGAAAGATCCAAGGCGCGCGATATTTCCATTTAGCACGACGCATCTTCCCCAAGAACTGCTCTGCAGAGTCTGGGCGACTAAAAGTATGCTTTGAATGACCGTGCTCTTTCCTGAGCTATTCTCGCCAGCGAAGATCGTGAGCGGTGCGAGATCTAATGTTGTGGATTTGGACACGGACTTGAAGTTTTCTATCGTCCAGCTCTTTAGCATTTTGTTTCCCTTAATCGCAAAGACCCCGTCCAGCTTACATCGATATGCAGGATCGTTGTGCAGAGCCTGTACGCGACCATCTACTCATCCGTGAGGGAGGTACTACTTTGGCGTCGTATCCTGCCGCAATAAAAGAGCTAAGCTGCCGTTCGGCATGATTTCCTGACCTCCGTCCGGCTAGCCTTTCATACCGGTCATCTGTTTGCATGGAGCCAACAGCTGAAATGGCCGATCAGTTTGAATTGACCCTGTAGCCGGTTCCGAAGTACAGCTGTCGTTGGAATGGCTGCTTTATGGAAACATCGTGCGGCAGCAGTTGGCCGGGGGCACCCGGTGGCCACCGGCAGCTTCAGAGAATTCAATTCTCATTGGACCGCGCTATCAATATCCACACCCCCCGCACCTGTCACCATTGCCAGCACGCCGACTAGTGCTTCGGTACCGTCGCGCAGCAGGTCAATGCTGTCACCATCAACAGTAGCCGCTGAGAGCAGATGTGCGAGGTCGGGAAGCTGCACCTCACCGTATTTCCGTGCATAGTGTGCTGCCTGCATTGCCAGAATTCGTGCAGCCTCGGCGAGGTCATCCTTGGATGCCTCGGCGATCATCTCTTCTGACAACTGCCAATAGGCTCTGAATTCCTGAAAGGTTGGATTGCTCGTGTCCATCGGTCACTTCCTCGTCATGTTCTGCCTACTGGTTCAATCAGGGCAGATACTAGCCGACACCCTCGAAGGACGGGTCGTTGGCATAAGTGATGGAGACACCATCACGGTGCTCGACAGTTCAAAGAAGCAACACAAGATTCGCCTCGCGGGGATCGACGCGCCGGAGAAGAAGCAAGCATTCGGTCAGGCGTCCAAGGTTCACCTGTCCGATCGGGTATTCGGAAAGAATGTCATGCTGGACTGTGGCAAGACCGACCGCTACAAACGCGAGATTTGCATCGTCATGATCAACGGTCAGGACGCGAATCTAGGCCAAGTGAAAGCCGGCATGGCGTGGTGGTATCGGAAGTACCAGAACGAGCAGACGGCCCAACAACGAGCCGCCTACGAATCCGCAGAGGCTGCTGCGGCAGCGGGAAGGGTGGGGCTGTGGCGGGATACCGGACCGGTGCCGCCATGGGAGTGGCGCAAGGCGAAGCGCGAGAACTGACGCATGTATGCGATCCGCCGGCATCGAGCCACGGTCAAATCATGGTGCTGGCGCGTGCGGTTCAACCGGCGCGGAGTTTCGTATTCAAAATCGTTTTGCGACTTGGCGTGCGGTGGCTCGAAGCAGGCCAAGGCTCAGGCCGTCGCGTGGCGTGACGCGCAACTTGCAAAGACCGAAGCCCTTACCTTGTTGGACCTGCATAAGCAGAAGCGGTCAAACAACGTCAGCGGAGTGCCGGGGGTGCATTTCCACAAGACATCCCGACAGCCGCTCGGCTTCTGGCAGGCGAAAATCCGGCTTCACGATGGCAAGACCATTGCGAAGGGATTTGCCGTTCTCAAGTATGGACAGCAGGAAGCCTTTCACCTTGCCGTTGCAGCGCGATCCGAACTGCTGGCACAGGTCGAGATCCGAGCGTTCCTCCATCATCCCGTAGCGAAGCGGCTGTCTCGGCGGAAATGAACGAGGTTGAAGTGCGTGCGGGACGGGCCGACTTCGGCTGCGAACCTGATGTGATCTTTGCGCTGAGTGGGTCCCTTGCAGCCCGTGGTCGTTGCGCTGGTCAATGCCCGCAATGCAGATTGCAGACGCGACCTGCAATAATCACCATTTGCAGGCTCACTTCCCGGTCGGGACCCACCATTTGTTCAGATCGCCGTAGAGCGCGCAAACCAATCAATCGACGCCACGCAGACATCAGTCCGTCCGTCTCTTGCCGCCGTAGGCATCGACATCCTCCATTCGACCACCCGCCGGCGGCCAAGCCGCCAACTTGACCCATACTTGCTTCTCCGTCAGGTCAGGAGGCCGCGTCGTCGCCAAGCGCCTTGAGCAATTTGCGCATTTTGTGGCTAGGCAACCGGCCTGCAATGCGAAGCAAGTCCGCGAGGTTGTCGTCTGGTTCGTAGAGGTAGGACACAGGAACCTTCAGTTCAGCCGCCAGCCGCTGGGCAGTGAGCAGATCCGGGACGTGTTTGCCACGCTCATACTGGTTGATCCGGGCGCTGGCGCCGAACTCGTCGATCCCGGCAAGAATGCCCAGTTGTTTTTGAGAAATCCCGACCGCTTCGCGAGCCTCCCGCAGCCGTCTGGCGAACGTCGCTTTCCCCTTCATTTTTAGTCCCCTTTGACGAGGACTAAGAGAGTCTTAGGAAACCGATTGACGGCATACTAAGGATTACTTAGTATGCCGACCTGATAACCATTCAAATAGTGCGGTTACCGGGAGGAGCAGAAATGAATTGTGCAGAACACATCGAGTTGGGCGCGGTGGGGACGTGCAACAGTTGTGGGCGGGGACTTTGTCCCGAGTGCGTGTCGGTATTTACGCCGCCACTTTGTGGGCACTGCGCCCTGGCAATCAACCAGAACGTTTCCACGTCGCTGTGGAAACAACTGGCGCTGATGGCGGTTCTTGGGATCGTTACCCCCTTCATGCTGGGGGGTCGCGTGCCGCTGGCGGATCTCGTCCTGTATTCCTTGATGGCGGCATTCTTCCCGCCGGGATGGAGTTTCTTGAGGCGTTACTTCGCGCCGAGCGGCGGCTATATCCATATGCCCATGCGCTGGCTGAACCTGGCGCTGCAGGCAGGAGCCGCAGCGGTGATCGGCATTGTGGTCGGTCCGATCTACCTCTACAAGGCCTGGAAGGAACTGAAGACCGTACGCGATACGCAGCAGTCAGTGGGCGGAAAGTAGTCTGCGGCCTGAGCTTGCACCTGGATAGCAGGACCTTGAATTGGCGGAGGCCACGCCCGTTGCGCGATATTGGCGCCGCTGAAGGAAGGTTCCTTAACGATCCCGGCCGAGCACCCTCCGTGGTCAAACAGCGGAACAGGGCTTGCGCGAATTCAGCTTGGTGATAAAAGTAGTCATGGCCTGACGCACGGACCCGTTCCGCCACCGCGGAACCCATCCGGCGCAGTCGGATGCCTTAGGCGAGTTTGGGGTGAATTAGGCAGGACTTTCAGGGGAGGATGCTCGTGAGCAGAAGATCATGGTTGGCGGCTGTACTTTCAGGTGCGTTGTTGCAGGGGGTGGCGTTTGCCCAGACGGCCGTACCCGCGGCATTGCCACAGCCCGGGATTTTGACCGTCGGAGAGCTACTGGTTCTGCCGGAGTCGAGCATTCGGCTGAACAGGATTATTCGGCCCGACGAACCGATATCGATCAGCCCACTGACCGAATACAGCTACACCCTGACCAATTCAACCCCGGATCAGGAGGTTACGTTTCAGGCGGGCGGCATCACCGTCGCGGGTGAGGTCCGGCGCCCTTCTGCCGACTTGAAAGAAATCCTGGCCATGAACAATGGCAGCGGTGCTGCACAAACCGCTGGGGCAACGGCGGTGGGTGGCGTGGTCGGATTGCTGAGCGCCTTCCTGGGGCCCGTCGGATCCGTTGCCGCACATGTCGGGGTCAACGCAGCGGTTGCGCACACCATGTATGACACGCCCATGGCACGCATGAACGAGCTGAAGAAGAGACTCTTCCTGAACGCCAGAGGGGACTCCATTGTGTTGCTCCCCGGTGAGTCGGCAACTGGAAGCACCTGGATCCGGCAGTCCAAGGACGAATCAGCAACGTTGGTCCAGCTGTTCATCAAGCTCGGCGACACCCCACGACGGCTGGTTCAGCTGCGTTTGGCGGATATGCCAAAACGAATCGCCGTAACGCCGGAGTCAGAGCCGATATCCACAGCCGCGAACGTGGAGACGGCGCCTAAACAATAGGCGTGCCGGCTGGGCAGGTTGCCGCCATCCTCTGTTGTGTCCAGTCCGCATCGCGGGGCAACTGTGGGCGCTGCACAGCGCCCCCTGAACCCGGCGAATTTGCCAATTCTCCTGGGTCGCTTTAATCCTGAACCTGATGCTGCGATCGCGAATGCTTCAAAGTGACGCGGCGTGTTGCTGTACGGTCAGGAAACCAGCCACTTTGAGCTCCCCTATGACGCAGACGGCATATTCTCGAAGAACAATGCACTGGTTTTGCAGTCGGCGCACTCACGGTAGAAGCGAAACCCATCCTTGCGGATCTTTTCCTTGTGCCCAGCGACACCACATGTGATCTTGATCGGGGTATTGCCATCACAGTCGGCGCACTTGAAGTAATAACCAAACTTTCCGTACTGAATGGACACATTGAAGCTGCCACAAGCCCGGCAGGCAGGTTTAGCGCCTAGACCGACAGTCTGCGTCGAAGGCTTTGGTCGCGCCTGTACAGGGGCAACAGCAGAGCTTGGTGTTGGCTCAGGAGCACGAGCTGGCGCTGAAACAGGAGGAGGTTTCGGCGATGTCGGGGAAGGCCAGTCACTGATACCGAACTTGGCCTGATAGTTGATGGCAATGGGGCGGTGAAGTGAGCGCAGATTGCGAGCAATTTCCTCCAGGGTCTCAGTCGAAACGATGCGGCTCAGACTCCCCAGCGCATTCAGAAGACCCTCTTTTTCCGCCTGGTTATCGAGGGTCTTGAGCAAGACGTCGGCCTTGATGACGTGACTGGAATCGAACTTCTTGGAGCGATCGATTCGGGCATTCTGAGACACCAACACAAGAGACTCGAAAGCAGGAGAAAGCCTCATCCCAAGTCGAGCTGGCATCTCAATCGCCTGAAAGACATCCCTCAGGACCTCGATGTGTCTCTCATTCTGTGCCAAGGGCGATGCCATTCCATCGAAGGTCTTTTTGTAGTCGTTCCAGCGTAGGAACTCTCCGTCGTCAGTGATCTTCATGCCGGAATTGAAGTGCTTGGTCTCAAGCACATATACCGTCAGAGTGCGGTGCAGGAGCAAATGATCTATCTGGGCGACTCGCCCATTGATTTCCAGACGCAGATCATGAATCACAGCGGTATTCTTCGACGATTTGAAATCGAAGTCGATGAGATAGGCTGATTCCACCTCCCCCTTCATTCCGGCACGTAGTAGCTTCAGCTCCTTAGCAATCGCCTCTCGCTGTGCATCGGTGATGTCTGGGCGTCTGTGCAGCCCCTCTAGCGTTGAGATGCCTTGTTGCTTGTCGTCGGCCGACTTGATGATCATGTTGCTACGACTCCGCGATGGTATATGGCGATCTTATATCGGATCGATCCGCCGATCGCGGAAGTATGATGTTTCACTTGATGGCTCAGCTACTGGGGGGTTGAAGTCCAATCCGATTGGGGGATACTCCTGATCGTTGAGCCCGCTCACTGTCTATGTTCAAGGCAAGCTCAATATTGATGCTCAATTGACATCGGCCATACCGGGAGCCAGGCGATGACACAAACAAGCGACACCCATTCAAAGACTGTCGGCTATATCCTTTGGCTGTTCGGGTTCACCGGTGCCCATCGCTTCTATTACGGTAATCCCGTGACGGGAACCATCTGGTTCTTTACCTTGGGCCTGCTCGGCGTCGGATGGTTGATAGACCTCTTCCTCATCCCGTCAATGGACCGCCAGGCTGATCTCAGATTTCGAGCAGGCAAGGTCAACTATTCCGTCGCCTGGATTCTGCTGGCCTTCCTAGGTTTCTTTGGCCTTCATCGGATGTACATGGGCAAGTGGGTCACGGGCATTCTGTATCTTTGTACGCTCGGCATTCTGGGCATCGGCTACCTTTACGACTTCTGGACACTCAATGACCAGATCACCATCGTGAACGCCTCAGAGTGAAGCGGCAGCTTTATGCCAAGACAATCGAAGCGCCGCGGCCCAAAACAAATTCTCGCCCGCTATGCCACGATAACGGAATGGCGGACATCGCTGTCGGTACGCGTCGACAGGCAGCGCGGAATGCTCCCGGCCCGAGCGACACTTCATTGCGTCGAATTTCGGGGACGACTCGAGGAACCCGTGAAAGATGTGTCGGAGCTGTCCGGTACGATTTTCCCGCGCGACGATGTTTCCATGCCGTCGACGGTGGAGCCCAACGTCGGGGTGATTCTCGCGATCAAGCCCGTCGTCAATGCCGTGGTCACCTTCACGCCGCAGGAGTTTTCCTGGTTGCTGACATTGGTCGCGGGGAATCAGTTGGGAGCTTGCTACTTGTCGTTCAGTGAGCCCGTCCGAGGCAAGGCGTTTGTCTACTCGCTGTCTTTCGACAAGGCGCTCCCGCCGGCAGACGAGCGCTAAATGCTCCTGCGAGATCATAAATTGCTATGGTGCACCACTTGCGCTCACCACTCTGGCCAACCAAATTCCTGCTCTTGGTGAGCAATTGGGGAGGCTATACCGCGACCAACCAAGGGTTACAGACTGGTCGACACTCGCCGCATGAACATTGTGGGCACCTCATAGGGGCAATTGCACATGGGTAAAGACGAAATTAAGGGAAATGGAGTAACGGGATTGATCCCCGACTTTTTCCATGATGTGATCGCCTATTTGATCCCCGGCTTTACGTTTATCTGTCTGATATTTCTTAATGCATCTATAGCGACCAACAAGCTCATATTCAAGGGTGCTGACCTGAGCGCGGTGGATTTCTTCTTCATTTCTGTCATTGCCTACGTGGTAGGTCGAGTTCTGGAGCAAACAGGCTACACTTTGATCCATCACAGAAGATTCCCGTTCATTGGAAAGGGCTGCGAAGAGACAGGCCCAAAGTGGAAGCTGCTGTTTGACGACACCGACCAGTCCTACACAAGAACATTCAAGAGCAACTTGATCACGAAGATAGAAGAATGGCTGGCCCGCCAAGACGGAAAGGCCCTCATCAACGAGTGCAAGGATCTCCGAAAGGATGATTACTTCAACCTCATTCAGTTCTACTTGAGGGAGCGATTTCCTTCGATCGCGCTATACGAAAAGAAGCAGAATGCGACCATAGTTCTCACGCGAAGCTTGTGCATTGGTTTCTTCTTCAATACAGCCATCTATTTTTTGGTATTGGTTTTGATGGTTCCCGCAAAGGAAATTGCATTTAGCAGCGCAGCACTGGTATGGATTCTGGCTAACCTCCTATTTTCAATAGCTTTCTACAGCAGATTTAGTCTAGATAAACAATATCATGCGATGTACATATTCGAAACCTTCATCGGGATGAAGAAGCTATTGAAAACTCGAGGTGGGGCCACAAAGACCACTACTCCCGATGGCTCGCAGTTCCGTCAACCGAATGCTTGACAACCTGGCGAAATTTTCCTTAGCCTGGTAGGCTGTTCCCAATTCTGGCCTATTGGTATCTCTACAGATCAGTAGAGATTGGCGCTCATATCCGTACTGCATTCGCGTTGAAGTGCTGGAAGAAAAGGGATTCATGGCAACTTTTGTAGATTTGTTCTGTGGCGGGGGATTTGGAGCCAGGGGAGCCGTTAGAGGCGGAGGAGTCCCTTTGCTCGGCTTGGACGCCTGGGACTTGGCCACCAAGACCTACAAGGCAAACTTTCCGGACTCAGAGGTCATCACCGATCTAATCGAAAACATAGATACGAAAGCCCTCGGCAAGCGATATCGACCGGACGTACTGCTGACGTCTCCGGAATGTACGTCTCACTCCATTGCTCGTGGCGCCAAGCCTGGATTGGAGAGTAGTCGCGAGACTGCGATCGGCATCGTCCCCTGGGTTGAGTCGATGAAGCCAAGATGGGTGATTGTTGAGAACGTGAATCGGATGAAAAAGTGGGATCGACATGATGAACTCGTTGAGACCATAGAGAGATTGGGTTACACGGTTAGCGATCTTCTTCTCAATTCGGCCGATTTCGGGTCCGCCCAGGCTCGAAAGCGCATGTTCCTTGTGTGCGATAGACAAGGATCCCGGGTTTCCCGGGAACAGCTTTTGGCTCTGGGGCCTAAAGATCGACTAACAGCCCGTGATGTAATCGACTGGAATGCAAATCACATTTCCAAACCATTGCGCAAATCGGGAAGAGCGAAAGCCACTCTTGAGAGAGCCGATCGGGCAATTGCTGCAATTGGAAAAAATGTCCCGTTCATAATTGTTTATTACGGCTCGGATTATGCTGGCGGTTGGCAGGCACTGGACGTCCCACTGCGGACGATTACCACCGTTGATCGGTTCGGCTTGGTCACTTGGCGCGATGGAGAGCCTTACTTGAGAATGCTCCAGCCAAACGAGCTATTGAAGGCAATGGGGGGAGGAGACGACCACGTCCTGCCCCATGGTAGTCGCCGCGAAAAGGTAAAGCTTTGCGGAAATGGAGTCTGCTCAGACGTAATGACCGCGATTTTCAAATGGATCAATGTCACACAAGCTAAAGCGGCAAAAAGGTCAAAGAAGGCAGAGTCGAGTCAATGATCGACCAGAATTTGGACACGGTCGACTTGAGTGTCGACGAAGTTTACGGGGGATCCCGGAATGGCAATGCATCCGACGATCCGTTACCCAAGCTGCTGGACGTCGATAACGGCGCCGGCTTCCGGCACCTGGGGCAAAGACCCGAGGTAACTACGCTCAAGCTTCTGGTACTCAAAACCAGTTTCTCAGATGTGAACTGGCCCGATGCCCTCAACAGCGAGAACGGAACATTCATTTACTACGGTGACAAACGTGCTCCTGGAGACCTGCATCAGACGCCTCGCCAGGGCAACCAAATGCTCAGAAATTTGTTTGATGAGGCGCATCAACACCAGCAAAGCTTGGCTTTCCCACCTATCTTGCTCTTTGGCAATACTGGTACGTACAGGGACGTACGTTTCATTGGGCTCGCAGTGCCGGGCGCAGCGGGCATGGGCGGCGATGACGATTTGGTGGCTGTGTGGCGGACTACAAACAATGGAATCCGGTTCCAGAACTACAAGGCGACTTTCACCATACTCGATGTTCCTGTTGTAACCAGAGCATGGATTAAGGACATTCAAACCGGCAAGGCTCTTTCGTCCATTCACGCACCAAAGGCTTGGCTGGACTGGGTTGGCGGCAGAAAGTATACGCCACTGAAATCCATTCCCGTCAACGCGGTTCGCTCCAGACAGCAACAGCTTCCAGAGTCCCCTGAGCTAGCTTCGTACACAAACCTCGTCTATGAATTTTATCGGGAGGATCCCTACGCCTTTGAGAGGTGCGCCATGGAACTGGCGAGACTGTTCATGCCGGCCATTCAGAATTGGGAAATAACCCGACCATGGCGAGATGGGGGAAGAGATGCTTTGGGGACGTACCGCATCGGCCACGGGGCTGGCGCCATCGACGTCGAATTTGCGATGGAAGCCAAATGCTACGCAACGAACAATAGCGTCGGAATAAAACCTTTGTCTCGATTGATTTCCCGTCTCAGGCATCGCCAGTTCGGCATCTTGGTCACCACATCCTACCTGGACGCGCAAGCCTACCAAGAGTTGGTCCAGGACACACATCCGGTAGTGGTCATCTCTTCAGGTGACATCGCCGCCAAACTCAAAGAGCGTTTCGGAAGCCTTGACAATGTCAAGATATGGCTTCAGAAAATATGAATGACGAATCCACCAGGACCGATCGAGACTGATTGCATCACGTTGTGCCAGCAACAGTTTCTCGAATTTCACCAACGTCCTCGCACCCCTCGATCCATCCTGCCAGTTTCACCTTAAGTCCCTCAGCCGCTTTGCCCCGCGTGGCGCACTCCCAAACCACAAGCACTCTCCATCCCGCCACCTGCAGTGCTTCAACGGCCCGCTCGTCCCGCTTGACGTTTCCATTCAACTTGGCACGCCAGAACGCTGCATTTGTTGTCGGTAGCTTGGCCAACCGGCAAGGGTTGTGGCGGTGCCAGAAACATCCGTGTACAAAGATAGCGATTTTGCGGCCCGGCAACACTATGTCGGGGGATCCAGCAAGCTCATGCCTGTGCAACCTGAAACGGTAGCCCGCAGCAAAGAGGCTCTTTCGGACGAACATTTCCGGCATCGTGTTTTTTACCCGAATACCGGCCATCAATCGACCTCTTGTGGCCCGATCAACAATATCCGCCAAAGTCGTACCCCATCAGGCCGAGCCAATTCCTTTACCGCTAACGCAGCTCAGGAATACCTTGCATCGGCGGCGAATAAGTCTTCCCAACGATAACATCCCAGCACTCGCTCTTCTTTGCCCACTCGGAGATCATTCTTCCGCCGGATGACTCGTGGAGGTAGGTGTTCACCTCGCCGGCCCATATCTGAAGCTGCTTCTTAAGTGCGGAAGAGATATCCTGGCGAAGCCACACCCGCTCAAGATCGACACGCCCTCCAAGCCGGTTGGCAACGAGAGCGACCAAGTAGGCCGCGACGTTCGCTTGAAACGCAGGAAACATGGGACGAACAAGGGCGTGCGCCTTTTTGAAAATAATCGCTTTGGCAATCATCGTCTTGTAGTCGATGACATTTGGTAGGGGGCCGGGTGGTTGTCCTTCCTGCTCGCGGAAACCATCCATGAATCTGTCGAAATTCTTCTGTGAACCCATGCTAACCGAGTCCGGTTTTTGATTCCATGCGTTCAGGTATTTGGCAAGGTCAGTCTTGGTTATCTTTCGCGACGACGGAATGGCATCCTTGAGCTGACGCAGTTTTGCTGGCGACGTTCCCTCGCGCGCCAGCATCGTGTTGTAACTGCCCGCCGCACGTTCGTAGAACCAACGACCGACGCCATCAGGACAGTAAGTGCTCAGCGCCAGTTTCTCCATCTCGATATGGAAGGGCTTGTTCGCCGACAGATCGGATTGCTTCACCGAGTTTTGTGTGTTGGCGAACCTGGATATATCCGATATGAGCGCTTCTTCCCCCGCCGGATCCTCTGAGCGAAGAACGATGATCTTTGCGGGTACACGGACGCGCCTGAGATCAGTGTCAGGGATTCTCTTCTTGGTAAAGTAGAGCGATGCGGTGGTCTGACCTCCATTGACTATCTGCACACCCTTAAGCCATAGAATTCCTGGTCCACCATCTGTTGTTTTCCCCAGATGCATCTCGTCGGAAATCATCACAATCCCATTGTTGTATGCGACGAAGCGCTCGGGAGTATCACGGAGGGTCTTTTGAATGCCGGGATTTACTTTCCCGGTTTTGCCGAGGAACGACCGGACGTTTGCCTCCAGGAGTCGCGCACCGTACTTCTCATATAGGAAGCGCAGAGCCTCTCCAGGAATTACTGTAAGGGCATAGTCATAGTCGACCTCCTCCCCCGGAACAAATACACAAGGCAAGGGTCCTCCAGACACCTCCTCAAAATTCACGACCAGCTCATCTCTCGGCTTGCCTTCAGACCAATGGCGGTGAAGCCGCTCAATATCCATGACCTCGAGCTTGACGGTTTTTCCGCTAACTTCCCGTGGCTTGAAGTTCTTCGCTTTTGCCAGTCTGTCGGTGAGCACATATACCCGAATCTGGTCCAGATTCGCATAACACCCCTGGATTGCCACAGCAAGAGTGTAGGCATCGTTCGACTCATCCATCGTCGCTGCAAGCTTGCCGTCGGCGCACTTGGCAAGAAACCTCAGGCATTGTTCTGCGGCGGTTTTTGTCTCTGCGTCAGGAATGTGGGTCAGCTGATCGCCGCCATCATAGATACTGACGAAAAGGTCCAGCTGGTCGGCGTCATCTGATACAGCAAAGCCGCTCAAACGCAGATTTGCATTTCCGACCTTGGCGGAGTAGTGGCATACCTCCGGCTCGAATGTCATTCCAATTTCCGACATGTGCTGCATGACGATTTCGGCAAAAACGGACTCGGGATATGGGTATGCCTCGCCGGATGCACCAAGTCTCTCTCCTGTTTCGGCGCGCACTTCCGCCTGCGTTTGAGAAAGAAAATCCACAAGTTCCATTTCAAATCACTCCAAGTTGTTCCAGCGCGTCCGAAATCCCGGCGTCCGAGTCCTTGACGAGATCGAGGTCGAGGTCATAGCGCGCCGCCCTAATCTCCATAGCAACGTTGGCTCGGGTCAGCCGTGGGAAGTTGTCTGACACCGAAAGCAATCTCGTTGCAAGTACGGAAAAACGCCGCGTGTAGGTAGTAGCCTTCACGTCGAGAAATCCTGCATCAATGAGTCTGCTGTCAAAAGTGGCCAGAGCCAGACTTTCGAGTCGCAGGACAGTCCTGGTACCAGCGATAAGTTCGGGTAGTGTTCGGCCTGCAGGTGAAAGGGCCAATCTCACACCGGCAAGAAAGATCGGAGCGATCAAAGAGTCGTCGAGTTGATCGAGAGATCCAACCTTTGCAGGGAAACCCGATGGGGAGACTGTACTCTTAACCTCGATAGCACCTGTCCCCAGGGAGAAATCCTGGATACCGCCAAGGGGTCCCTGCCATGCCTCCACAGCCACCGCTGGTGACAAACCCGCATCAATCAGCGCTTGCAGAGTCACCAGTTCACCGTAGAGGCCAACCTCCGCCTCTGGGCTGAGAATCCCATCGTCGCCCCGGCGCATGAACTCCTGCCACGCCCGTATTCTTGCCAGAAATACACGAACGAGCCTCTCTCCGTCGGCATTTCTCAGCGTATCCAAAATCGCAACCACATCCTCAGCCATCAGCGCAAAAAGATCCAGACTACCCTGGCTTTGTCTGCAAAGCGCTATCCATGTTCGTTCAGGATCCTTTCCACCGAATTCAACCCGTATGACGGTAAAGCCCTTTCCTTGAGGAAGCAGCTCAGCCGATGGCACGCGAGCCGAGTCGAGGCCAACAAGCAGAGCCTCCTCGTTTCCAGGAAAGCGACGTCCCGCGAGTAACGGGCATGGGCCCCCATGGGCGACCTGAATGGTGCGCCATCCATCTGCTCCAGCGGGGCCGGAGAGGGCCCTCCAGGCAGCAAGAAGCTCGTCCCGATCAGTCCGCAGGGCCATATTCCTGCTCCCACAACACATTATTGACCTTGTACTCCACCTTGAGCCCAGAGTCGCTGCCTGGAAAACTAACGCCGAATGCAATCACTGGTGGTGTGTCGCCCGGAAACCCGATGTCCGCCTTTTCGGGGTCCAATGCGTAAAGAATCAGGAGAGCCCTGTCGGGGCGCGCGGCGATCCCGTTCGCCCCGAAACCGCGAATCCTTCTGATCGATAAGCCATTCGGTATCTCGGGCTCCTTCGCAAAATGAAGCCTGCCGGGATCTGGTTTATATGCGGCCCTTGTCACTGCGAGCGCGGCGCTCCATTGAGCCTCGTCGAGGTCAACTGCCTCGTCGCGTGGATCCAGCAGGACGCCAATGGCATAGCGGTCATCAAACTTTGCCTCGCCCGTCCGCTTGCTCATGCTTAGGCCAAGACCATTCGCCAACTCTATCTCTCTGCCGGTTCCTCCGCCTGCAAGCAGCACTGTCCAGTGGGTAACTTCCCCCACGCGGGCCATCGACTCCACGAATTCGGCAAGCATTGCGCTGTTGACCTTCAGGGCGGCGGGATGGGTCGAATAGCCAGCGAAGAAGTCGGCTACCGCAGACGCGTCGACGTTCGACCAGAGAAACCCGGTCCATCTATCCACTTTTGCCCCCCTGACCCTCACCGGATCAACCTCGTCGGGCTTGCCGAGGACACTGACAAGTCTTCTGGCTGCGTCAAGGTTCTTCGCCAGTTTGCCGGGATCTCGGTGGAGCGAGACCGTTTCCAGTCGTTGGCCACTGAAGGAAAGCATGAGATTCTTGGCCGCCCGCATCTTGAGACGCGACGTCACCATCAACACGGGGTGGGACTGTACCTTGAGTCCATATTCTCTCGGCGTCGCGCCCGTGGCAGCCATCATTTCAAATTCCTCCCGCAGTTCCTCGGCCGCGTCGGCTATGTGGCCAAACCACTCCGAAAGCTCGGGGGTCGTATAGAGACGGCACAAGTCCAGATATCCCGGGCGATAGCCAAACCATCGGCCCATCTGCATGAGAGTGTCGTACATTTTTGACGCGCGCAAGAAGTAGCTAACGCAGAGCCCCTCGAGCGTAAGGCCGCGGGCAAGCTTATCGCCACCGATGGCGATCACCTTCAGTCCCTTGCCTTCGTTTTCCACGTAGTCGAGAGTGTCCTTGGCCGTCCCATTGATCATTCTGACCTGAATATCAGAGACGACGTCGATAAGTTCGTCCTCCACCTGCTCCCACTTTGGCATCGCCGGCGAGCCGGAGATACTCTCTGCGGTGGAGCGGAAATCGTCATCCCATAGAGCTTTGAGGCGCGCCAGGATCGGCCCATGGTCGATCTTTCTTACGAGTCGTTGCCTGAGGTGTAGCACATGGTCATGGACTTGGCGGTGGACTTCCGCCTGTACGGACTTGAACCGAGTCACATGCACGAGCATGGAAGAATGGGCGCTACCTTGCCCTCTGACACGGCGCGTTGCGCACGCGAGAATGAATGCGTCAATCGCTTCCACAAGCGATGGCGGAGGGATATCCTGGCCTTCATGAAGCGGATGGTGGCCGTTCTTGTGTTTCTGCGGCATCCACCCTCCCCCCTCGGGCAGTGCTTGGTCTGTCACATCGCGCAGTAGGGGCAGGCCGCCAACTCGCCCCTCCGGTGTGGAAAGACCGAACACCTTTGCGGGACCGACGTAGTTCGATGGAGCCGCGAGATTGACAATAAAGGCCGATGGAAAAAGGTCGGCACCTTCCTCCTTGGTTGCGCCTCTCTCATGAATGAATATGTTGGCAAACGGCGTGGCGGTGTAGCCGACATAAGCGGTCCTTGCAAACGAGTTGAGAATCTTCCTTATCCGGCTGTTGATTGCCTTTGGTTGGTGCTCGTCATCAGGCTGCCCCTCTGAGTCGAATACTTGTTCTCCCGTGTCGACCGATGCGTGATCCGCCTCATCGTCGATAAGCAAGAGAGGCAGGTGCGTGACATTCTTTCGCCCGGTAACCGGATCGTGAACATTTGCGACGTGGTTTCGTATCCAGCGGTACAGGCGTTCCAGCACGGTCTTGTTCTTCTTCACCACGAAAAGCCATGGTCGCTGTTCGGGGGTGATGCCAAGATTCTTGGCCACGGTTGTGTTGAAGTCGCCTTTCTCCGAGCGGTTTGTTGCGAAATTGGGCCTGATCGCCGGGTCTCCATCAATCTCCCCAACGCCAATAACCCTCATATCGTCTGCGACCGGCTTGGTTTCGTAACCGAGGAACCCTTCGTCCAGGCGCATCTGAGTCTGCGAACGCAAGTTGTTGTGGAGTCCTGCCAGGACAATGATGATCTTGTAGCCTGCGTCGGCTGCCTTACCGATAAGTCCGGTGTAGTTGCCTGTCTTTCCGGACTGGACGTGGCCGACCACCAAGCCGCGTCGATCCCATGTGCCCTCTCGAGTCGGGTCCTCAAGCATGCCGAGGATAATGTCGGTCGAGGCATCAAGTCCTTCCACAGCTTTCCAGGAGAGCTCGCGTTCCAGCCATTCACGGTAGCGTTGCCAGTACCGCCAGTCGCGCTTTCTTGCCGCATTGAGCCAAGGCACATGGCCTTCATTGCTCGTCAAAGTAGTGTCCTGCCCTATCCAGAGGCTGAAACGCCTGATCAGCTCATCGGTCACCGCGGCACGATCGAGACCCTCTCCCCAACTAGGCTTCATGGCCACAACCATGTCTATCTTCTCTGCTATCAAGGCAGGGGTGACAGCAGATCTGTCATCCTCATCGAGCAGCAGCTCCTGGACAAACTTCACCACCCTTTGCATATCCTTTTCTACCGTCGTCATGGCTTTTCTCTCAGTCGTGGGGTGGAGGCTCGTCGGGAAGTGCTGTCACCAGATTCGGATGGTTGTTGAAGGGCTCAGTACAGAGCAGGCGCTCCCTCGCGAGCGTGGGCGAGAGACCCTTCTTCACAACCATATTTCTATATACGGCCGCCAGAACGACCGCTATCTCTTTCGGTGACTCGCCGGCAAATCCTGTTCGCGGCGTCTCGCGAGCCTCGGCGGTATCGAGCCAGATCCGCTGCACCGGAATGGTCTCTTCAATGACGCGAAGCATTGCCCTGACTTGTGTCTCCAAGGCTCCGGCTTCGTCGAGGACGGCAGAAACAGCGGGATGTGTCAGGTCAATTCTGTATCGCATGCCTCCCTGAAAGTGCTCGGCGCGCCAAGCCTGCGCTACCGACTCTCCTCCGACACGAACTGGCTTCCCACGATGGGCAAACACGCGACGCGCGCGCTCCCTGGTGTCCTCTGCGAGACGGGTCAGCCTCTCCCGCGTCTGGACAGGTGGGCGAGCGGTTGACTTGCGAATGTCGATTTTCCAATCAGCATCGGCACTGTTGGGAATATCCAGCCTTATGCGGGCGAGCCTATGCGCTTCCTCCTTTGTCCACGACCTTCCCCTCCCAAGTCCAAGCCAACTTCCCGCCACCAATAGACGCTCCCCGCGATAAACATAGAAGCCCTGCTGCGCAGTCCATCCGTCAAGCCCGGCCGCCGATTCCGCTTCTCGCTCGTCAAGCCTGTCCTTGTGCGGTAACACATGGCATTGAACCTCTATCGGCCCACTCCCCGTGGCAATTCGCTCGACTGGAGATGACCATGTCGCGGGATGCCTCGTCAGAAATGGATCCCATGGTTCGACGGACTTGCCATTGATGGTCAGGCGCAAACGAGGTGAGGGGCCAGAAAGGAAGCGATGGAAAACCATCGCGAGGTGACGCTCGACCTTATCCACAAGGTCGAGAAAATCCTGCTCGCCAA
>Ga0207969_100416_pt1 | contig 20218 bp, 17 predicted proteins | sample LakWasMet25_LOW6_2_FD_183869 | JGI IMG/M metagenome (GOLD analysis project Ga0207969, IMG submission 183869) | Freshwater sediment methanotrophic microbial communities from Lake Washington under simulated oxygen tension - Sediment Metagenome... | ecosystem: Environmental > Aquatic > Freshwater >... | reverse complement strand
CCGACCACCGGCCCCATGACGATCAGCATCACCGAGGGCGGGATCAGGATGCCCAGCGTGCCGCCGGCGGCGATCGCCCCGGCGCTCATCTTGGTGTCGTAGCCGCTCTTGATCATCGCCGGCCCGGCCATGACGCCGAGCAGCGTGACCGAGGAGCCGACGATGCCGGTGGCCGCCGCAAAGATCGTCGCGGTGATCAGCACGGCGAGGTACAGGGAGCCGCGCAGTCCGGCCAGCAATTGCTGGATGCCGGTAAACATTCGCTCCATCAGGCCCGACTGTTCGAGCAGGAAGCCCATGAACAGGAAGAAGGGAATCGAGGCCAGCACGGTGTCCTTCATCACCGAGAAGGTTTGCAGCACCGCGAGGTCGAAGACCATCGGGCCGTAGGCGATGAAGCCGGCGCCGAGCGCAACGGCGCCCAGCGTGAAGGCGATCGGAAAGCCGATGAAAATTATGCCGAACAGGGCTACCAGGGCCACCAGTCCGAAGAGTTCGTTGCTCATGTGAGCTCCCGGGTGAGGCCGGTCGGTTCGGCACCTTCGGCCCAGCGCCCGTTGATGGCGGCATCCAGGCTCTTGCAGAGTTCGGAAATACCCTGGATCGCCAGCAGCAATCCGGTCAGTGGCATTGCGGCCTTGAAGGGCCAGGTAATCGGCATCCATGGGCTGCTGACGAAGCGCTCGCCGGTCATGAAGGCCTTGAGGAAGTAACCCCAGCCGGCCCACAGGAAGATGGCGGCGAAGGGCATGAACATCACCAGGTAGCAGACCACGTCCACGATGCCCTGGGTGCGCGGCGACCATGCCGCATAGAGCGAGTCGGTGCGGATGTGACCCTTGCGCTGCAGCGTGTAGGACGATCCCAGCATGAAGAAGGCGCCGTAGAGCATGAAGGTCATGTCGTAGGCCCACAGCGTCGGGGAATCGAATATGTAGCGCGCCACGACTTCGTATACGAGCGACAGCACCATCGGGATGATCAGCCATGCGGTCAGCTTTCCGGACCAGATGGCGATTGGATCGAGCGCGTGCGCGATTCGCAGCAGTTTTGAGGGATGTCCGGTCATGAGTCCTGTATCCGTGCGTATTTCGTCAGGGTGAATGCGGTGCACGGCCGTGGCCGCGCACCGCTCGGATCGCGCTTGGCGACTACTGTTTGTGGCCTACCGCTTCCGCGCCGAGACCGTAATACAGCCCGTTGATCTTGGTCCAGTAGGGGACCACGAGCTTGGCATAGGCGCGCTGCGATTCCAGAACCTCCTTGAACAGCGGATTGCGTGCCGCCTCGCGGTCATAGACGACATTGGTTGCCTTCAGGAAAGCCGCGAAGAACTCCTTCGGCGTGTCATGCACGATGACCTTGTGATCCTTCTGCAGCTTCTCCAGCGCCTTTGCATTGCGGTCCACGTTGAAGGCGTAGGTTTCGGTGATGGTCGCCATCACCGCACCTTCGATCACCGCCTTCAGGTCTGCGGGCAGCTTGTTCCAGACGGTCTTGTTGATCAGTATCTCGCCGACGTCCGACGACTGGTGCAGGCCCTGCAGGTAGTAGTGCTTGAACACGTTGTGGAAGCCGAGGATCATGTCGTCCGCCGGGCCGATCCATTCGGCGGCGTCGATCACCCCGCGCTGCGCCGCCGGAACGATCTCGCCGCCCGGCATGGCGACGGCGTTGATGCCCATCTCCTTGAAGATCTCGCCCGTCAGTCCCGGGGGCGAGCGGTACTTCATTTTCTTCATGTCGGCGATCGAATTGATCGGCGTCTTGAACCAGCCGAACGGGTCGGGACCCATCGGCTGCATCATGAAGGGCTTGATGTTCATCTTCAGGCCGCTCTCGTACAACTTTTCGTAGAGCGCATTGCCGCCGCCCTGGGACAGCCAGGCCATGTGCGAGATCTGGTCCATGCCGGTGCCGGCGCCTGCGGCCGGATTCGAGAACAGGGCCGCCGCGCTGTTCTTGCCCGACCAGTAGTGCGTCCAGGCGAAGCCGCCGTCGACCACGCCCTTGTCCACCGCGTCGAGGATCTCGAAGGCATTGACCACCGCGCCATCCGGCAGGATCTCCATCTTGATGCGGCCGTTGGACATCTTGTCCACGCGGTCGCCGAAGCGCTTCATCAGGTCGAAATAGATGCTCGCGGTCGGAACCGCCGTCTGGATTTTCATCCGCGTCACCTGCTGGGCCTGTGCCATACCGCCGGCGGTGACCAGCATCGCCGCGACGGTACCCAACAGGAATTTCCGTATCAAAGTCGCCATCATTGCCTCCTCCGTTGTTGTATCAAAATCGGAACCCCCGACCCGTCGGGTCATGACGGCTCCCCTATTGCCTCATGGGCAATTCCTTGCTGCAGCATCCTCGCGAATCATGTCGGCGGCCTTTTCGGCGATCATTATGGTCGGCGCGTTGGTGTTGCCCGAGACGATCTCCGGCATGATGGAAGCATCCACCACGCGCAATCCGGAAATGCCGCGCACCCTGAGGCGCTCATCGACCACCGCCGACGGATCGTTACCCATCTTGCATGTTCCCGCCGGATGATAGATGGTCTGGCTGTAGCGTCTTGCGGCATCCAGCAATTCCGCGTCGGTCTGGAATTGCGTACCGGGAACGAATTCGGAGAGGATGTGCGGAGCCAGCGCGGGCGCCTGCGCGATGCGGCGGGCCACTTTGATGCCGCCGATCACCACCGGGTAGTCGCGTTCATCCGACAGATAATTCGGCTGGATCGCGGGATACACGCCGATATTCGCCGACCGGATCTGGACGCGCCCCCGGCTGAAGGGGCGCAGCTGGCAGACGGAAGAAGTGAAGGCGGAAAACCGGTGCGCCCCTTCGCCCGGCTTGTCCGCGCTCAGGGGCTGCATGTGGAACTGGATGTCCGGCCGGGTCACGTCCGGGCCCGAGCGGGTGAAGATGGCGACCTGGCTCGCCGCCAGCGTCAGCGGGCCGGTACGCGACAACAGGTACTGCATGCCGATCCACAACCTGTTGAGCGGATTGTTGACCTCGTCGTTCAAGGTACGCTCGCGGGTCTTGAAGACCAGTCTCACCTGAAGATGATCCTGGAGATTTTCTCCGACGCCGGGCAGGTCGAGCACCACGGGCACGCCTACCCGTTGCAGAAGCTCGGCGGCGCCAAGCCCCGAGCACTGCAGTATCTGCGGCGAACCGATGGCGCCCGCGGACAGGATCACCTCCGCACTGGCCGTGGCCAGCCGCATCTGATCGCCCTGAACGAATTCGACACCCGTGGCACGCCTGCCGTCGAAGAGCACCCGCGTGGTCTGCGCACGGGTTTCGACCCGCAGATTCGGACGGCGCCGTGCCGGCTTCAGGAAGCCCCTGGCGGTGCTCCAGCGGAATCCTCGGTAGGCCGTTTGCTGGAAATAGCTGACGCCTTCCTGTTCCGCGCCGTTCGGGTCGTCGTTGAACGGAATGCCGAGCTCCATGGCCGCCTTGACGAAGTAATCGGCGATCGGGCGGTTCAGGCGAAGATCGGAAACCTTCTGCGGCCCGCCGATTCCGTGATACGCGTTGGCCCCGCGCTCCTGGTCTTCCGACTTCCGGAAATAGGGCAGCACCTCGTCGTAACTCCAGCCCCGGTTTCCCAGCCCGGCCCAGCGATCGTAGTCGTCCCGCTGGCCGCGGATGTACAGCAAGCCGTTTAGGGAACTGGATCCGCCCAGCACCTTGCCCCGCGGCCACTGCAGCTGGCGATTGGCGATACCCGGATCCGGCTCGGTGACGTAGCACCAGTCCAGGCTCGGGTTGTGCATCGTCTTGAAGTAGCCGACCGGAACATGGATCCAGGGATTCCAGTCTTCACCGCCGGCCTCGAGGAGCAGAACGCGATTACGAGGGTCCTCCGACAGCCGATTGGCCAGGACACAGCCTGCAGATCCGGCGCCGACTACGATGTAGTCGAAATCGAAGGACATGTCGCGCTTTCTCCTCTTTGGACGGCTCCCTTGCCCCGGGCCGACTCATGAATGTGGAACGATATGTTTCAATAATACAGGGATGAACTATCTTCAAGATGGGCCACTGCTGGCAAGAAGAATCGGTGAGCAGGCGGGAAAGTGAAACGGAATCCGCCGCAATGACGTCAAAATCCTGATTGACCCTGTCTGCCACAGGGGTCCTTGGCGGGCCATATAGGCGCGCGGCCGCCGCATCGGTCAAACAGCGGTGCTCGTGACACGATGGAAGTTCCGAAGGCCGGTCAGGCGGCGTTGCGACCCGCGCGAATGGCGGATCCGGATAGACAGGCCGCCGCTGGAATGCGGCGATCCTCGACAAGCCTTGCGGCTCGGCAGCGACGCGCCGGCTCTCAAGAGACGGGCCGTTGCGCTCGATGAATCCGGCGCTTTGCCGATGGCGGCAATGGCCGGGCACGCTGCGGTGGCGCTAGGCGTGCGTAGTTCCGCGCGGCGGCGGGTAGTGGCGCCGACCGGTCCGCATCACGGACCGGCCGCTGAAGGCGGGAGCCCGCCGGCGCCGTTGCCTGGCCTTAGTCGCGTCCGCGTCCGATCGAGCGGCAACCGATCAGGTTGTCGCTTTCGAAATAGCGCAGGCCGGGGCCGCAGTTGATCTGTTGCGCCGGATAGGCGGGAGTACAGGTGAAGGCGCCGCTGTCGCGGTTGTACGAGCCCTCGCGCAGCATCCAGCCGCTCGGGCAGTACTGCTGCTGCGGCGGCGCGGAGGCGCGCTGGCGGCCCTGACGTCCGTCGACCACGGTGACGACGGTGGACGCGGAACCGCCGCAACCGAAGGTCGTCTTCACACGCTGCCCCTTGGCGGTTACGGTGTACTGGCCCGGCGCGGAAAAGACGTGATCGAATTCGCGCGGAAGATAGCCGTCGGTCCTGCCGATGATGCGGGTGTCGGGCGAGCCGTTGTCGCCGTATTCGATCCACATGCCGCAATCGGTGGCCTCGTTGCCCTGGCCCGAGACGCGGAACCTCACGTTGGCCTGGCCGTTTTCCATCACGACCCTGTCGGCATGCGGCGTGATCGTGGAGATGGTATCGGCCCAGGCGGCGGGCGCGAATGCGAGTGCGATGGCGGTGACAGCGAACAGCGAAGATCGTTTCATGATGGACTCCTTGGAGGGTATCTGCGGCATCCTGCGCCCCCGCCCGGGCGCATTCCGTGCGCTGGCGCTCATAGATGCCCATGGATGGCTTCGGTCGCCGTGGCGCCGGCGCCGACTCCTCTTGTATGCTTCAGCTTTTCGTCCATTCCCGCACCCGCCATGCCCCTGCCTGCCCAAGCCCGCAAGACTGCCCTCGAACTGATCGCCTTCATCGACGCCAGCCCCAGTCCGTGGCATGCGGTGGCGAGCGCCGAGCAGCGCCTGCTGGCGCGCGGCTTCACCCGGCTGGAGGAGGGCGCGCGCTGGGCGCTCGCGCCTGGCGGGCGCTACTACACGGTGCGCGGCGGCGCGTCGCTGATCGCCTTCGTGGCGGGCAGCCGGCCGCTGGCGGAAACCGGCTTTCGCATCGTCGGCGCCCATACCGACTCGCCGGGGCTGCGCCTCAAGCCGAAGGCGGCACTGGCCGGGGACGGCCTGCTGCGCCTCGGGGTGGAGGTGTATGGCGGGCCGATACTGGCCACCTTCACCGACCGCGACCTGAGCCTCGCCGGACGCGTCGTGATGCGCACGGCGGCGGGGCCGCAGAGCCGGCTGCTGCGCTTCGAGCAGCCGCTGGTGCGGCTGCCCAACCTGGCGATCCACATGAACCGCGAAGTGAACGAGCAGGGCCTGAAGCTCAACAAGCAGACCGAGCTGCCGCTGATCCTCGGCCAGCTCGGCGAAGGGGAAGACGCAGAAGCGCGCCTGCGCAAGCTGCTGGCCGATGCCGCGCAGGGCGATGCGGTGGACCTGCTGAGCTGGGAACTGGCGGTCTATGACGTGCAGAAGGGCTGCCTGTGGGGCGCGGAGGAAGAGTTCATCGCCGACAGCCAGCTGGACAACCTGGCGTCATGCCATGCGGCGCTCGCGGCGCTGATGGCGACGGAGCAGCCGACGGCGACTTGCGTGGCCGCCCTGTTCGATCACGAGGAGGTCGGCAGCGAGAGTGCCGCCGGCGCGGGCGGCAGTTTCGTCACCGACGTGCTGTCCCGCATCGGCCTGCAGGCGGGGCTCGACGGCGAGGACAGTCTTCGCGCCCTGGCGCGCAGCTTCTTCATCAGCGCCGACATGGCGCACGCCTGGCAACCGAATTTCCCGGCGGCCTACGAGCCCGACCACAAGGTGCTGATGAATGGCGGGCCGGTGATCAAGACCAACGCCAGCCACCGCTACGCCACGCAGGCGGAAACGGCTGCCCGCTTCATGGGCCTGTGCGGGCAGGCCGGGGTGCCGTGCCAGCAGTATGCCCATCGCAGCGACCTGGGTTGCGGCAGCACCATCGGCCCGATCGTCGCCGCTCGCCTGGGAATCGCCAGTGTGGATGTCGGCTCGCCGATGTGGGCGATGCACAGCGCGCGAGAGAGCGCCGGCGCGCACGACCAGGCGCACATGATCGCGGCGCTGACCGCCGGGTTCGCGAGCTGAAGGGAAGCCGAACCGGAGGGAGCGAAGGAAAGGCGGCGTATCCGCAAGGGCATGGAAGGGATATCATGCTTGCATCAGCAGCCGTCCCCTCTTGTTCGATTCACCCCAAGCATGTCCGGACTGCCTCACTTGAAGCGGAGTTCCCTTGCCACCCAGTGGCTGATCCTCGGTGCTGCGCTGCTGATTCTGGGAGGAGCCACCGGCTTCAATCTCTACGTCGAGCGCGGCCGTACGGAGATACGTGAACAAGGCCGGCTGCTGACCCAGGCGCGGGTGATCCAGGAGAACCTCGAGCAGAACCTGATTGCGATCAGCGGAACGCTGGCCGATTTGAGAAGGGAGTCCGTCCTGCGCAAGGCGGGCCCGGGTCTCGACGATCGTCTCAGGGTGCTGGCCGACGCCATGCCCGGCATCCATACCCTGCTGGTGCTGGACCGCGACGGCACCGCACTGGCATCGAGCCGGGCGGAACTGGGTGGCGTCAATTTCGCGTCCCGCGACTACTTCAAGTCCGCCCGCCAGAACCACGATCCCGGGATGCTCTTCGTTTCGGCGCCCTTCAAGACCACGCTCGGCGTGTATGGCATCAACGTGGTGCGGACCATCCCGGGACCGAAGCGCGAGTTTGCCGGGCTCATCGCAGCCACCCTGGACCCGGACTATTTCAAGACCCTGATGGCTTCCGTGCTCTATGCGCCGGACATGTGGACCGCGATCGCCCACGGCGACGGCGTTCAGTTCCTGATGGTGCCCGAGCGGGAAAGCCAGGCCGGCAAGAACCTGGCGCAGCCAGGCTCCTTCTTCACCCGGCACCGGGACAGCGGCAAGGAGACCAGCCTCCTGACCGGCATCGTCTACGCGACCGGCGAGGAACGCATGATGGCCCTGCGCTCGATACAGCCGGCAAAGCTGAGACAGGACAAACCCCTGGTCGTCGCCGTGGGACGCGACCTCAAAAGCGTCTATGCCGCATGGAGCCGCGATCTGCAGATACAGGGCGGGCTGTTCGGCTTGATCGTGCTGGGCTCGACGCTGGGGCTTTCGGTCTATCAGCGCCGGCAAGTGGAGTTTGCAGAGCGGGAGGCCGAGGCCGCCGAGGCGCTGGCCGCCAGCGAGCGCTTCATGAAGACCCTGACCGACAACATTCCCGGAATGGTGGCCTACTGGACCCGCGACTTGCGGTGCGGTTTCGCCAACGCCGCCTATTTCGAATGGTTCGGCAAGACGCCGGAGCAAATGCGGGGCATCCGCATTCAGGACCTGATGGGCGATGAACTGTTCCGCATGAACGAACCCTTCGTCAGCGCCGTCCTGCGCGGCGAACCCCAGCGCTTCGAGCGCACCCTGACCAAGGCCGACGGCAGCGTCGGTTATACCTGGGCGCATTACATTCCGGACCTGGACGGCGACGAGGTGCGCGGCTTTTTCGTCCTGGTCTCGGACATCACGGAACTCAAGCGCATCCAGTTTGCGCTGGCGGAAAGCGAATGGACGCTGAAGACCATCATCGAGACCGAGCCCGAATGCGTGAAAGTGCTGGCGCCCGACGGCACGCTGCTGCAGATGAACCGCGCCGGACTCGACATGATCGAGGCGGAGTCGGAAAGCGAGGTCATCGGGCGCAAGGTGACGGACATCGTGGCTCCGCAATACCGCAAGGCGTTTGATGACTTGAGCAGGCGGGTCAATCGCGGCGAGTCCGGAACGCTGGAGTTCGAAATCGTCGGCCTCAAGGGAGGGCATCGCTGGCTGGACACCCACGCGGTACCCATGCGCGATGTGAACGGGCGGATCACCGGCCTGCTCGGCGTAACCCGCGATATCACCGCCCGCAAGCAGTTCGAGCAGGACCTCGAGGAACTCGCGCAAACCGACTTCCTGACCAATCTTGCCAACCGTCGCCATTTCATGGCGCTGGCGGAACAGGAACTGTCGCGCACGCTCAGGTACGGAGGTCCCCTGTCGGTGCTGATGATGGACGTAGATCATTTCAAGAGGGTCAACGACACCTACGGCCACAAGACCGGCGACCTCGTCTTGCGAAGCTTTGCGGACTTGAGCCGGCATGCCTTGCGCGAAGTGGATGCCATCGGCCGCATCGGCGGCGAGGAATTCGCCGTCGTCCTACCGCAAACGGATGCCCGGGAGGCCCTGGACGCGGCCGAGCGCCTGCGCAAGTTGACCGAGGATGCAGAGATCGCCCTGGAGCAGGGTTTGCCGCTCCACTTCACGGTGTCGATCGGTGTGGCCACCCTGGCCGGTACCAGCACCAACATCGATACGCTGCTCAGCCAGGCCGATCAGGCGCTCTACAAGGCCAAGAAGAGCGGCCGCAACAGGGTCCACGTCTACGATTCCAGGGATGTCGCTGTCATGAAATGGCACGAAGCGTGAGTTGTGCATCACGAGCTTCACCAGATCGGCGACAGGCAAGTGATGGAACCTCGACAACCCGGGCCGGCAGCCGCTCTCTGACGGGCACTCGCGGGTTTGTGCAGGGCACCACAGCGAGCGGACCTTCAGGCTTTTCCTGAATAGTGTTGATCAAGGATTGACCAAGGGCGACAATCGCTTCAGAGGTCAAACGTCTCGCCGCTTTTCCACATACTTATCCACAGATTCTGTGAGTTACGCGGCGGGATTCCGGTGGTGGGTTGTTGCGATGCCGGGTTGCTGCATGGCCGGAATTGACCGCCGGACAACAGCATGTCCGGACGGGCTGTCCCGGCGCCAAGGGAGCACGACGTGGAAATTGCGGAACGACTGCTCAAGAGACTGCGCAGTGCGCGCCATGTGCTTGTTTTCACGGGCGCAGGCGTTTCTGCCGAAAGCGGCATCCCGACCTTTCGCGATGCGCTGACCGGCCTGTGGGAGAACTTCGATGCCGAAGCCCTTGCCACTCCCGAAGCCTTCGAGCGCGATCCGGCCATGGTGTGGGGGTGGTACGAGTGGCGGCGGGCGAATGTGCTGCGCGCACAGCCCAATCCGGCCCATTTTGCGATTGCCGCCCTGCAAGGCAAGGTGCCGCGATTGACCGTGGTCACCCAGAATGTGGACGACTTGCACGAGCGGGCCGGCAGCCGTGACGTGATCCATTTGCACGGCCGCCTGGACAGACCATTCTGCTTCGCCTGCCGGCGGCCGGGCGAGTACCCGCCGGGTATCCCGGACGAGCCGGAAGGCGGCCGCCATCTGGAGCCGCCGCGGTGCATCCATTGCGGCGGGCGCCTGCGTCCCGGCGTGGTGTGGTTCGGCGAGATGCTTCCCGAGGCGGAGTGGGATGCGGCGATTGCCGCCGTCGAGGCCTGCGACGCATTCCTGTGCATCGGCACTTCGTCCGTGGTGCAACCGGCCGCGAGCCTGACCAGCTTGGCGACCCGGCGCGGCGCGGTCACGATTCAGGTCAATCCGAACCCGACCGATCTCGATGGCAGCGTGAGCCTCAACTTGTCGGGGCCGGCAGGAGTCGTCATGCCTGCGCTGGTCGAGAGGGTATGGGGAACACTCTAGGCAGATGAGCAGGCAGCCGAGCGATGCCCGCCCAGCAGGGCCTCGCGCGTGACCGGGCTTTTCAATTGTGCCAGCCACCATTGCAGGGCCCGCCCTTCGCCCGGCCTGCCGCTCTTGCGCCAGGCGTAGCTGACCTGGATCTGCCGTTCCGACCGCTCCACGCGCCGGGCCACCAGGCGACCCGAATCGAGGTAAGGCTGGGCCAGGCAGCCCGGCAGGAAACCGACGCCCAGACCCCGGATCTGGGCATCCAGCTTGGCCGGCATGCCCGACACGGTGAACACGTCCTGGCCGGGCAGCAGGCCGATGCTGATGCCGCTGCCGCGCTGCACGGTATCGGCCACGGCGACTGCCCGATGCCGGCGAATGACTTCGTCGCTCAGCGGCTCGGACATTTTCGCCAGCGGATGGTGGGGCGCCATGGCAAAAACAAACTGCACGCTGCCGAGCGATTCATGATGCAGGCCGGCCAGGGTGGTCGCGCCCATCATCACGCCGAGCGCCAGATCGGCCTGGCCAGACGTCAGCGCCTCCAGCGTGCCGGAAAGGGTTTCGTCGCGCAGCTTGAGCCGCGTCGGCGGGCTCAGGGAGAAGAACGCCTCGCAGAGTTCCATCAGCGTAGCCCGGTTGATGATGCTGTCCACCGCGATCGTGAGTTGCGATTCCCAGCCGGTGGCCACGCGCCTGACGCGGTTGGCCACGGCGTCGATGTCGGCCAGCAGGCGCGCGCCTTCGCGCAGCAGTTCGGCGCCGGCTTCGGTCAGGCGGGCCTGGCGCGAACTGCGGTCGAACAGCAGCACGTCGAGCGCGTCTTCCATCTGCCGCACGCGATAGGTCAGGGCGCTGGGCACCATGCCGCCGGCGCGGGCCGCCGCGGCAAAGCTGCCGCTCCGGGCAATGGTCTGCAGCATGGCCAGGGCATCGGGCGTCAATACATCGCGCGCAGCGGTCATAGGGAGCCCCTGAATTCAGCTAATTTGAATGATGACATCAAACCGGCTGGCTCTCAAGGGCAGCAGGCTCTCCTACAATTCATCCTGTCGTCATCTACCGGGAGTTCAACCATGCTTACCCTTCGCAAAGCGCAAGACCGCGGCTACGCAGACCATGGCTGGCTCAAGAGCTACCACTCGTTCTCGTTTGCCGGCTATTACGATCCTGCCCACATGGGCTGGGGCAACCTGCGCGTGATCAACGAAGACCGCATCGCACCGGGCACGGGGTTCGGCAAGCACAGCCACCGCGACATGGAAATCATCAGCTACGTGCTGTCGGGAGAACTGGCCCACCAGGACAGCATGGGCAACGTCGTGGCCATTCCGCCCGGCGACGTGCAGCGCATGAGCGCCGGCAGCGGCGTGACGCACAGCGAGTTCAACCATGCCAGGGACCAGACCACGCATTTCCTGCAGATCTGGATCGAGCCCAAGGCGACCGGCATTGCGCCCGGCTATGAGCAGAAGACCGTTGCGGCCGAACAGAAGCGCGGTGCCTTGCGCCTGGTCGCTTCGCCCGACGGTGCGCAGGGTTCGGTCACCATCCATGCCGATGCGTCGCTCTACGCCGGGCTGTTCGATGGAGCCGAACGCGCCGAACTGGCGCTGGACCCCGCCCGCAAGGCCTATGTGCATCTGGTGCGCGGCGCCATCGAGGTCAATGGGCAGCGCATCGACGCCGGCGATGCCGTCCTGCTGGAAAACGAAAACAGGATCGAGCTGGGCCACGGCAAGGATGCCGAGGTGCTGGTGTTCGATCTGGCCCCCTGAATTTCTTTACTCAAACGCAAGCACTCGAGGAACATGAAAATGGCAACAGTCGCAGTCGTATATCACTCCGGTTATGGTCACACGGGACGCATGGCGCAGTCGGTCGCTGAAGGCGCGGGCGCTGCGCTCGTCGCCATCGATGCCGAAGGCAACCTGCCCGAAGGCGGCTGGGAGACCCTGAAGGCGGCTGACGCCATCATCATGGGCAGCCCGACCTACATGGGCATGGTGAGCTGGCAGTTCAAGAAGTTTGCCGATGCATCTTCCAAGCCCTGGTTCAGCCAGCAATGGAAGGACAAGCTGTTCGCCGGCTTTACCAACAGCGCCACCATGAACGGCGACAAGCTGTCCACCCTGCACTACCTGTTCACGCTGGCCATGCAGCACAGCGGCATCTGGGTCGGCACCGGCATGCTGCCGAGCAACGCCAAGGCGGCGCAGCGCAACGACATCAACTATGTCGGTTCCTTCAGCGGCGCCATGGCGCAATCGCCGTCGGACAGCAGCCCCGCGGAGATGCTTCCCGGCGATCTCGAAACGGCCAGGCTGTTCGGCAAGCGCGTGGCCGAAACGGCGGCCAAATTCAAGGGCTGATCCGCGTTCCTTGCTTCGCCGCCGGCAGAGGCCGGGCAGGTTGCGGTCGGGTCGCGGCCGGCTTCTGTCAGCCTTTTGCGCCTAGCCGGCCAGCCCGTCGTAGACCAGCTTCGCTCCGGCCGCGAGCAGCGTCCATGCCGTGACGAGATTGAAGCCGCGCATGTCGACGGCATGAAGCAGGCGGTAGCCGGCGAAGTAGCCGATCGGGATCGCCGGCGCCAGCAAGAGCGAAACGCCGAGGTTGGAAATGTCGAGCAGGCCGAGCTGGGCATAGGGGCCGAGCTTGGAAAAATTCACCACAGAGAAGTAGATCACCGTGGTGCCGACCAGGCGCATCTTGTCCATGTTCTGCGGCATCAGGTATTGCATGATCGGCGGACCGCCGGCATGCGAGACGAAGCTGGTGAAGCCGGACAGTGCGCTCCAGAAAATGCCCGGCCTGAAAGTCGGCGCCGACGGTACGGCGGTGAGGCTGCTGCGCGCCGCACGAAAGCGGTCGAAGGCGAACAGCAGCGCCTCGACGCCGATCAGGAGGCGGATCCAGCGCGCGTCGACGTGGCCGAAGGTGAGCCAGCCCAGCGCGATGCCGATCATTGCGCCGGGCAGGATGATGCGCAGGTTGGCGGCGTCGGCGCGGCCGCGAAATACCACCAGGCCGATGGCGTCGATGGCGAGCAGGATGGGCAGCATCACCGCGGCGGCGAAGGGCGGCGCCACCACCAGCGCCATCAGCGGCACGCCGAGGCTGCCCGCCGCGCCGCCGAAGCCGGCCTTGGACATGCCGACCAGCACCGTGGCGGAAATGGCCAGCAGCCAGAAGGCGAGGGGCAGGGTGGTGGCGTGCTCGAACATGGGGGCTTGGCAGGGGCTCTCGGACGGCGTCGATCACCGTACCGTCAGCGCCGACTATCGGCACTCCCGGCGGCACATGGTTTCAGCGCAGGCCGCATTGTGACAGAGATGCCCTGCGCGATCAGGCAGGTTCTAGAGCATCTCCACCACCCACTGCGTCACGGTGCCGGTGGCGTGGGCGCACTTGTTGCCGCGGGCGTCGTCGAAAGCCTTGTATTCGCCGGCATCCCACATGTCGTAGGTGCGGCCGGTGAATTGCCGTTGCAATTCCTGGCAGGTGACGCCGCCGAATTCCGCACGGAAACGTTCGGTCAGTTCCCTGGCCTTCTTGAAGTTGTTGATGTAGCGGCCGCGGTCGAGCTTGTCGCGGTCGCGGCCGTACTTTGCGCTCAATGCCATCAGGCCGCCGGTCAGCGCGCCGCAGACGCCTTCGCCGAGCAAGCCGCCGCCGCCGGAGAGGCCGTGGCTGGCCTTGACCGTCTGGTCATCGACGATGCCGACGGTTTCCTGTACGGTGGCCAGCACGCATTGCGGGCAGCAGCCGTAGTCGAGTTCGTACTTCACGGCTTTGTCGTAGGCTTGTTCGCCGAGCGACTTCTGGTCCTTGTCCATGACGATCTCCAGTGCATTAGTGTTGTCTAATATACTCCGGTCGCACCCGTCAATCCAGTGTGATCATTGACATTTCGCCAACGGAAAAAGGAAGTTCCCCGATGGATCAGGAAGCCCGCTGGAACACGCGTTACCGGAATGCCGGCGACGAGTATCTGTTCGGCACGGACCCCAACCGCTTTCTCGCGCATCGGGCCGAACTGCTGCGCAACGGGCGCACGGCGGTGTCCGTCGCCGACGGCGAGGGGCGCAACTCGGTGTGGCTGGCCGAGCAGGGACTGGAGGTGACCGCCGTCGAGATTTCGCCGGTCGCCGTCGAGAAGGCGCGTCGCCTCGCGGCCGGGCGCAGGCTGGAAATCCGCTTTGTGCTGGCCGACATGCTGGCGCCGGACTGGCCGCCGGCAGAGATGCACAACGCTTACGATTGGGTGATCGGGGTCTTCATCCAGTTCGTCGGCGCCGCGGACCGGGCACGGCAATTCGCGGCGATGAAGCAACTGGCGCGGCCGGGCGGACGCATCCTGCTGCAGGGCTACACGCCGAAACAACTCGAATACCGTACCGGCGGGCCGGGCGATCTCGAAAATCTCTATACCCGCGAAATCCTGCTCGATGCGTTTGCCGGCTGGGAGATCGAGGAACTGATCGACTACGAGGACGAGATTGCCGAGGGCATGGGACACAAGGGGCGCTCGGCGCTGATCGGCATGGTGGCGCGCAAGCCCTGATAACCCCTGCGGGTCGCGTCACTTGTCGCCACCCACTCCGAGGCTGACCCGAACCAGCTGCGGAATGCTTTCCGCCTCCAGCTTCGCCATCATGCGCGCCTTGTGCACTTCGACCGTACGCACGCTGATGCCGAGCTCCTCGGCGATCTCACGGTTGTGGTGGCCGGCGATTACAAGGTGCATGACTTCCCGTTCGCGCGGCGTCAGCTCCTCCATGCGGCGCAGGAATCCTTCCCGCCGGCGCAGGCTCGTGAGGTCGGCGGTTTGCCGCGCATAGGCTTCGTCGATGGCCCGAACCAGTCGATCCTCGTCGAGCGGCTTCTCGAGAAAGTCGACTGCGGCCGCGCGAAAGGCCTCCCGCGCGGAGCTGACGTCGCCGTGCCCGGTGATGATGACCACGGGTATGGCGCAGCCTCGTGCCTGCAGTTCCCGCTGCAGCGTCAGGCCATCCATGCCGGCCATCCGGATGTCGATGATCAGGCAGCCGTGCCAGTCGGGCCGCAGTGCGCCGAGGAAGCTCGCCGCGTCGGCGAAGACCGAGGTCCGGTAGCCGCGCAAGCCGAGCAGCAGGCCGAGGGCGTCGCGCACCGAGGCGTCGTCGTCGATGATGAATACGGTGTTATCCATGAGTTCGCATGCTCTGCTTGTCCAGTGGGAGGGTCAGCCGGAAGCAGCCGCGCCCGCCGATGTCGGCGGTCAGGCTGCCGCCGTGCGCTTCGGCGATGGCACGGCTGATGGCGAGGCCGAGGCCGAGGCCGCTCGATTTGGTCGAGGCGAAGGGCTCGAAGATCTGCTCGGCCAGCGCGGTCGATATGCCGGGCCCGTTGTCGGCCACTTCGATGGCGAGATCCCCACCCCGGCCAACATCCGCGCCGAGGATCACGCTGGCCCGCGTGTTGGGCGCCTCCGCGACGGCTTCGAAGGCATTCGCCAGCAGGTTGCGCAACACCACCTCGATCTGCAGCCGGTCAGCATTTATGACGACCGCCGGCATGTCGCGCACGGTGAAGTCGATCCCGGCCTCGCTGGCCTTGGCGCGGAACGGCGCCGCTGCGCCCTCGACGAGTTCGGGCAGGGAAATCCGTTCGAGGCGCGTCGCGCCGGTGCGAAAGAAATCCCGCAGGCGCCGCACGACCTCGGCGGCCCGGCCGGCTTCGTCGATCATGCGCTGAATGACGTCTCGCAGCTGATCCGCGTCGGCACCGCGTGCCAGCAGGTGCTTGCTGGCCGAGCCGTAAGCCGCCAGCGCGGCCAGCGGCTGATTCAGTTCATGGGCCAGGGCGCCCGCCATTTCACCGGCCGCGGCCAGTCGCAGTGAAAGGCGCAGTTCGGCCGCAGCGCGGCGCTGCTCGTCGACCGCCATGCCGATCAGGAAGCCCACGAGCGCCAGCAGGAACGCGCGCATTTGCAGTTCGAACAGCGAAATCTCCTCGGAATGCTGCAGCAGGCCGGCGACCAGCAATCCCAATTGCAGTGTCGATACGCAGAACACCGCGCCGGCGACGCCCTGGCGCGACGCCGCCCAGACCACTGGCAGGAAAAGCACATAAAAGTAGCGGAAATTGGCCTCGGCGCCCGGTACGAATGCGACCCATAACGCCAATAGCGTCAGCGCGGAGTAGGCCAGCGTCTCCCAGCGCAGCAGGATGGTTCGAAACAGCACCCGGCGCGGCGCGTCCTGCAGCCACCACAGCAGGGGCATGGTGACGAAGATGCCGACACCGTCGCCGATCCAGAAGCGCAAGACGGCGTCAGCCCAGTAGCTCAAGGGCAGCAAATCGGTGACCAGCAGCGCCGTGATGAACAACAGGCTGTTGAGCAGCGAACCGAAGATGACGATGGCCGACCAGGGCAGCAGGCCGGCACGGTCGCCGAAAACGCCGCCATCGGGAAAGTACCTCTTCAGGGCCCAAGCCATCGCGGCATACCCGCCCGTGAGGGTGGCACCCAGCCACAGGGTGATCGTGAGGTTGCCGGGGACATCGCGCACGAAAATGTCGCTGGCAACGATGGCGATGAACAGGGCAAGCACGCCGCTGCGGCCGTGACGGACGACGAACAGCAGGCCGAGCGCCGGCGCGGGATTCCACGGTGTGACATTGAGATGCTTGAGGGGCAGGATGAAGCTGGCCCAGTCGAGCAATACGTACAACGCGACGAAGATCGCAAATCGTGCGGCAGTGCTCAGGTTGTCGGGCAGGCGGAATGCCAAGCGTGATTCCTTTCGGGTTTCGCCGGCATTGTCGCCGATTCGCGGAGCAAAGGCATCGCGTGACACCCTACGGGTTTCCCTTATGTCGGCTGCAGATGGCTGTGCTGCATGGCTTGCGGGGCTGCAGGCGCCATCAGCTTCCCGTACGGGGAGTCCCGAATTTTCAGCAGGCCGATTCGTGCATACCATGCCTCGCGATGAGCACTGCCGTCGCCATGCCATTGGAAGCCATGCCGGCGCCCCCTGCCGCCCATCGTGCGAAGGCGCGACGGCTGTTGATTCCCGTGAAAGACGCGAAAGCGTCGAATCGCGCTGTCACCTATGCGATCCGCCGTCGGGCGGAGGGCTTGGACGTGGCGGTGTGCCTGCTGCACGTCGAAGAATCGCCGACGCAGTGGCAAGCCCTGCTGGGCGACGTGAATGCGCGGGCGGCGAGGCGGCGGCAGGCCGATCGTGTATTTGCGCCGGCGATGCGCATGCTGGAAGGACTCGATATCGAGTTTGCGGCCTATGTCAGGTCGGGGCCGGTCGTGTTCACGATCCTCGATGCGGCGGAGGAACTGGCCTGCGACGAAATCGTTGTGCCGGCGCCCGGGAGAGGGCTTTTCAGTTTGCTGTCGCGCAGGGTCGTGCCGGTGCTGATGGCCCGGCAGCGGTCTGCGCGACTGGTGGCGGTTACGAATTCCGGCGTCGCCGTGTCGTGAGGACATGACGCGCTATTGACAGTTGCTCGTGAGGAGAGGTTCGGGCGGATCCGGTGAAGGCTGTTTCCGCCCGTTTTTTTCCGGCCCCCGGCACGGCTGACGACTGAACAGTCGGCGCCGGCGGGACGGCGCCGGTGCAGCCATTTGTGCGGAAGCAGAGCCCGATGCGACTTTCCCTGCGTTTTGTCCTGCCCTTGATCCTGGTACTTACCGCCTTCGCCTATGCGGTGGCGCCGCTGGTCGATCAGATGATCCTGCGCTGGTTCATACGCGACCTGGATCTGCGCGCGACCCTGATCGCAAACACCATCAGCGAGCCCCTGTTCGATCAGCTTGCGGCCGGGCGCAAGGTGAAGATCGGCGAATTCTTCGCCCGCATCACGCAGGACGAACGTCTCTATGCCGTGGGTTTCTGCCCCGGCGGCGACGGCGCGGCCGTGGCTTCGAAGTCCCTGCCCGCCGAGCTGCGCTGCAAGGACCTCGATCGCTGGCAGCGGAGCGGCGAAAGCACGCTCCAGAGCAAGCGCGGGCCACTGCACGTTTCGATCCAGCCGATGACGAGCGAGACCTATCCCGAGGGCAAACTGGTCCTGGTGCACGACCTCAGCTTCGCCACTCGGCGCAGCGAGGAGACCGCGAAGTACATTTTCTACGCCTTTGTGGGCCTCGCCTTCGTCGTCTCGCTGCTGACGGTGGTGATCGCCCAGTTGTCGTGGCGCGGTTGGCTGGCCGGCATGCGCTCGCTGCTGCGCGGCGAAGGCCTGCTGCGCGATCCTGCGGCCACAGCGGCAAAAATGGGCCTGCCCGAATTCCGGCCGATCGCCCGCGATCTGCAGCGCCTGGTGCGCGACCTCGAAGCCGAGCACCGTGCGCGAGACGAGTCGCAAATGGCCTGGACGCCCGAGACGTTGCGGGCGATCCTGCATGGTGAATTGCGCGGCGATGATGTCATCGTGGTCTCCAACCGCGAGCCCTACATTCACCAGCGACGCGGCGAGCGCATCGAGGTGCAGCGACCGGCCAGCGGCCTGGTGACGGCGCTGGAACCGATCATGCGCGCCTGCTCCGGCACCTGGATCGCGCATGGCAGCGGCTCGGCCGATCGTGATGTGGTGGACCGCCACGATCGCGTCGGCGTCCCTCCGGAAAAGCCCGCATACAAGATCCGCCGGGTGTGGCTCAGCGCGGAGGAGGAGGCCGGCTACTACTATGGGTTTGCCAACGAAGGGCTGTGGCCGTTGTGCCACATCGCCCATGTGCGCCCGATCTTTCGTTCGTCGGACTGGGCGCATTACGTCGCGGTCAACCGCAAGTTCGCCAAGTCGGTGGTCGCCGAGGCGCGTACCGGGAATCCGATCGTGCTGGTGCAGGATTACCATCTGGCCCTGTTGCCGCGCATGATCCGGGAGGAAATGCCGAATGCCACGGTGATCACGTTCTGGCATATTCCCTGGCCGAATCCGGAGTCCTTCGCCATCTGTCCCTGGCGCCAGGAGATACTCGCCGGTATGCTGGGGAGCAGCATCCTGGGTTTTCACACCCAGTTTCATTGCAACAATTTTGTCGATACCGTGGATCGTTTCATGGAGGCGCGGGTGGATCGGGAGAACTTCACCGTATCGTTCGGCGGAGAATCCACGGCGGTGCGGCGCTATCCGATTTCCGTCGACTGGCCGCCCGATCCGGCCTTGCTGGCGAAACCGGTCGAACAGTGCGCGGCCGACGTGCGCGCATTGAACAATTTCCCGGCGGGCCACCGATTCTGCATCGGCGTCGACCGGCTCGACTATACCAAGGGAATTCTCGAGCGCTTCCGCGCCGTCGAGCGTCTGCTGGAGATGAACCCGGAATGGATAGGCAGGTTCAGCCTGATCCAGATCGCCGCGCCCACAAGGTCGAGCATCGACGAATATCAAAGCCACGAGGCCCAGGTGCGGGCGCTGGCGATACGCATCAACGAGCGCTTCGGCCGCGGCGGCCGCGACTTGCCGCTGCCCATCGTGCTCAAGGTCGAGCATCACGACGCCGGCCAAGTCTACGAATACTATCGCGCGGCGGATTGCTGCTTCGTCAGCAGCCTGCATGACGGCATGAACCTGGTGGCCAAGGAATTCGTCGCCGCGCGCGACGACGAGCACGGCGTGCTGATCCTGTCGCAATTCACCGGGGCCGCCCGCGAATTGCCGGAGGCGCTGATCGTCAATCCCTACGATACCGACCAGTGCGCGGCGGCCTTGCATCTTGCGCTGACCATGCCGCTCGCCGAGCAGCGCGACCGAATGCGTCTGATGCGCGGCCTGGTGGCCGAGTTCAACGTGTACCGCTGGGCCGGCCGCATGCTGCTCGACGCGGCGTCGATGCGCCAGCGCAGCCACCTGGTCGAAAACGGCGGGGCGGCATGACGGGCGGTCGCACCCGGCCGCCCGTCGCCGAGATCGACTGGGCCTTTTTCCTCGATGTCGATGGCACACTGCTGGAAATCGCCGACCAGCCCTCCTCGGTACATGTGGATACGGACCTGCTCGACCTGGTCGCACGACTGCATTGCCTGAGCGGCGGCGCCGTCGCGCTGATCAGCGGCCGCTCGATTTCCGACCTGGAAGCCCTGCTTGGAGAGGCACGCCTGCCCCTGGCCGGCCAGCACGGCTTGGAGCGGCGCGACGCCGCCGGAC
>Ga0207969_100414_pt1 | contig 20301 bp, 17 predicted proteins | sample LakWasMet25_LOW6_2_FD_183869 | JGI IMG/M metagenome (GOLD analysis project Ga0207969, IMG submission 183869) | Freshwater sediment methanotrophic microbial communities from Lake Washington under simulated oxygen tension - Sediment Metagenome... | ecosystem: Environmental > Aquatic > Freshwater >... | reverse complement strand
TGGATAATAAACTTTCAACCGAACCCAAGGACTAACCCATGTCAGACGTTAAAATTTATGACATAAAACCGGAAATAGCGGCCAATGCACACATTACCGCTGAATCTTATAAAGCCCTGTATCAGCGTTCCATCGCCGAACCGGAAGCTTTCTGGGCTGAACAGGCCGAACAGTTCCTGGACTGGAGCAAGCCTTGGGATAAGGTCATGGACTGCGATTTCAAAACCGGCCATATCCGCTGGTTCGAAGGCGGAAAACTCAACGTCAGCGTCAATTGCCTGGATCGCCATCTTGCCACCCGCGCCGATCAGGTCGCCATTATCTGGGAAGGCGACAATCCGGCACAGGACAAAAAAATCACTTACCGGCAATTGCACGAACAAGTCTGCAAGTTTGCCAATGTGTTAAAAACGCAAGGCGTCAACAAAGGCGATCGCGTCTGCATCTACCTGCCGATGATTAGCGAGGCGGCTGCGGTGATGCTCGCCTGCACCCGCATCGGAGCGGTGCATTCAATCGTGTTCGGCGGCTTTTCCGCCGAAGCGTTAAAAGACCGGATTCTGGACGCCGATTGCCGGTTTTTGGTCTGCGCCGACGAAGGCCACCGTGGCGGCAAGATCGTACCCATCAAAGCCAACGCCGATGAAGCCGCCGCAGCCTGCCCGAATCTTGAAAAAGTCATCGTCATCAAAAACACCGGCAATGCCGTAGACTGGCACGAACAGCGCGATGTCTGGTATCACGACGCAATGGCAACCGCATCACCGGAATGCCCGGCCGAAGCCATGGATGCTGAAGATCCGTTATTTATCCTGTACACCTCAGGTTCCACCGGCAAACCTAAAGGGGTTTTGCACACGACCGGCGGTTATCTGTTGTACACGGCCATGACCCACAAATATGTGTTCGACTACCACGATGGCGACATTTACTGGTGTACCGCCGATATAGGCTGGGTCACCGGCCATTCCTACATGATCTACGGCCCGTTATGCAACGGCGCCACCACCTTGATGTTTGAAGGCGTACCGACGTATCCCGACGCCAGCCGCTTCTGGCAGGTAATCGACAAGCATCAGGTCAACATCTTCTACACCGCGCCGACCGCGATCCGCGCATTGATGGCGCAGGGCGATGAATTTGTCGAACGCTGCTCGCGGCGCAGCTTAAGGGTACTCGGCAGCGTCGGCGAACCGATCAACCCGGAAGCCTGGGAATGGTATTACCATGTGGTCGGCGACGGTCGCTGCCCGGTCGTCGACACCTGGTGGCAAACCGAAACCGGCGGCATCTTGATCACCCCGCTGCCCGGCGCGATAACCTTAAAACCCGGTTCCGCCACCCTGCCCTTCTTCGGCATCAAGCCAGAGATCATGGACAACGAAGGCCGAGTCAGGGAGGGCGCTGCCGAAGGTATTTTAGTCATAAGCCGATCCTGGCCGGGACAAGCCCGTTCCGTTTTCGGCGACCATCAGCGTTTTATCGACACCTATTTTAAAAACTACCCCGGCTATTATTTTACCGGCGACGGCGCGCGCCGCGATGAAGATGGCTATTTCTGGATTACCGGGCGGGTTGACGATGTGATCAATGTCTCCGGTCACCGGATGGGCACGGCGGAAATCGAAAGCGCGCTGGTGCTGCATGAACATGTCGCCGAAGCGGCGGTGGTCGGCTATCCGCATGATATTAAGGGACAAGGCATCTACGCCTACGTGACCTTGAATGTCGGCATCGAGCCTTCCGAGGAACTGCGCAAGGAACTGATCGAACTGGTCAAGAAAGAAATCGGCCCGATTGCCCACCCGGATATTATCCAATGGGCGCCGGGACTACCCAAAACCCGGTCCGGTAAAATCATGCGTCGTATTTTGCGTAAAGTGGCGTCCAATGAGATCGGCAGTCTGGGCGATACCTCCACGCTGGCCGATCCGGCCGTGGTTGACGATATTATTGAGCATCGGGCTAATAAATAACTGACGTGACGTAAACCACAAAAAAACACCACGAAGACACGAAGAACACGAAGAAAAATATAAACTTCGTGTTCTTCGTGTCTCGGCAACAGCTCCTGCGTCGCCTAAAGCGCCTACTGTTGGTGCTCTACCTCCTGCATAACCCACAGGGATGTGGGGAATGCAGAGAAATGACTGGATCATTTCCTGTCCGTGCAGTCGTTCGTGGTGAAAATTTCTTAGCCATTGCTTAACACCCGTTAATCAATCAGCCCCCCCCGCTTACAAAAAACAACTAATGAACATCATCTTTAAAGAATACAGCCGAGTCGTATGGCAGAAGAAATGGTTTTTCCTGCTAGCCTTATTCGCGTTGGCTTCCGCCATGACCCTGGATTTATCGGCGCCGATTTATTACAAAAACATCGCCAACGGACTGGCCGCGCCTTATTCGGATGCAACGCTGGCACTAATGCTGGACAACCTGAAACAGGTCGCAATTATTTATGCGGGCATTTGGCTGTCATGGCGGTTGCTTGAAATCGCTATTATTCCACTCGATGGCGGCGGCGTTAATCTGCTGGAAAAGCGCTGTTTCGAGGTACTTAAAAAACAAAAATACGTTTTTTTCGAAAACAGTTTTTCCGGCAGCCTAATCAAACAGGCCAACCGCTTCTCGCGTTCTTTTGAAATCATTATGGACTGGTTTCTGTTCCAGTTTTTCATGAACATTGTGGCGATAGGCATTGCATTTGCGATTTTCTACCAGCAACAGCCCGAATTCGCCTGCTATTTCCTGATCTGGGTCACGCTCTTTGTGACCTGGAATATCGTCTACTCGGTATGGAAACTGCGTTTTGATAAGGCCGTAGCCCAAGCCGACTCAACAGTCGGCGGCGTGTATTCGGATGCGATCAGCAATATTTTCGTCGTCAAAAGCTTTGCGATGGAAGCCATCGAACAGGCGCGGATCAATCAGGCATCGGATTTTGTTTACCGAAAGAAAAAAATCGCCTGGATATTGATGTTTTTTTCCTTCGCCGTACAAGGCTTGATGACCTTCGGCATTGAATTGCTGCTGGTTTATTTGATGATCCAAAACTGGAAAGCCGGCAATTTTCAGGTCGGCGAGTTTGTTTTGTTTCAATCGATCATGATCATGCTGATCCAGCGTTTATGGGAGTTCGGGCGCAATTTCAGGAACTTTTTCACCGCCCTGGCCGATGCCTCCGAAATGGCCGATGTGTTCAGACAGGAAGATGTCGAAGTCGATCCCGCCAATGCCCAAGCACTGACCATCACCCACGGCGCCATCGACTTTAACAACATCTGCTTTACCTATAATGAAGAAAACTCGCGTCAAACCCAACTGTTTGAGAACTTCTCCCTGAACATCAAAGCCGGTGAAAAAGTCGCACTGGTCGGCCAATCCGGCTCCGGAAAATCGTCGTTAACCAAACTGTTATTCCGCTTTCTCGATCCCCAAACAGGCAGCATCCGCTTTGACGGCTTGGATGCAAAAGCCTTTACGCTGAGTTCGTTGCGCCAACAAATATCCATGGTGCCGCAGCAACCGGATCTGTTTCATCGCTCGATACGGGACAACATCACGCTGGGCGCGGATATTTCGGAAGCGCAGTTGCTCGATGTCGCCGCAAAATCCCATTGCCTTGAGTTTATCAAGGATTTGCCCGACCAATTCGACACGCTGGTCGGCGAGCGCGGCGTCAAGCTCTCCGGCGGCGAAAGACAACGCATCGCCATTGCCCGCGCCTTTCTGGAAAATGCGCCGATTGTGGTTCTGGATGAGGCCACCAGCGCGCTGGATTCAATCACCGAACAACAGCTCCAAACCGCTATTTTCGAGTTGATTAAAAATAAAACGACGCTGGTGATTGCCCATCGCCTTTCTACCATTTTAAGCATGGACCGGATTATCGTACTGGAAAAAGGCAAAATCATAGAACAAGGCACGCATCCGCAATTGCTGGCTAAACAAGGCAAATACTACGCCATGTGGCAACATCAAAGCGGCGCTTTCCTGGTTGAATAGAGCAACTGCGAATTTCACCGCAGTATTTTTATTTGCTCGCTAAACCACTATATATTGTGCTATTCTTTAAAACAATCACTACATATCGATAACCAGCCTTAACAGGCCGGTCTTTAATTTCCACTACTAACAGGGACATCCCAATGTCGGCAAAGCTACATGTCATCCCCAACACCGTGACCGAAATACCTTTTCAGGACGCTTCAATGGATATTTGGGACACCAAATATCGTTTAAAAACCAAAGACGGCGTCGCTATTGACGGCACCATCGATGAAACCTATCAACGGGTGGCCAAAGCCATTTCCGCCGTAGAAAAGGGCAAAACCAAACAGGAGCAATGCTACAAAGATTTCCTGTGGGCGTTGCGCCAAGGCGCTATTCCGGCAGGACGGATTACCTCCAATGCCGGCGCGCTGGAACACAAACCGGCCACGTCGACTATTAACTGCACCGTATCCGGCACGATCGCCGATTCCATGGACGATATTCTGGGCAAGGTACATGAAGCCGGATTGACGCTAAAAGCCGGTTGCGGTATCGGTTACGAATTCTCGACCTTGCGCCCTAAAAACGCTTATGTCTCCGGTGCCGGCGCTTATACTTCCGGCCCGCTGTCGTTCATGGACATCTACGACAAGATGTGTTTTACCGTGTCGTCCGCAGGCGGCAGACGCGGCGCGCAAATGGCGACTTTCGATGTCGGCCATCCCGATGTCGTCGAATTTATCCGCGCCAAACGCGAAGACGGACGCCTGCGCCAATTTAACCTGTCGCTGCTGATCACTTCCGAGTTCGTTGAAGCGGTAAAAAACGACAAGCCTTGGTCGCTGTCATTTCCGGTCACCGAAAAAGAAGTCAAACTCGATAACCTGGATTTGACCGACGACAAACTCATCATCTGGCGCGACCTGCCCTACATCGACGGCTATATCCTTAACGACGACGGCATGGTCGCCTGCAAAATCAGCAAAACCATGCCCGCCCGCCGCCTGTGGGACATCATCATGAGCTCGACTTACGACTATGCCGAACCGGGATTTATCCTGATCGACAAAGTCAACGAGATGAACAACAACTGGTTTTGCGAGAAGATTCGTGCGACCAATCCTTGCGGAGAGCAACCGTTGCCGCCTTACGGCAGCTGCCTGTTAGGCTCGATCAACCTGACCCGCTTCGTCAAAAAACCGTTCACCAACGACGCGCATTTCGACTGGGACAACTACCGCAAAGCCATCAAGATTTTCACCCGCATGCTGGACAACGTCGTTGAAATCAACGGCCTGCCCCTGCCCCAGCAACGTGAAGAAATCCTGACCAAGCGTCGCCACGGTATGGGTTATCTGGGACTCGGCTCAACCGTCACCATGATGGGCATGAAATACGGCGATGCGCAGTCGCTGGAATTTACCGAAGAAGTGACCAAGGTACTGGCCGTGGAAGGCTGGAAAGCCGGACTGGCGCTGGCCAAAGAAAAAGGCCCAGCGCCGATCATGGAGCAAATGTTTAGCGTCACCGGCGAAATGCTGCATAAACGCCCGGAAATGATTGCCGATGGTTATAAAGTCGGCGACCGTGTGCCCGGAAAACTGCTGCATACCAAATACAGCCGCTATATGCAGCAAGTGGCCCAGGAGGAACCCGAGCTGGTGGCGGAACTGATTGAAACCGGCGCTCGTTTTACCCATCACAGCTCCATTGCCCCGACCGGCACCATTTCCCTGTCACTGGCCAATAACGCCAGCAACGGCATAGAGCCGAGCTTTGCGCATCATTATTCGCGCAACGTGATCCGCGCCGGTAAAAAATCCAAGGAAAAAATAGACGTGTTTTCCTTTGAGCTGTTGGCTTACCGCGAAATGGTCAATGCCGATGCCATGCCGTACAGCGATGATCCTGACAAAAAATTGCCGGATTATTTCATAGCGGCCGATGACGTGACCCCAAAACAGCATGTCGATATTCAGGCGGCGGCGCAAAAATGGATCGATTCGTCGATCTCCAAAACCGCCAACGTGCCGACCGATTATCCTTATGAAGACTTCAAGTCTATTTACGAGTATGCCTACGACAAAGGCCTGAAAGGCTGCACCACGTTCCGTTTTAATCCCGAAGTTTTCCAGGGCGTATTGGTTAAGGAATCGGATCTTGAAAACACCACTTACCAGTTCACGCTGGAAGACGGCCACGTCGTGGAATTCAAAGGCAACGAAGACGTGGAATACGATGGCGAAATCCACAGCGCCGCTAACCTGTTCGATGCATTGAAAGAAGGCTACTACGGAAAATTTTAATCCCTAAAAACAATGGGCCATAAAAAACCGAAAGTTTTTTCAGCACCAGCACTAACCATTATGGTTAGAAAGGGGTTATAATTTTGCCATTCTTCAATCTTGATAAAATTCGCGAAGCCGCTTCACAACAACGCATCAGATATAAAGGACTTAAGGTACCAAAAGATATAAGAAATTTAGGTTACACATTAGAAGAGGTTTCAACTTGCATTATTTCTTTAACCTCGGCTGATTTCCAGAAAACTATCGAATATCCGGATCAAACCTCTCATGATGTTTATATTAAAAATATTATTCGAGAAAAACAAACGGATAAGATTTATATAAAGCTACGGCTGCTAGAAGATGGAGAAATTCAAATAGTCGAAATCGGTTCGTTTCATTTGTAGGTTTGACAAGAAATCGTTTTGTAAAAGAAGACCAAGAAAATATGAAATTCGTGGTCTTTTTTGTAAAAACCCGAAAGTTTAAAAAAACTCTCGATTGGTCATTCAACAATAACTCAACAAAATATAATTATGAATAAGTGCGCTGAATGCGGCTCTTCAGATTTTGAAGTCCGTATAGAACCAGATGAATCTCAACGAAATGGTCAATCGTACACCGTCGATGTAGAGTATTCCGTCTGCCGTCAATGTGGCGATATAGTTATTTTTTCAGAACAAATTAAACGCAATGATTGTGTGGTGCGCGATGCTTGGCGAAAAATGGATGGCCTGTTGACAGCACAAGAAATAGTCGCATTGAGAAACAAATTAGGACTAACCCAGCATGATGCCGCAAAAGTTTTTGGCGGCGGCACTAATGCGTTTTCAAAATATGAACGTAGCGAAGTTATTCAAAGTATAGCGATGGATAAACTAATGCGGGCTGCATTAGATGTACCGGATATGTTTAATTGGCTCAAACGGCAAGCAGGATTCAATGGAAAGAAACTGCCTGTGTCGGATTACGGTAATGTCGTTCCGATTACCCATAGAATCATTGCCGATTTACAAACCAAATCACACAAACCCTTATTTTCAGAACACGACGATTACCATGAGACGGCAGATTATGGATAAAGAGTTCACAGCACAAACATCGGAAAATTTAAAACTACTGGATATTGTTTTATTTGAATCCAGTTTTAAACAGTTTGCAAACAGCCATGATCAAGTTCAGTTGGGACAACAAAATAAACTGGCAATTAGAGCTGAAATAGGCGAAGCGGTTAATAATAAAAATAGCGCAGTTGGTTTTTTTAGAGTATTTGTTGATTTAGGTATTCGGGTCAATGACTTATCGAATCCAGATTCTGAACCGCAATTACTGTATCAAATTGAAGCAACCTTTAGAATAGATTACGAATTAACAAATAATGTAGATGAAAAAGCCTTAACCGAGTTTGCTCACTTTGATGCAGTGAATAATATCTGGCCTTTCTGGCGGCAATTTGTTTTCTCTACAACAAATCAGGCGCATTTACCTTGCCCCGAGATTCCTCTTACAAAAACGCCCTGACAACATGACACAAAACATCAGTACAAAAGCGCTGCCTTCAGAACAAGGCTCAGCAATAATGATCGAGACTACAGACATGACACATAAAATCACCAAAAAAATCGTCGGCTACAAAGTCCTGACCAAAGACGATGTCGAACCGGTCAAGCAAGAGCCGGAACAACCATCGCTGGAAAGCATGAACGAAAACCTCGCGCGCCCGGAAGTGCTGCTCGGTTCCACTTACAAGATCAAAACGCCGCAGTCGGAGCATGCGCTGTACATCACCATCAACGACATGATCCTGAACGCCGGAACCGCCCACGAAGAGCGTCGGCCATACGAAATCTTCATCAACTCCAAAAACATGGAGCATTTCCAGTGGGTGTTGGCGCTGACTCGGCTAATCTCGGCGGTATTCCGCAAAGGCGGCGACGCCTGCTTCCTGGTCGAAGAAATGAAAGCGGTATTCGACCCCCACGGGGGCTACTTCAAAAAAGGCGGCGTATTCATGCCGTCGCTGGTCGCCGAAATCGGCTACGCGATCGAATCGCATTTGAAACACATCGGCATGATCAAGCCGGAAAAGATGACCGATCATCAAAAGCAGTTTCTTGATGAAAAGCGCAAGGAGTTTGAAGCCCAGCATGGGGAGTCGGAGGGACAGGCGTTTCCGGAGAAGGCGGTGCTTTGTAATAAGTGCAGCACCAAGGCGATGGTGTTGATGGATGGGTGTATGACTTGTTTGAATTGTGGGGAGAGTAAGTGTGGGTGATGAGGTTGGGCTTTGTAGCGCCACTTCATGAATTGGATTATCTAATTTCGGATCGCCCTGCTGAGCTTAAATTGAATAAGGAACAACTTTTGAAATTAAAGCTGGATAACATGCTTAATTTGAATACTATCCAAATCCAGATAATCACTTGTTAACCTAAAATAATGACTAAGCCATATCATCTTTTCATTTCGTATGCTTCAGAGGATGAGGCATATGTCAGTGAGTTGTCGAAATCACTGACATCTCTTGGGCTTCAGGTCTGGTTCGCTCCTTTGTCGTTGAAAATTGGCGACAAATTGCTTGATTCCATAAATGCGGGCTTAATGGCTTCGGAATATGGTTTGATCGTCCTTTCTCCGGTGTACATATCCAAGTCCTGGACAAGCTACGAGCTGGACGTGCTACATAGGCAGCATATCGAGAACGACAAAAAGCTTTTTCCGCTATGGCATGGCGTTGATAAAAAGCAAATAGATCAATGGAACCCCGGCTTGTCAGGAATCGTCGCTTTGAGAACTACCGAAGATTCAAGTTCGATTTCTCGAAAAATCGCCGATATGGTCTATCAAGGATGTCCAATCCGAGGAATTTCTCCGTGTTATGAAAATCCTCAATGGCGTTTCTTGCAAGGTCGTGGAGAGCTTTTTGCGAACACGGAAAATGGCCCGGCATTTAATCTATTTGAGGCTGCGGAGTTTCCAGATAATTATTATCCGTTGTATGTCGACGACAAGCCGCATAGTAGAAGAGAAATTATTCTAGAAGTCGCAAAAGCGCTGTACTACGGGAGTCATGATGAGATCCGCTTAGCCACCGGACAGCGTGAAAGGATGATAGAGCTATGCAAGGAGTACGGGTATGACATTGAGGCCCCCGGCTTTGATCCGGCAATTTATGGCTAACAATGCCGTCAACTCGGGCGCATTTTTTACGCTGGTTCCCAATCTCCAGCCCGCGTAGCTCCGATTAGAGTAGCGTAATCGGAGGAATGCTTTATCGCAGGGCGTAGGTTGGGCTGAATGCAATGAAGCCCAACATTTCCAACGGGAACTATCCCCCAAGCGGGGCGGGGTTTGCAACCCCGCCCCTAACGTTTGTCCGATGCCAAGTGCTTCACTTAAGTCCCGTAGACCGGTGTTTCCCGCAAACACCATCCCAATTCGCCGGAAACGCCACCTCGCGCTACGCGCTTGGATGGTCTTATTCCGGCCTACGCCTATGCCCTCCGAAAGCTCCGGTACTCGGCGCGGTATACGGGATGAGGTTTACGCTGGTTCCCAAGCTCCAGCTTGGGAACCCAGTTGACGAAGCTCCAGCTTCGTGAGACGGGAAGCTGGACCTAACGTTTGTGCGATGCCAAGCGCTTCACTTAAGCAACATAAACGCTTCGAACAAGGCAATACAGGAAATTTATCGTTCCCACGCTCCGGCGTGGGAACGCAGCTCAGACGTTCTGCGTCATCTCACAAAATAAGGTGTCGCCCCCGAAGGCGAGATACTTTTCTTTGCTCCGCCAAAGATCGCCGCAAATGCTTGAATTTAGCTATAGCAACTACCAATGTGATTCGCAACACTATGAATTATAAATAAAAACAGATGATTTATCCAACAACGCCCCGCAGAAGAGTGGGACTATCCTTGTGAGGCTGGTTAATAAAATCCAGCCTTGCTGGTTATAACCCGGTTTTTGCCGACTTCACCACAGGTGACAGGGCTTCGATTTCGCGGGAGATGATCGAATAAAGCTCCGGGGTCCATTCCGGGAGTTCTTCGGAACCAGCCTTCAAAGGATATGCCCTGGGGTCATGCGGGGCAATCACGACTTTCACATTTTCGGCGCCCACTTGCGCGGTGAGAACGAAAAGCTTCTCTATCGCTTCGTCGCCCATAGTCCCGTAGGCCGGAATAAGCCGGTTCGAGCGGCAGCGAAAACCGGTGTTTCCGGCAAACATCATCCAAATTCGCCGGAAACACCACCTCGCGCTACGCGCTTGGATGGTCTTATTCCGGCCTACGCCTATTCCCTCCGAAAGCTCCGGTACTCGGCGCGGCATACGGGATGAGGTTGTATGATGCATTGGGCGACCGAAAAAAGTGAACTACAGGCAAAAAACCGACGAGGAGAGTGTATGACCAAAGATGACGTAGCCCACTGGGCGCTGACACATCCCCTAGCGCCGATCCATGTGGATTGCGCTACCGCCGTGATGCTGAAAATTCTCGACGGCAAATGCAAAATGCGGACAGAGGAAAAGCGGGTAATGGAACTGCTTTACGACGAAGTGAAGACACAACCCGGCCATCTGCTGGATACGGCACTCCACCTGTTGATTGCGCAAGCCCGTGAGCATCCCGATGAAGCAACGAAAAACATTATCTACGAAAAACGCCTACTGGCCGAAACGGCTATCTCCCGGCCAGTGATGAAAGGCTTTAAAGCCATGATCCGGCAGGAGGGTTTGCTCGTCGTTGCCGTGGACGGCGAAGAGGATACCTCGGACGCTACATAAGAAATAGCAAATCCGGGGGCAGGTCTTTCTCGTTCCCACGCACTGCGCTAATTGGTTATACACAAGTATTTTAAAGCACGTCATTCCGGCAGGGATTGCCGGACCCGTTAGAGCGCGTGGCGAATCCAGAACACAGGGATGTGAAACTGCCGGCTGGCACCTCGCGTTGATCAAACACCTGTTTCCTCATTTCCACGCGCCGCGTGGGAATGCAGTATGGGACGCGCTGCGTCCTGTATTTTACGCGGGTTCCCAATCTCCAGATTGGGAACCGGGAAGGAGAAGCTCTCGCTTCACGAATGCCCAAGCTTTTTAATCTGGCCCCATGATTCAGCGTTATTGGCGTTTATCGCTCTTTGACTCCGAAAACCTCAGTCATGGCTGCTGGATTCTTCATCTATTGGATGTCCACTAAGGGTCTTGCGGCCTGTGAACATTGCAGAAATAATGCTGCCACCTTCGCGCATATCAGTAATTATGACCGCTACAACGTGCAATACAACGGCAGCAACCAGAAAATAAAAGCTATACAAATGTATTACGGCAATAGGCTTTCGAAAAGCACGCATGCTCTGGTAAGCAGTTTCATCATACATAGCCGGTGCATAGGAAACTAAGGTATCGGGCGCGATACCTGGTGCGGTCACCCACTGCGCTATCCAATGCCCGAAAGGCGGGAGAAATAAATCGGTGCCCGCCAGCACCAACCCCGTGGCTGCCTGAAGGGTGATCAGGAGAAACAGCACGGCGGCTCCCAAGCGTCCTGCCGGATTGTGGCCGATATACTGATCAGGGTGGCCGGAGAAAAATGCGACGACATAGTTGCGCAATGCATGAAAGTAGCCCTTGCCGCCCGGAAGCACCGCCCTCAACTTCGCGTAGCGATTACCTAAAAAGGCCCAAATAAAGCGCCAAATTAGGTTGATGCAAAACACATAGCCGATCCACGCGTGGATTGTCTTGATTTTTATCTTTCCTGCATTCGAGACGTCAAGACTGCTAGCATTTAGGATAACCAGACCGACCCCCATAAGCGCAAGAATACACAGCACATTAATCCAATGAAACCAACGGGTACCTGCATCCCAAACGGGGTACGATTTGAGATCTGCCATAAGGGCGCTCCTTAAGAATTTAAAATTGTTGTCAGTGTGAAAATGCAACTTTCACTTTATCGACATGAATCCGCCTTTTCAGGAGATTATCAGGTTTTGCGATTGCTAGGCATCGCTATTGCAGGTCATCTTCATCAATATGAAATTTATGCAGCATTCGATGAGTTACAGGGGCGAGTACGATGCCCATTATTGCTATAAATACCAGCCCGCTAAAAAGCGCATAGCCAGAAGCAAACATTTTTGCTCCAGTCGTAGCAAGCGCATTGACAGGCCCCATTCCCCCGAGAATCATAGACGCCTCTAAAAGAGAATCAACCCAATCAAATCCTGCTATCCAATGATAGCCTATGACACCAATAGATAAAGCAACTGCAATCAAGATGCCTGCCATCCCAACAGACGCTGCCATCCTTCTGACAAAAACTGATATCGGAGCAAGTTTTTCATATCTTCGTTCAAACATCTTTGCCTCGAATTACAACGTGTAACAAAAAATTATCTAGCTCGGTATAGCTTATACAGTAGACCCGGCAGAGCAACAACATTCCTCATTCCCACGCGCTACGTCACTGCCATTAAGTTAAGAAAAATATGTAACAAACCAATGTTAATCGAGAACTTTGTTCAATTTACATAAGCGTAAAAGCATCGTTTTCAATGGACTGCCCTTAACTTAATGGCAGTCCCGTAAGCCGGTTCGAGCGGCAGCTAAAACCGGTGTTTCCGGCAAACGCCACCCAAATTCCGCCGGAAACGCCACCTCGCGCTATGCGCTTGGATGGTCTTATTCCGGCCTACGCCTATTCCCGCCGAAAGCTCCAGTACGGTACTCGGTGAGGCATACGGGATTAATCTCTTACCATCGGCAAATTTTCTTCGCTCCACGCGACGATTCTCATTCCCACGCGCTGCGTGGGAATGTAGTATAGACGCGTTGCGTCTTGTGTTTATGTAGCCTATCTGTAGTTGGGTACATGGATCGTGACTCACGGCGTAGCGCGCCTTGACTGTATTCCCACGTAGCGCGTGGGAACGAGACAACAAAAAGGCTGCACCCTTTTATTTTTATGGCTTTGATTGCTCAACTCAGGAGCAAAGGTGATACCGGCAGGTGATAATTCAGGATCGATCACAAAAGAAAAAAGAATTTAAAGCTTTTGAGATGTCAAAAGTAAAACGATTTAAAGCATTAAATAGCCCGGAAGCGTGGCTGGCGTTACTTAAACTGTCTACGGTCGATCGACAACAGCCACCTGAAACCAATTCCCTGTAGGCCTGAATAAACCTGTTTCCTCGCTCCCACCGGCTACGTAGGAATGCATTATGGGACGCGCTGGATCCTGTGTTTGTATGCTTTGTATCTCGGGGCGTAGTTGATCCTCAACTCGCGACGCAGAGTGCCTTGAGTCGATTCCCACGCGGCGCGCCACGGTCATTAAGTTAAGGATTTTAGGAGTATCCAATGCCATGGATGGCGAGCTTAAATACGTCCATGTAGTCTGGATTTCGGCAATCCCTGCCGGAATGACGGTCTTCCCACAGACTTGTGTAAAGATGAACGCGGCGCGTGGGAACAAGATAAAGAAAAACGCCTTCTCAACGCCCAAGCAACTCAAGCATTTCGTCCCGGCTAATCACTTCTTTCTCTTGTAGCAAATTAGCCAGTTTTTCCAATGCAGGCCTGTTTGCGGTGATGATTTCACGCGCACGTGTTTCAGCTTCCTCGACCAGCGCCATTATCTCGGTATCGATCAGCCGAGCTGTCTCATCACTATAATTGCGATACTCTGAGACTTCTGTTTCCAAAAACTGAAGCTGCTGACGTTTGCCGTACGTCAACGGCCCCATTTTTTTGCTCATACCCAGATTACAGACCATGCTGCGGGCAATCTCGCTGGCTTTTTCCAGGTCATTCTGGGCGCCGGTTGAGATGCTTCCCAAGACGATTTCTTCGGATATGCGTCCGCCCAGCAAAATGGCCAGTTGATCTTTAAGTTCATCTTCGGTCGATAAGAACTTCTCTTCTACCGGCAATTGCAAGGTAAAGCCCAATGCCGATACGCCGCGCGGAATGATGGAGATTTTATGCACCGGTTGTCCGGTCGGCACATGCTCGGCGACCATCGCGTGTCCTGCTTCGTGGAAAGCTACCCGGCGCTTTTCCTCGGGGTTTAAAACCCGGTTCTTCTTTTCCGGCCCGGCCAATATCCGGTCGATAGCCGACTCGAAGTCTTCTCTTTCAACCTTATCGTGACCGACCCGCGTCGCCATAATCGCGGCTTCATTGGCTATGTTGGCAAGGTCTGCACCAACCAAACCGGGCGTACGCTTGGCGACGATGGACAGGTCGATGTCTTTAGCCAGCGTCAGTCCTTTGGTATGCAATTTAAGAATCTCGATACGATCCCGCAAATCCGGCTTATCAACCACAATCTGACGATCGAAACGCCCGGAGCGCAACAGCGCTTTATCCAGCACTTCAGGGCGATTGGTTGCCGCCATTACCACTACGCCGACCGAGGGATCAAAACCGTCCATTTCGGTCAGCAGCTGGTTCAAGGTCTGTTCCCGCTCGTCATGACCGCCGATCATCACCGGACCGCCGCGGGTGCGGCCAATGGCGTCGAGTTCATCAATAAATATGATGCAGGGCGCTTGATTCCGCGCCTGTTCAAACAGTTCACGCACTCTCGCAGCGCCCACGCCGACAAACAGCTCAATAAATTCAGAGCCGCTGATGTTGAAGAACGGCACCTGCGCTTCCCCGGAAACCGCCCGTGCCAGCAGGGTTTTTCCGGTTCCGGGCGGGCCTACCAGCAACACGCCTTTGGGCATCCGTCCGCCTAATCTCTGGAATTTTTCCGGTGTTTTCAGAAAATCGATGGACTCGTTAAGTTCCTGTTTGGCGCTGTCGGCACCGGCCACGTCATTAAAGGTAATCTTGGCTTGGGTGTCCTGGTGTATATGGATTTTGTTACCCAAATTAAGAAAAGACTGCGCGCCACCGGCCGCAGTGCGACGCATAACCCATGACCAGATAAGCACCAGGATTAACATCGGAATGATCCAGTTGAAAAACAGATTGGTTAGCCAGTTCTCGCTGCTTCTGACTACAAAATCAACTTTGTTCTGCTCCATCATTTGGGCAAGATCATTTTGCCACAGCGGAATCGTCATGAAATTTTTGGCCGGCTGTTTCGGATCGTCAGACTTGATAACGCCGGTAATATACCGCTCGGTTACCACCGCCTTGTCGATTTTTGCCTCTTTGACCAGCTTAATAAACTGGCTGTAGGGGATTTCATCGCGCTGCACTTCCTGAATACTATTAATAAAAGTCAGCAGCAGAATGAATAACATCACAAAGAAAAAAAACTTTCTTTGTTTAGAACCGGCGCTACTTTGATCCGACGGTTTATTGAGCTCCTTCTCCGGCCCCCGTTTGGATAAATAATTTAAACCAGTCATCAATAATTTTTTCAGGTAGATGAAGAAATTACCCAACAATGTGAGCGCCGTTTTAAAAATAGTGTTCTTTGAATCACCCATTGTGATGATGCCTTGCTACGCTTCTCCGATTTTGAAAATGATCGACAGACTGATCAAGCATTGAAACAATCTCTTCACAGTCAATAATGTTTTTACTTCCGCCACGAATATGTTCAGCCAGTTGGGTGATTGCCGCCCAGTTTGCATCGTTATTTACAAAGTCAAATGCGATGGTGAACAACTCATCCAACTTTTCATCCCGTTGTTGTTTATCGGTAGAGAAACTTTGTAAATACTCGTTAGCCAAGGCAAGATCGGAACTGCCGCCATAGTTTTTTAAGGCTTTCAGATTAACTAATTGATGATTGAATAGCTCATCATCAGTTTCGGCGACATGCTTGGCTTCAGCCAGAGGCCCGATCAGCAGATTAATAATATCCGCCTCAAAAGCCGTCGTGTAATCCTTTACCAATTGCATCATTGCGTCATTGTGTTTGGTTAATTCACGCACCAGGCTATCAATAGAGGGTGGCAACGATTCGATTAACCGGCCTCCTTCCACTCGTGCAATACAGTCGTCATGAGTTGTCTGGTAAGCCATGACATCGGCGTCGGTCACGCCGCCCATATCCTTAAAAATAATTTTAAAAAAAACCGGCGGCAGCTTTCTGGCTTTGTTATTTAAATGAATGCCCGCCGCATGTCCCGCTTCATGAAAAGCAACACGTTGTTTGTGCTCTGTTAATTTATCCAGATCGAGTACCTCGATTATCTTGTTTCGTTTCATAATTAAATACCCTAGCGTTAAGTCAATATCATTGTGATCTGAGAAATTATTCGACGTCCTGAAACCAATAGAAGTATTGATTTTTAATTTCTGACTCGGCCTCCAGCCAGTCTTCCATTTCATGCCCAACTACAAACCCCCTTTTTTCAGCTTTGCAGTAAGCTCGTTCTGCAATCATTTTTTGAAGTTCTTCCCTATCAATAACCCTATTATTTGACTTTTGCACTGAATTAAAATCGGCCACAATCTCACCCCCCGCGCACTCCGAAGGAATATCCCCCGTATCTTCATTTTATGTACAAAGAGATAGCGGAACAATTGGTATAAATACGTATTGATTCTAACATTAAAAATGAGGCGAAATAAGCTATATAAATACCTATGTCCTTTTTATAGCGTCATGAGCCTGTTAAACCCTGAAAGACATTACTCGCTTATCAATGTTCGAAAGACATTTGACCAAGGCAATACCGGAGAACTGTATAAATGTCCCTGTCCTTCATCGCAACCTAAATCCATCAATCGGCGTTGCTGGGTTGTCGACTCAATCCCCATCGCAATAACCCGTAAATGCAAACCATGACCCAAGGCTATTACCGCACGGGTAATATCTTCATCATTGGCGTTATTCAGTACATCAACGACAAATGAACTATTAATTTTCAATTTTTTCACAGGAATACGTTTTAAGTTGTTAAACGAAAAACAGCCCACGCCAAAATCATCAATCGTTAAATCTATTCCCAATGCAACCAACTGATTGAGCGCTTTTATGGTTTGTTCGGAATTATCCATAAAACCGTTACCGGTAAGTTCCAGCTCAAGAGAAGACGACTCAAGCCCGGTCGAACGTAATATCCGCTCAACCGTAGCAATAAAATCGGAGCGTAAAAACTGAATTGCCGACACGTTGACGACTATTTTATTGACTTGCAAACCCTCATCCAGCCACCGCCTCATCTGCATACAGGCGTTTTGCAATACCCATTCGCCGAGCGCCACGATAAACCCGCTTTCCTCGGCTATGTATATAAACTGCTTGGGTGACATCAATCCCAGTTCCGGATGCATCCAACGCACCAAGGACTCAACGCCTACCAATTTTCCGGTTTTAAGACAAACCTGCGGCTGGTAATACAAAATCAATTCATGTCGCTCTATGGACTGGCGTAACGCGTATTCCATCGACATTTTCTCAAACGCTTCCGTGGTTAGCTCCAGACTATAATATTGGAAGTTATTCCGCCCTTCTTTCTTGGCTCGGTACATAGCCGCATCGGCATTCTTAATTAACGTATCCGTATCACGTCCATCCTGCGGAAACAGGCTGATGCCCACACTGGTCGATATTTTTAAGCGGTATCCTTTAATATAAACGGGGGCGTTAAAGGTCTCGATCAGCTTTTGTGCGAGCTTGGCAGGATTTTTAGCATCGGGAATATTTTCCATAAACACCACAAACTCATCCCCGGCATAACGTGAGACAGTGTCTTCTTTTCTGACCAGGTTTTTTATGCGTTTTGCGACTTCCCTTAACAATCCATCGCCGACCGCATGACCGTAAGTATCATTAATGCCCTTAAAGCGATCAAGATCCAGAAACAATACGGCAGCCTGCGAACCCTCCCGCAGCGCATTTTGCAATGAATGATCAATACGATCCTTCAACAACAATCGGTTTGGCAACCGGGTCAATGGATCATGGTAGGCCAAAAAACCCAGATGATCCTGGGCTTTCTTAAAATGCGTTATATCCATAAACACATGGACATAGTGGGCTACCTCGCCGCTTGAATCCTTTACCTCGCTAACGGTAGTCCATGAGGGAAAATCCATAGTGCTTTTATGACGACGCCATACCTCGCCCTGCCAGCTGTTTACAGTCCCTGTAAGATTGCTTAATTCGTCATCGATTTTTATGCTGTTTTTCTTTGAGTGTAAAAAATGAGCGTTCTTCCCGTAAACCTCCTGCTGGGTAAAACCGGTTATTGTGGTAAACGCCTCGTTAACCGAAATTATTTTTTTGTCTTTGTCGGTAACAAATATGCCCTCCCCAATATTGTTAAAAATCACCGAAGCCATACTCAACTTGCCTTCGGACTGTTTTTGCCGGGTAATATCGGTCAATGTCATTAATACCTGATGAGGCTGACGCTCGCCTGTCCTGAATTCGGGTACTGAATTAACGACAACCCAAAGATAATTTTGCCGCTCCGAATTAAACAGCCCCATGACCACACCTTCCACGGGTTTGCCCGTACGCAAAGCCAACATTGAAGGCTGCTGTTGTTCCGGGAAAACCGAGCCGTCTTCCTTGATCACCTGAAAGCAAGAATCAACAAACTTACGCCCTATAATGACGTCGCGAGGAAGTCCAAGAAGATGCTCAGCGGCATGATTGACAGCCATTACAATACCCGTCGCATCCAGATAAATAACACTCTGGTCGATATTTTCAAATAAGCTGCGATATTTGGCCTCACTCACCCGCAAGGTATCAATGGCCAGGCTGCGATTCGTTAATTGAGGCATCATAAAAAAAAACGAAGTAAAGGCGCCAAAATCTTCCTTAAGTTTTTCGAACATTGCATTTCTACTCCTTTGGATGACAAATCTATCCAGCATTTGATTGGGTAATTTCCAAGAATTAAGTAATTTTTTTAAAAAGTACTCAGGTAACCCTCAATAAAAAATATACCGTAGAACCGTTCCAGGAGCCTGCGCTTAGCCAAAGAAGAAAGCTACCCCGGCTAAAACCATCCGAAAACACACAGTGATTTATCACAAATACTACAGCCGGTCTGAGCCGCCAGCTATTCAGGCTTACTTTTTTTGCAAAAAGCAATCCACTTCGCAACCTTACTTACACCTCAACGAAAAAATCTGGGTTTCTTATCTTCTGCATGGGCGTTTTTCTTTGATTTGGTTTTCACTTCTTTGTAATATTCAACCTCATCATTCATAAATTGCTTTTCCTTCAGCTCAATATCAATGCCGGAAATTTTATATTGCCAGTTTGTACCCAACTGTTGCATATCATCGTCTAAATTAGTCGTTGCCATATCACTCTCCGGACTTTCTAACATTGGACTCATAAGAATTGACGAGAACCTGGCCCCCTCATAACACTCCCGTTAGCTTAAAAACAGGCTAACGACGGTTGCCAGGTGTGGATAAATAGGCACCTGCAGGCCACTCCATCAATTTATGGCTAAATCTTATAGCAAAGAAAATAACTGCAAAATTCGTACGCATACCTAAGTAGTTTTGCTTATGTATTTCCACTCATTAATACCGTACATTATTGATGAGTTTTTAAAAATAGACAGCTCATACTGGGACTTGTTGACGCTTAAAAAATATAAATTAAAAACAATTACTTATATGTATCCGCATGATTTATCAAACAGTTGATTTAGTTACCGTTGACTACCGAATGCCAACAGATTCCAGTGTTCTTTCACAAGCCGTTTTGATTGATGAGAAGGCTGTCAAGCTAGCTTACAAATTGGATTTTTTTGTCTAAAATGTAAGGATAGACTCACAAAACAAAAGACTAATTCCGTAAAACCTGACATATTACTGAAAAAACTTAACAAAATTAAGATACTAATTCTGAAGGAGAATGGCGTGTTTATTCTTGGGAATCATCTTATTTAGCCAACCTGCAGAAACGGATACTGGTTTATGAGCAAGTCACCTGATGGACATCTGAATACCGAGAGTCTTGACTACAAAGCAGAAGCTTTACTCGATAAGCATCGCGAAGACATCCGCAAACGCGCGGAAATCATGCTCCAACACTCGGGGGCCGATATTGCCCGCATGTCTACTG
>Ga0207969_100412_pt1 | contig 20319 bp, 17 predicted proteins | sample LakWasMet25_LOW6_2_FD_183869 | JGI IMG/M metagenome (GOLD analysis project Ga0207969, IMG submission 183869) | Freshwater sediment methanotrophic microbial communities from Lake Washington under simulated oxygen tension - Sediment Metagenome... | ecosystem: Environmental > Aquatic > Freshwater >... | reverse complement strand
AAAGTTCGGAGAGTCAAACCACCGTCAACGTCGAGGGTAGCGCCGGGGTTAGCGACCTACAGGCGCAATTTGACATGCCCTGGTGGAAAATCGCTTCCGGGACAACAGATTATCAGTTAAAACTGGAATTGCCTCACGGAAATATTGCTCCGGAGCTTGTTGTCGAGTCGATGCTGTCCGGCGTGTCACTCGATTTGCCTGAGTCATTGGCTAAGACGCGGGAACAAAAAATACCTTTGTCGTTGACGTTTAGCTTAGGCGATAAACAGTTATTACCGCTAATGCTAAATTACGACAATAAACTGAAAGCGGCTATTCAGTTGGATACCAGGCAGAAGACTCTTTATTCAGGGCACGTCCTGGTCGGGACCGGTGAGGTCGCCCAGACGCAGGAAGCAGGATTAAAGCTGGAGATCAATCGTGACCGGTTGGCATTGCAGGACTGGTTGGGCTTGGCTGCCGCCCAAGGCGCGGGAGAGGGTGGTCGCATCGGTTCCCTACCGATTGCGACACTTCCGCCATCCCTGGCAGTCGTCAGGGAACTGAAGATTCACAGCGATCATGCGTTATGGAAGAAAACCGATATAGGTCTTTTCGATCTGGCCTTGAAGCATAATGACAGCTATTGGACTGGGGCTATAGCCGGATCATTCGCAAAGGGAAAAATCCGGATTCCTGTTGATTTTACTAATCCGCCGGGAGCGGATTTGCACGCGCAGCGCCCGAAGGGGGACGGGCAGGGACAGTCCGGCATGACAAGCACAGACAGAATCAATCTGGATATGGAACTATTGGATCTTTCGGCATTAAAGCAAATAGGGGCAAAACAGGCTTCGCCTCTCCAGGCGGTATCGCCGGAGCTTATGCCTTTGTTGACGGTCACCAGTCAAAAAACGCTGTGGCAGTCGATCGATTTGGGCCGGTTGTCATTGGAAACCGAGCGTATACCGGGCGGCATGGGATTTAAGAACGTAGAGCTGTCGGGAGAAAACCAAAAGCTGGTTTTGTCGGGCGACTGGCAAGTAAACGGAGGGCAAGCGGTCACGCATACCCAAGGCCATCTGGACGTGCCTCGCGCCGGGCAAATGCTGGCACAGCTGGGCATTACCAAAGACCTGACCGAAACCAGCGCAGCCGTTGATTTTACCGTCGAGTGGAACGCGGCGCCGTATCAATTTTCGTTGGCGGATTTGAAAGGGCGGCTGGATATTAAACTCAAAAACGGACGTATTTTAAGTATAGAACCCGGATTCGGCCGGGTGCTGGGAATGCTGGCGCTGGCTCAGTGGATAAAGCGCGCGCAGCTTGATTTCAGTGATATTTATGAAGAAGGATTGACGTTTAACAGCATCAAGGGGCATTTTGATTTGGCTGGCGGAATCGCATCAACTCATGATTTGGTTGTCGATGCCGTCCCTGCAAAAATCGCCATCAGCGGGGACACCAATCTGGTAAGTCAAACGGTTGACCATATTATTGATGTCACACCTAAAAGTGCCGATGCCGTGCCTATTGCTGGTACAATTATGGGCAAAGTAGCGGCCTTGGTTGGGCGGTCTTTGACAGGTAAAGATCAGGAAGGGTTTTTCTTTGGTTCCCAATATCTGGTAAAAGGTGCGTGGGGAAATGCAGAAATTATTCCGATGCATAAAAACGATGGATTGTTACAGAAAACCTGGAACGGTATTACCGACTTTCCATGGCTACGGCAAGAAGAAACTACGCAGCAGTTAGAAAAATAGAACGCGGATGATTAAGATTAAATAAGATTTTCATCGAATACTCTGCGATGATCATATTCATCTGCGTTCCATTGTATTCGGTGGCTGAGTGGTTATAAATTAAAGAGAGAGCAATATGAGTAGATGTGCGGCCATACAAATGGCATCGAGTCCCAATATCAGCGCTAACTTGCTGGAAGCCGACAAGCTGATCGCGGAAGCGGTTAAAGCGGGCGCAAAACTGGTGGCTTTGCCGGAGAATTTTGCCCTGATGGGCGATCATGAACTGGACAAAATCAAAGCAAAGGAAGTCGACGGTTCAGGGCCTATCCAGAATTTTTTGGCGTCGGTTGCCAAAAAATACGGCGTCTGGGTGGTTGGCGGCACCATTCCGATAGTCGGCGACGACAGCAATAAAGTACGGGCGGCTTGTCTGGTTTATAACGACCAGGGCGAACGGGTTGCACGCTACGATAAAGTGCATTTGTTCGATGTCAGCGTTCCGGGCAGCAATGACGTTTACCGCGAATCCGACTCGATTGAAGCGGGCGCTGACATGCTGGTGATTGACACGCCTTTCGGCAGGCTGGGGGTTGCGGTTTGTTACGATCTGCGCTTTCCCGAGTTTTTCCGCAAGATGGACATGGAAATACTGGTCATTCCGTCCGCATTTACCGCAGAAACAGGAGCCGCTCACTGGGAGTTGCTGCTGCGCGCGCGTGCCGTGGAAAACCTGTGTTATGTGATTGCGCCGAATCAGGGCGGTTTTCATCTTAATGGGCGTAAAACGTTCGGGCACAGCATGGTGATCGATCCGTGGGGCGTAGTGCTGGATTGCTACAAAACCGGAGGCGGCTTTGTCTCCGCTGAAATAGATCTGGAACGTCTGGAAAAGGTGCGGGGCGCATTTCCGGCGTTGAACCATCGTCGTTTTTTTTGAGGAAGCTATGCGCGTAATAGTTAAAAGTTTATTGTTGACCGGTTTTCTGGTTTCCTGCGGAACCACGGAAGAAAGTCGTTACCGCAATACCGAAGCCCTTGAGCGTCCGCCAACTGTGACTAACAGCAGTCCGACCAAGGAGCAGCGCGTTGTCGACAGCAGCTCTATTCCGAAGAAAAAAGATCGCACCGGGTTAGGCTCGGATGTTTACCTGAGTACGCCGACGCAGCTGGTGATCAAACAGTCTTTTGGTGACGCGTGGAACACCTTAAACCGGGCGTTGAAGCAAAGCGGCATCAAAATAACCGATCATGAACGTGATAAGGGGCTTTTTTATGTCACTCAGGATACAACGGATACCAACAGTTTTTTTGCAAAAGCGACTGCTTTTTTAAGCGATGATGCGGCCATCTATCTGCTGACCGTAAAACAAGAAGGCGAAGAAACAATGGTGACTGCGACTGCAGCCAATGCGGCCGAACAAAGCAGCGCGACTCAGGATGGTACGCCGCCTCCGTCTGCCGAAGGCGCGGAAGACCTGTTGCAATTATTGTTCAAGACCTTGCGCGATAAGCTGGAAGAAGAATGATGGAGGCGCAGGGCAAAGGGCTAAAGGCGAAAGAACGTCGTTTTGCACCTTTAGCTCTTTGCCTTTCGCCTTTTACTTTAAACCTCTATTATTGATTTTTTGATGGAAATACTAAACCTTGCACGACAAGCTATCTTAATACCGGCCGGTATTCAGGATGGCGATATTGAAAAGATTATGAACCGGTTGCTCAGCTCGCCGGTTGATGCGGCGGATATTTACTTTCAATCCAGCCATTTCGAATCTTGGGTCATGGAAGGCGGCATCATTAAAGAAGGCAGCCATAATATCGAGCAGGGCGCAGGGGTGCGTGCGGTATTCGGCGAAAAAACCGGCTTTGCCTACAGCGACCGGATTGAACTGCCGGTGCTGTTGGAGGCGGCTAATAATGTTAAAGCTATCGTCCGACAAGGGCAGGATGCAGATCCTTCGCATTGCAAGGTCAGCACAAAAGCCGCGGCTTGGACGAACTATTACGCTACGCAAAATCCGTTAAAATCGCTGGAAGACCAGCAAAAAATCGATTTATTGCGTCGGGTAGACAGCGAAACACGCAAACTGGACAGCCGGATTGAAGAAGTTATCGTCAGCCTGGTCGGGGTTCATGAGCATATTCTGGTGGCCAGGCAAGACGGTTCTTTGGTTGCCGATGTGCGGCCTTTGGTGCGGATGAATGTCACCGTCATCGTCGAGCAAAACGGTCAGCGCGAACAGGGCAGTATGGGCGGCGGCGGGCGTAGCGATTACAGCTATTTTATCGATGGAGATACTGCGTTGGCATACGGCCGCGAAGCCGTAAGACAGGCGCTGGTTAACCTGGAAGCCGTCGAAGCCCCGGCCGGTAACATGACGGTCGTATTGGGTTCGGGTTGGCCGGGCATTTTATTGCATGAGGCCATCGGTCATGGTCTGGAAGGCGACTTTAACCGCAAAGGCACCTCGGCATTCAGCGGCCGCGTCGGTGAGCGGGTGGCATCCGATTTATGCACCGTAGTCGATGACGGCACCTTGCCGGGGCGGCGCGGTTCGTTAAGCATCGATGATGAAGGCACGCCGACGGAACTTACCGTATTGATCGAAAACGGCATACTCAAAGGCTACATGCAGGACCAGCTCAATGCCCGGTTAATGGGCGTTAATTCCACAGGCAACGGGCGGCGCGAATCCTACGCGCATCTGCCGATGCCGCGCATGACCAACACCTATATGTTGCCGGGACAGCATGATCCCGAAGAAATCATAAAATCGGTAAAAAAAGGCCTGTATGCCAAAAACTTCGGCGGCGGACAGGTCGATATTACCTCGGGCAAGTTTGTGTTTTCCGCCAGCGAAGCCTACCTGATCGAAAACGGCAAAATAACCCGTGCCGTCAAAGGCGCGACGCTGATCGGTAACGGGCCGGAGGTGTTAACCAAGGTGTCTATGGTCGGCACCGATCTGGCGCTGGATAGCGGCGTAGGCTCCTGCGGCAAGGACGGTCAAAGCGTGCCGGTCGGCGTCGGGCAGCCTACGTTGAAGATTGATGGGTTGACGGTTGGCGGGACGAGTGTTTAGGTGTAATTGGTGTCAAAGTTAGAAGGCATAAAAGTCGAGCTTTCGTTTCATGAAAAAATACTTTTTGCAGCGGTAGCTATCATGATTACTTTAGTCGGCTGGACGGCAGCAAACTATCTTGTCGTTAAAAGCTGGTTGTTATTTATGGCGTTGCTGGCAATAGTTGGCATCAGCATATTTATTGTTTACCAGTATCGCATTATCAAAAAATTGATAAAGGAGTTAATCGATGTTTAATACTATTATCATGTTTTTAATAGCTACAGTTTTTGTAGTTTTAATCAGTTATTTTGCCTGGGATTCTTATCAAGATTTCAAGGATCACGAATCAAAATAGTGCGTCATTTCTTTTTGTAGATAGGGCCGTGAAAATTAAATATTTTGAAGATACGGATACGGCATTGCTGGCGTTTGTAGGTTGGATTAGCGTAGCGTAACCCAACAATCGGAATGACTTATGTCGGGTTACGCTACGCTAACCCGACCTACACAGAATTAGAGAAAACAGTGCAAAATCACGAACAAATCAACCGCTTGAAAAACACCGTTCAGTCCATATTGGACGAGGCCGTAAAACAGGGCGCCAGTGCCGCAGAAGCGGGCTTGAGCCAGGAAAACGGCTTGTCCGTATCGGTGCGTCTGGGCGATGTCGAAACCATTGAGCATCATTGCGATCAGGGTCTGGGCGTGACCGTTTATTTTGGCAAGCGCAAAGGCTCTGCCAGCACCACGGATTTGTCGCCCGCTTCGATCAAGGAAACGGTCAGCGCGGCATGCAGTATTGCCCGTTACACCAGCGAAGATGAATATTCAGGGCTGCCGGAAAGAGAACTGCTGGCTACCGAATTTCCCGATCTCGATCTTAATCATCCGTGGGATATTGGTGTTGACGGGGCTATTGCCTTGGCCGTTGAATGCGAAGATGCGGCACGGTCTTATCATGAGGAAATCAGCAATTCCGAAGGCGCTTCGGTCGATACGCACCAGGGCATCCGGGTGATGGGCAATACGCTGGGCTTTCTTCAAGGCTATGCCTCAACCCGCCATTCTTTGAGCTGTTCGGTATTGGCGCAACGCGGCGACAGCATGCAGCGCGATTACTGGTACACCGTGGCAAGAAATGCGCGCGATCTGGAATCCGCAGTTAGCGTGGGCAACAAAGCGGCCGAGCGGACGCTTCGGCGTTTGCAGGCCCGCAGCCTCAGCACGCGGCAGTGTCCGGTGCTGTATTGCGCGGAAACCGCTTCCGGTTTGCTCAGTTCGTTTATCGGCGCAATCAGCGGCGGTAATTTGTATCGCAAGTCGTCATTTTTGCTGGATGCGCTGGATACCCGAGTTTTCCCTGAATTTGTCCGCATCCATGAGCAGCCCTATCTCAAAGGCGCTTTGGGAAGTGGCGCGTATGACGGCGAAGGTGTCGCCACCCAAACTCGCGATATCGTCAGCGACGGTATTTTACGCGGCTATGTGTTGAGCACCTATTCCGCCCGCAAGCTGGGAATGCGCAGTACAGGCAATGCCGGTGGCGTACATAACTTAACGATCGATCCGGGCAAGCTTGATTATCAGGGCCTGTTAAAAGAGCTGAATACCGGTTTGTTGGTCACCGAGTTGATGGGGCAAGGCGTCAATATGGTGACCGGCGATTATTCGCGCGGCGCTGCCGGATTCTGGGTGGAAAACGGCGAAATCCAGTATCCGGTTGAAGAAATCACCATTGCCGGTAACCTGAAAGACATGCTTAAAAACATCCTTGCTGTGGGTAATGACGTCGATTATCGCGGTAATATCCGCACCGGCTCGATACTGGTTGAGCGGATGTCGATTGCCGGGGAATAAGCCCGTTGTTATGATGTCTCGTATTGAATAGTCATCTTGGGTAGTTTGATAACAGAGGTAAAGTCATGTCAGCAAATTTACAATCGGCCAGCGTCTGGATCAGCGAGGAAGATTACCTGATAGGCGAATTAACCAGCGAAATCAAGCATGAATATATTGACGGCTATGTTTATGCGATGGCTGGTGCCAGCCGGAATCATGAGAGAATTGCCGGTAATGTTTTTGGTGAGCTAAGAAATTTTTTGAAAAACAAACCGTGCGAGCCGTTCAGCTCCGACCTGAAAATCAAGGCCGGCAGCCGGTTTTTCTACCCTGATGTGATGGTCGTCTGCGATGAACAGAGTCAGCACGACTATTACACCGATTCGCCGGTGATTGTTGTCGAAGTTTTGTCGAAGGCTTCACGGCGTGTCGATGAAACGACCAAGCGCATCGCCTATCAGAGTATCCCCAGCCTGAAAGAATACGTTTTGATCGAACAGGATTTTGTCGATGTAGAAGTCTGCCGGAAAAGCGAAAGCTGGGTGTCCAATCATTATTTTATGGGCGACAGTGTACGGTTTGACGCGATTGGCTTGACGGTGACCGTAGAAGAAATCTATGCCCGCGTCGACAATGACGAGGTTCGTTCCTATATTCAAGAGCAGCAGGCGCAGTTCTAAAGCCGCTTAAAGGTTCTGCACAATATCGGCGCGGACCTTGATAAACAAGGCTGCTGTATATTTGTATCTGGCTTGCTCCCGGAGCCTTTTCTTCGATATGCCGGAAATGATCGATCTTGCTTATTTTTGAACAATCACCAGCGCATTTCCGTCCGGGGCGCGACAAAACAACGCTTTTCGTCCTGATTTTAGCCTCTGAACGTAGCGACTTCGTTTCTTAAGATCATGCTCAAGTTATTTCATACACATTCCTAAGAGGCGATGCTGTATTGTCGATAGCGGCAGTTATGATGCCGCCTAAAGCCCATCGGATTCATATAGCGTTCTTTATTAGGAAAACGGGCTGTTAATGAGACGCCCTCAACCAAGTCTATAAACTCGCCATCCATATCCATAAATATTTTTGGAGGTAAGTCCATGCCTGTTTCAGAGGGCATGAGTTCTAGCACCCTTTGCATTATTTCTTTGCTCATTTTTTAAACACCCATATATATTTCAATATTAGCTAATCAAAAAGCTGGCGGAATATTCACTAACGGTGTTGTTACTTTTTGACTGGCTTTGACAAGAGTAGTAATCCAATCCAAGTAATCCTTTCTTTTGCCTACGTACTTTTGACTTTAAACCAAATAGCGTAAAGGGTCGGCAGGAACAACAATGTCAAGATCGTACCAACGGCAGTTCCGCCTATGAGTGTATAGGCCATCGACCCCCAGAATACGGAAGATGTCAGCGGGATAAAGGCCAATATGGCCGCAAGCGCTGTCAATACCACCGGCCGCGACCGCTGAACGGTAGCTTCGACCACAGCATTGAAGGTATCCAGGCCTTTATCCTCGTTATGCTTAATTTGATCGATCAGGATCAATGTATTTCGCATCAGAATGCCCGACAGACCTATCAAACCAAGAATCGCATTGAATCCAAAAGGCTGATGAAATAACAGCAGGATTGGAACTGTCCCTACCAGTCCCAGCGGCCCGGTGAGAAAAACCATGGTCATGGTCGAGAACGATCTAACCTGGAAGATAATGACTGTTAAAGTCAGTATCAACATAATCGGAAAGATAGGCAGCAATGCCTTATTGGCCTTCTCGGCTTCTTCGATGGAGCCTGCCATTTCGATCTTGTAATCGGACGGAAGCGTTTGAATGATTGGAGCCAATGCCTGCCAGACTTCCGTAGAAACTTGCGGGGGTTGCAGCGTTTCATCAATATCCCCACGTACTGTAACCGTTACATAGCGATCACGACGCCTCATTAAGGGATCCTCAGGTCTAAATTCAATCGATCCGACTTGTCTTAGAGGAATGATCTTCCCTTCTTTATTGGTCAAGTTGAAATCTGTAATACGAGCGGGGTCGAGCCGTTGCTCACCTGCGCTTCTGGCAACAATATCCACCGTCCGTATATTTTCTCGAACTTGCGTAACCGGTACGCCTGTCAGCAGGAATTGCAATTGTTCCGCCACATCGGTTGGCGTCATTCCGATCAATTTCAAGCGCTCCTGATCCAAAACGAAATGCAAGGTGGGCTGGAGATTCCCCCAATCCTGATTGACTTGGCGCATGTTGGGGTTTTTCCGCATCAGATCAGCCACTTCGTTACTGATGGCTCTCACTTTATCGGGATCAGAACCCATGACCCGGAATGCAACCGGAAAAGGTGACGGTGGACCAAATACCAGCTGGGTAGCCCGGACTTTCGCTTCCGGCGCCAGTCCATTCTGTACAGATTCTCGTAAACGTGACTTTAGCGCTTCCCGAGCGTCCTGATCGGAGGTCAGAACAATAATTTTGGCAAAGGAAGGATCAGGCAATTCCGGAGCAAATGCGAAGAAAAACCTTGGCGCTCCCTGGCCAATATAGCTGGTCACGATTTTAGATTCCGGTTGCTGCTTCAACCATTGCTCCACTTTGGCGGCCGCGGCACTTGTCGCTTCAATGTCAGTACCATAGGGCATCTGAATTTCCACCAGCATTTCCGGGCGATCCGAACTGGGGAAAAATTGTTGCTTCACGCTCCCCATGCCGACGATGGCGGCAAAAAATGACAACAGAACAGCCGTAGCCACTTTTTTCTTATTGACCACTGACCAGGTGACAAGAGCGCGAAAACGGCGGTAATTCGGGGTGGCGTAAATCGCCTCATGCCCACCCTCGACCGGCTTGATGACAGGCAGCAGCTTGACGCCCAGATATGGCGTAAAGAAGACCGCCACCAACCAGGAAGTCAATAATGCGAATCCCACGATCCAGAATATATTGCCGGCATATTCGCCCGCACTGGACTTTGCAAATCCCACTGGCGTGAAGCCGATGACAGTGACCAACGTACCCGTTAACATAGGTGCTGCGGTACTGCTCCAGGCATAGGCCGCGGCTTTGATACGATCAAAACCTTCTTCCATTTTGACAACCATGATCTCGATGGCAATGATGGCATCGTCTACCAACAACCCGAGCGAAATAATCAATGCGCCCAAGGTGATTCGATCAAACGCACGGTCGGTGATCATCATCACCACTAGAACCGCGGCGAGTGTCAGCGGGACAGCCGCCGCTACAACGATGCCCACCCGCCATCCCATACTCAGCAGGCTAACGAGCATCACAACACCCAGGGCCACAAAGAACTTAAGCATGAATTCATCGACAGATTCCTTAATGATCACTGACTGATCCGTGATCTTCTGAAGTTCGTACCCCAGCGCCAGTTCACCGCTGATTTTCTTTGTTTCCTTCTCCAGTGCCTCACCCAGCTTGAGGCCATTCCAGCCTTCCTGCATCACAACACCCAACACTAATGCCGGCTTGCCGTCATGCCGAATAAGAAATGTAGCGGGATCCTCGTAACCTCTTTTGACTTCAGCAATATCAGTAAGCTTGAAAGTTTGTCCGGCGGCTACTATCGGTGTATTGCGAATTTTATCGAGACTATCGAAACCGCCATCAAGACGAACAAACACCTGCGGGCCGGAAGTTTCGATCGATCCAGCTGGCGTGAGGGCGTTTTGCTTGTGCAGAGCGTCGAGAATCTGGTGCGCATTGATACCAAGATTGGCCAGTCGCTCATTGGAAATTTCAACGAAAATGCGTTCCGGACGCTCACCCAAAATGTCGACCTTTTTGACGCCAGGTACATGGAGTAGCTTTTGCCGGATATTCTCGGCTTCTCGCGTCAGTAATGGGAAAGGCAGTCCATCTGCATGTAGCGCATACAAAGCAAAAGTGACATCGGAATATTCATCATTGATAAAAGGTCCAAGTGTTCCTTGGGGAAGCTTATGTGCTTCATCGCCTAGTTTTTTTCTTGCCTGGTAGAACTGCTCAGGAACCTCGTCAGGTGGTATGGGGTCTTTCAGCGTCAGCGTCATTAAAGCCAGGCCTGGACGCGTCATTGTTTCGACGCGGTCATACCAGCGCAATTCCTGCAATCGCTTTTCATAGGGTTCGGCGACCAGTTCCTGCATTTCTTGGGCCGTCGCACCTGGCCAAGCTGCGCTAATGACCATCTCTTTAATCGTATAGGGAGGGTCCTCGGCTCGTCCAAGATTGAGAAAGGCGTATATGCCGGCCCCTGTGATGGCGATGATTAGGAAAAGTGTAATTGCGCGTTCTTTGACGGCGAATGCAGATAAGTTAAAACGATTCATTTGAGCGCCACCTTGCTAGTGTCGGCAACTTTAACCCGTTCACCTTCATGTAGAAGATGTGCGCCTAGTGCAACTATCTGCTCATCTTGGCTGACTTCGCCTTCCACGAACGCAAATTCGGAAGAGACTTGTTTGATGCTGACTTTGCGGAAGGATACAGCGAAATTACTAGGATTGACGATCCAAATACCCACCGTTCGCCCGTCATCATAAATGGACGATAAAGGTACCTGTAGCCGCGTTTCACCTGCCCCGTTTAACGCGACGGAAACAGTAGAGCCCAAGGGAATAGAAGGCGAATCAGGAATGACGTATCTGGCTGTAAAAGTTCGGGAGACTGGGTCGGCCGCTTTACTCAACTCTCGCAAGTGAACTTTGTATTTTTTCGACTGTTCGCTATAAATCATGGCAGTTGCTTCGCTACCAACGGCTGGCCTGACATTCTCGGGTAGATACACTTCTGCTTCGCGAGGACCGTTTTTAGCGAGGCGCACTACAGCTTGCCCTGACGCTACAACTTGTCCGGGTTCAACAAATACTCCGACAACAATGCCGTCAGCATCGGCAACAAGGTCTGCATAGGAATCCGCATTTTTAGCGATACCGGCTTGTGCTTTGGCTGCATCAAGTGCTGCCTTGGTTGCATCCAACGCCGCTTTGGCGGCGTCATAAGCCTGAGCGGAGATAGCGCCCTGTTCACTCAAACCATTCAACCGAGTTTCATCCGCTACAGCCTGGGTATATTTGGCTTGGGCAGTTGCAACTGCTGCCTCCTGAGCAGAATAGTTAAGCACGAGGTCGTTACGGTCAAGGCGCATCAGAACCTGCCCCTTACGCACCTCCTGTCCCATATCCACTATTCTTTCAATCACTTTACCGGTAACACGGAAGCCAATATTGCTTTCTACACGTGCCGTCACCACACCCGAATAAACAGGACGGTCTCCGACTGAAGAAGCTGCTTTTGAAACCACTACCAGCGGTGGTTCAAGCCGCGCGTCAGTTGCCGGGGTCTTAGAGCAGCCCATGGCCAAAGAAAGTATTAAAAGAGGAATTTTCCTGATAGGAAAGCTGTAACAAGTTTTCATGGATACTGCCCCGCATAAAAGTAACGAAATTTATTATCCGTTACAAGTTACGAATTTGTCAAATCGTTACTTCGTGGGCAATAAAATACGTAACTATTCAGCGTATGCCTAATAGAACACGGATTCGCTCATTCCCAAGCCGGAGCTTGGGAATGAGCGCAAGATACGCTGAATAGCTACTAAAATACTTCAAAGGGCGCTTATAGAAATTAGGGGGCTAGGCTTCTGAGCACAAGATTTGAGACCGCTACAGCGCGCTGATGCAATATATCCGGCTCCGACTGTTGCAAGAGAATGGGATGAGAAAAAGGATACAGCGTTTCGACGATAGCTATGACCACCTCATCTAAGGGTGTCTTTCTTTCGAATTCTCCGGATGCTCTGCCATCCTGCACAATTTTGGTGATAACTTCATACTTTGCTTCATGATATTTGATGGCGGTGCTCCATTGTCCCTCAACGGACGCAATAGCGATTTCATGTACTTTACGCTCGTTGAAAAAAATCTCTAAGCCCTTGTCAAGCATGGTGGTGTAGAGCTTTCTCAGCCGATTGGATGCCGACATGTCGCTATTAGCCACTTCATGCATGGCGGTAATAATTTTACCGGTCGCCATGCCGCAAATCGCCTCGCCAATCGCCTGTTTAGACTCAAAAAAGCGATATACATAGGCGCTGGAAACGCCAATAGCCTTAGCCAGATCAGCTACAGAGGTTTTTTTATAGCCATTTTTACGAAAGTGTTCACTAGCCGACTGGATAATCTGTATACGTCTTTCATGAGAAGCGGGGCCGCGTTGCCCACTGACTGCTTTGGTGGAATCTGAAATTTCTTTTTCCATAGGGGATTGCCTGGATTAATTTTAAATGAATAGACGGATGTTACAAAAATTCAAAAGTGTTGACAACAGGTAACGAAATTATATAATCGTAACCATTAATCACTTTTGGGTACAATTATGAATCAGCTGACCAAAACGGCGCTTTGCCTAGCTATCGTTACGGCGTTGAACGGATGCATGGTCGGACCGAACTATGAGAAACCAGCCCATGTTTCGGAAAACAATTTCATTCATTCCGCTGAGCTAGACCAAGAAAACGCTAAATCGAAGAAAACTATTGCCGATATGACGCAGTGGTGGCGTAGCTTTAATGATACGCTGCTCGTTCAATTCATTGAACAGGCATTGGATCAAAACCTGACACTAAAACAAGCGATAGCCCGGGTTAACCAAGCAGACGCACAGGTCGCTAGTCTTCGCTCGCAGCTACTTCCGTCAGGGCAGTTCAACGCTCAGGCAACGAAAGCACATATTTCCCTCGACGATTTGACCGGGCGAGTTCTCAATTCCATGCCTGGCTTTAATCGTAACATTAATCTTTACGACTTAAACGCCGGCTTGAACTGGGAGGTTGACATCTTTGGCGGCACACGCAGAGGTGTCGAGGCCGCTATGGCAGAGTACCAAGCTTCTCAGGCTTCTGTTATTGCGGCACAGCTGAAAATCACGGCGGAAGTGGCTGATACCTATGTCGCCATTCGTACACTCCAAGCGCGTATTGCGATCGCCAAAGAAAGAGCAAGCACTCAAGGCAAACTTGTAGATTTAATCAAATTGCAACTTTCTCGAGGCATCGTGCCGGAATTCCAGTTAAGACAAGCCGAAGGATCATTGGCCGAAGTACAAGCCACTATCCCCGCCCTTGAAAACGGACTTGAAATGGCTATGAATGCATTCGATGTGCTGATGGGCGATCAGCCTGGAACTCATCGGACTAAACTCGAAAAACGCCAGGCTGTCCCGGTTGCGCCGGGTATAGACACCGCAACCGGTCCTGCCGAACTATTAAGGCGACGCCCCGACATTATTGTTGCGGAACGGAAGTTGGCTGCGAGCAATGCACAAATAGGTCAAGTCATCTCGGAATACTACCCCAAAATTTCCATATCAGGCCTTATCGGGACTATCACGACTAAGTACGGTGTTTTGTTCAGCTCAGATGCCAATCGAGCAGCAGGCGTTGTTGGCTTACGGTGGCGGCTATTCGACTTTGGCCGGGTTGAGGCGGAAGTGGCAGCGGCCGAAGGCGTAAATGAAGAAGCGTTAGCCGCATACCGACTGACAGTATTGAAAGCCGCTGAAGAGGTTGAAAACGCATTTTCAACCGTTGTGAAGAAAAGTAACGAGCAGCGCATTCTTGCTTCCGGCGAAGCTTCGTTAGCAAAATCAAGAGATGCCACTCTTGCAGGCTATAAAAGCGGGGCTTTGAGCTTGCTGGAAGTACTTGATACAGACGAACGCCTACTGAGAATGCAAGATGCCACGATACGAGCGCAATCGGATTCAGTGCGGGCGACCATACAATCATTCAAAGCACTCGGCGGAGGCTGGGATGCGCAATCATTCTCATGATTCCGGGGCTAGGCAAAGTTTAAATGGCCACTCCATTCATATTTCTTTCAGACTTGGTAGATGCTGCCATGCTTCGCCCTTGCCTGATGCATGAAACCCTTTGGCGGCTTCGCCAAAGGTACGAAGGAAGGCGCGGTGCATAAGCTCCAACCCGTTGTCTCAAACATTTTAACAAAAGGACATCATCATGAAGCTCAACGACAACACCATCTTTCTTTATTACTGGCGGTGCTTCCGGTATCGGGCCCAGCATTGCCGAGGCTTCCCTTGGGGCCCTGTTGCACTGAGTTGAAACAGATTAATTTAGATAACGCGGGAGCCGAGCGAATCGAAGGCTTCTCGAAAAACAGAATCACACATAAGGAGTTTTTATGTCTAACCTTTCAGTTGTAATCGTAACCGGCGTGTCGTCGGGCATCGGCCGTGTAGCTGCGGAAAAGTTTGCCCAACGGGGATGCCAAGTGTTCGGTACGGTGCGCAGCATCGCCAAAGTACAGCCAATTTCTGGAGTAAAGTTCGTCGAGATGGATGTTCGAGACGAAACATCTGTTCAAAAGGGCATTCAATCTATCGTTGAACAAACCAAACAAATCGATGTGCTGGTCAATAATGCCGGTTTTTTGCTTTCGGGTTCAGTTGAAGAAACTTCGCTTACGGAAGCTGCATCTCTCTTTGATACCAATGTGTTAGGTATCCTTAGGGTAACTAAAGCGGTACTACCGCATATGCGCGCCCAGCGCTCGGGAAGAATCGTCAATGTCAGTTCGGTGTTAGGCTTTTTGCCGGCACCTTATGCAGGCATTTATTCGGCTTCCAAGCATGCGGTTGAAGGATTATCCGAGTCGCTGGATCATGAAGTGCGTCAGTTTGGAATACGCGTAGTACTGGTCGAGCCTGGTTTTACCAAGACCCATTTGGATGCCAACTCGCCACAGGCCGCTTCATTAATCTCTGCCTATGACGAGGAGCGCGGGAGAGTATCAAAGGCTATTCATAAGAATTTGAGTAAAGCCCCTGGACCCGATGGAGTTGCGGATACGATAGTCGACGCAGCTTTTGGACCATGGAGAATGCGACGCCCACCTAAAGGCCAGGCGTCATTATTGAGCAAATTACGGCGATTCATGTCTGCTGGTGTCGTGGATTCAAGTCTAAGGAAGGATTTTGGCCTCGATTGAAGTCTTTCCCGAAAAGCTCAGGTGCAAAGCGGCGGTGAAATATCTCATTCTCGCCAGCGCCTAGCGTAAGTGCGCATCGATAACTGCCTTGTGTTTAAGGTGAATTATGATAAATAAAGTAGTCTCAAAATGAACGACCTCACCGCCACCACGCGCCCCAGCCCGAACAGGTCGTGCGCGCTTTCTTGACCCCTCGACTGCCAAAGCGGCGCCGGACATCCGCACTCCATGGCGGCGAGACGCTGCGCATCGCCACGAAGGAAGGCGAGATCGCGCTACAGCGCGCGGGCACTGGCCCGGCGATAATGCTGTTGCATGGTTGGGAGGGACGGGCTTCGGATCTCGCCGCCTTCGCATCACCGTTGCTCAAAGCCGGTTACACGGTGTTGGCAATGGACTTGCCGGCGCACGGCGCTTCGGCAGGACAGTATTCGTCGATTCCTCAGTCGGCACGCGCACTGCGCGAGGCTTTGGGTTCGCTGTACGCGGTGGTCGCACACTCAATGGGGGCGGCGATACTGACCGAGGCGCTATACGCCGGATTGGCTGTGCAGCGTGCGGTGCTGATCTCCGCCCCCGCTTACTATGAAAGTTATGCACGCAGCTTTGCCGCAACCGCCGGGCTGGATGCCGAGGGCACAGAAGTGATGCTGACACTGCTGTACGATGCAATTGACGTCGACGTGCATGAGATCTAGGTGCCGCGTTGCGCGCCGTACCTACACCACCGGCACTGTTCATCCATTCGACCGACGACTGCGTTATCGCAATCGAAGACAGTCTGGACAGCGCTACGGCGTGGCCTGGTGCCAGCCACCTGCGCGTCGAAGGACAGGGGCACCGGCGCATCCTTGTCAATCCGGCGGTTGTTGCCGCAGCTATTGAGTTCGTCGGTTAAGTTTACGGTTTGTTGGCGGGAAGGTTTTTTACAATATCTTCAATTAGCTGAGGCCCACGATAAATAAGCCCGCTGTATATCTGTACCAGACTCGCTCCAGCTTTTAATTTTTCCTGTGCATCGTTCGCAGTTAAAATCCCGCCTGCCGCAATAATAGGAATCTTGCTATTCAGTTCCGCCGCCAATCCACGCACGACCAACGTAGACTTTTCCTTAACCGGCGCACCGCTTAAACCGCCTGCTTCATTGGCAAGCGGATGGTCGGCAATCATGTCGCGTGCAATGGTGGTGTTGGTCGCAATCACGCCGTCAATTTCAAACTCCAGCAACAGTTTGGCGATATGGATTATTTCATCGTCGGCCAGATCGGGCGCGATTTTCAGGGCTAAAGGCACGTATTTTCCGTGTTCCTGTTGCAGTTTCAGTTGTTCTTCTTTTAAGGCGGAAATCAGGCTTTTGATTTCATCGCCCTGCTGTAACTGGCGCAGGTTCTTGGTGTTCGGGGAGGAAATATTAAGGGTGATGTAGCTGGCCGATGTGTAGGCCTTGCGCAAACCGATCAAATAATCGTCCGCCGCATTTTCAATCGGTGTGTCGAAATTCTTGCCGATATTAATGCCCAAAATGCCGCAGTAACGGCTTTGTTTTACCTGGGCCAGCAGGTGGTCTATGCCCAGATTGTTAAAGCCCATGCGGTTGATAATCGCCTGATGCTCAGGCAGCCTGAACAAGCGCGGTTTTGGGTTGCCCGGTTGCGGGCGCGGCGTTACCGTGCCTATTTCGACAAAGCCGAAACCCAATGCGGCCAGCGCATTAATATAATCGCCGTTTTTATCCAGGCCGGCGGCAAGTCCGACCGGGTTTTTAAAATCCAGTCCCATGACGTTGACAGGTTTGAGGTCAATTTCCGGGTAGATGAGTTTGGACAAGCCCGAAATATAGGCCGCGTTCAGCAGTTTAAGCGTCACTTCGTGAGCGGTTTCCGGATCCAGGGAAAATAACAGGGGGCGTAGTAACGGATAAAGATTCATAAATGTGGCTAATAGAAGTTCATGTAGTGGAGGCTACCGGCCGGCCGCCCATTAAAATCAGTGTGTGCTGTTGAGTTGATAAGGCTCCGGCGCTACCTGTGTCGTGCGCTGCAAAACAAGATCGACCAGTAGTTGCGCCGATGCAGGCCCCATTGCCAAGCCGTTTCTAAAATGACCGGCATTAATGCATAAATTGTCGATTTCGGGATGTTTATCGATATACGGTATGCCGTGTTCAGTACCCGGTCTTAAGCCGGCCCAGTGTTTAATTAGCGGGCAGTCGTTAAGTGATGGTAACAAGTTTAGTGCAAATGCATTCAGCCGGTCTCGGGCTTGTGTCGTAGTTGTCTTATTAAAGTCATCCTGCTCTACCGTGCTGCCCGCCAGAATCTTACCGTCACGTCGCGGAATAAGATATTGATCGCCATCCAGCACCATGTAACTCAGTGTTTCCGGTTGGGCATCAAATAACAGCATTTGTCCCTTAACGGGCGCTATTTTCGGAACATCGTCGATGGCAGCGGGAAAGAACTGCCGAAACAACTGACCGGTCCAGGCGCCCGCAGTGATAATCAACTGATTGACCACGAACTGACCGGATGAGGTTTGTATTGAGGTAATGCGGTTTTTAGTGAGGTTAATGGCGGTTAACTCGCAATGTTCCAGTAGCGTAGCGCCTTTGTTAAGCAGGTCTTGTTTTAATGATTTAACCAGTCTTGGATTGCGCGCTTGGGCAATCTCGGGTAGCCAAAGCGGCTGGTCGGGGACTGTATTAAGCATGTTAAAAAAATCCGCACCGGCGGGCCGATATGAAATAGCGTTAGCATCGCACCAGTTAACAGCCGCAGTAAGGTCTGGATTTTTAACGATCAGTAAACCGCAGGGATTCCATTCCGGGTCTATCAGGGTTTCGTCAGTCAGTTGCGAGGCCAAGGCGGGATAGAGTTTCAGGCTTTGTAGCACCAGGCGAGTGATGGCGTCCGGTTGTCGCCACGGGTAAAGCGGCAGCAAAATGCCGCCGCCCGCCCAGGATGACTCCTGGCCCAGTTTGTTTTTTTCAATAATCGTGACGGTAGCGCCAGCTTTAATAAACTCGCGGGCAGTTAACAGGCCGATAATGCCGCCGCCAATGATGGTAATATCCGGGGTGTTGGTCATGTGTGTTGGTAAAAAATCAGTGCAAAAAATAAATATTCTTGTTGGTGGGTTAGGGCTAAACAGTTAATTATAGCTACCGCGACTATGGCTGGTTTGTTATTAGTAAGCCGCCTGTTCGCTAACATTCACATAAATCATTGAAACCAATATATATGGTATATGGTTTTGGCTTGGTGCGTGAGTGGTGATTAAAAAATCGTTTGAACCAAGCGGGTAAGTCGCATTTTCTTAGCCTGGTGCGAATTTTGCCCTATTGCTCGGCGGCAAAGTCGTTTTATTTTACCGTAAAGAAACGAGAAGAATCTTTAGCTGTTGTTTGAATATATGGGTTGGAGAAATTGTTGTTTTTTGCATACAAGTGGATATTTCGAATTAGGAATATCTTTATAGTCATTGATAAATAAGGATTAATTAATATTAAAAAAATGGCGTTAAAACTTGTAGGGATTTAGTTTAGCTGCTACTATTATCACCGGAAGATGGGCTTTGTTGTATTAAAGCAAATTTTTATAAAATAACAACCTCATGAGGGGGATAAATGATCAATAAAACTAAATTAGCATTGGGCATTGCGGCAACATTAACAATAGCCGGCGCATTGGTTTCTCCACAAGCTATGGCTATCTCAAAAGCAGATCGCGTTGCAGAAGCGGCAAATAATAAAGTGGACGCATTGGAAGCTCAAATGCAGGCCATGCAGGCTGAATTAAGCAGATTAAGAGCGGAAACGAGCCGTCCTCGTTCTAGCGCAGACGCTGGTAAAGTTCAGGAACTGGATCAGTGGATGAACTCGGTTAAATCGGCTCCAAAAGAAAGCAAAAAAAGCCAAGAGAACTTGATATTCTTCCGTGGCGGTTTTGCACGTAATGACGCTAAAAGAAATGATTTGTTGACAGGCAATCAATTCGCTGGAAACGTATTGGGCGGAGACCGAACCAATAAAGATGGCTGGTATATCGGAGCCGGGTTCGATTTTGGCTTGACTGATAATGTCTGGGGTCTGATGGACAATACCGACGTGATGGCTGAGTTAATGTTTGATTACAGAAATTTCGGCGCGAAAGACTTTAAAGGCGCTGCTCCAGGCGCTGCGGCAGGAACTGTTGGAGCAAATCCAGCATGTACTCTTATTAACTTGGCAGCGGCCGATACAGTTGCTGCAGGTCAAGCTGGTACATTAAACTGTAAGGGAGTCACTGTATCTCAGCTTACCTTGGCGGCCTCTCCAAAAATCAAATTCATGAAAGGTAGTGCTTTCAGACCTTGGATTATACCATTCGGTTTGACCATTAATGTAATCAGTCCTCCATCTAATGGTGTAACGGTATTGAATCCAGGCATGCAGTTTGGTACTGGTGCTGAGTATGCTATATGGAAAGCGATTAAAGTGGGTGCCGATGTTCGCTATAACTTGACCGGAAGAAGTGTTGATGGTGTAAATACCGACGGCATGACGGCTGGCGGCTACCTCGGTATTGGTTTCTAAGCTAAGCGCTTAAAAACAGATCCGATAAAAGGGAGGGCTTCAAACCCCTCCCTTTTTTTATGTTTGAAGAATTAAAAAGAGGTGCAAGGTAAAGGCTCAAGGTAAA
>Ga0207969_100409_pt1 | contig 20380 bp, 17 predicted proteins | sample LakWasMet25_LOW6_2_FD_183869 | JGI IMG/M metagenome (GOLD analysis project Ga0207969, IMG submission 183869) | Freshwater sediment methanotrophic microbial communities from Lake Washington under simulated oxygen tension - Sediment Metagenome... | ecosystem: Environmental > Aquatic > Freshwater >... | reverse complement strand
CTTGTTCTCCAACAAATGAAAATTTAATGGAGTTGCTGGTGATGATAGATGCTCTTCATCGGGCTTCGGCATCACGAATAACTGCGGTAATGCCATATTATGGATATGCGCGGCAGGACAGGAGGTCGCGATCAGCGCGGGTGCCAATTAGCGCGAAGCTGGTTGCGAAAATGATTGAGCAGGCAGGTGCGGATCGAGTTTTGACGGTTGATTTGCATGCGGATCAGATTCAGGGTTTTTTCGATATACCTGTAGATAATGTTTACTCGTCGCCTATTCTTCTCGGAGATGTCTGGCGGCAAAAATATAAAGACTTGATTGTCGTTTCGCCGGATGTTGGTGGTGTTGTAAGGGCTAGGGCTCTTGCAAAGCGTTTGGATGACGCTGATCTTGCGATTATCGATAAGCGCCGGCCCAAGGCTAATGTTGCAGAGATTATGCATATAATTGGGGATGTTGAGGGGCGGAGCTGCGTATTGATCGATGATTTGGTTGATACAGCGGGAACGTTATGCCATGCCGCGGGAGCACTAAAAAAACATGGTGCGATCAAGGTGGTTGCGTATTGTACTCATGCGGTGTTGTCGGGTTCTGCTTTAAAAAATATAAATAACTCAGAGCTTGATGAGTTGGTTGTTACTGATACCATTCCATTGAGTCATGAAGCTGCTGAATCGGGTAAAATAAGGCAGTTAAGTGTCGCAGAGATGCTAGCTGAAACCATAAGACGTATAGCTGTCGGTGAGTCGGTTAGTTCGCTCTATGTGGATTGATGATTGTGGATTGTAAAATTTAATTTGTTGTGCTTGATAGCACGGGGTTGAGAGGAAAATGTCTAACGTATTTGAGTTTGTTGCCGAAAGTCGTGGGCAATCTGGTAAAAGCGCAGCCAGAAGAGCGCGTCGCGCGGGTAATGTGCCTGCGGTAATATACGGTGGGCATGGTGAGCCTCAAATGCTTTTGCTGAACCACAATGAGGTGATTAAACATCTTGCGCATGAGGCGGTTTATTCGCATGTTTTGGGTGTTAATATTGATGGCAAGACAGAGCGAGTGGTTCTGAAGGGCGTTCAGCGTCATCCTGCTAAATTTCAAGTCCTGCATATGGACTTTCTTCGAGTGACTATGTCGGAAGCATTAAAAGTGCATGTGCCATTGCATTTTGTCAATGAGCAAACATCTATCGGTGGAAAGAAGGGTGGTATTGTTACTCATGCTATGATTGATGTTGAAGTTTCCTGTTTGCCGGCTGCTTTGCCTGATTATATTGAAGTGGATCTGAGTGGTTTGGATATTGGTGAATCGGCTCATCTTTCGGATATTGTTTTGCCGGCGGGTGTTGAAATCGTAGCTTTGGCTCAAGGTCCTGAGCATGATCATCCTGTTGCGTCAATGATGGCTTCAAAGGCAAGTAAAGACGACGCTGCCTGAGAGTTTAATAAAATAACGCATGATTAAGCTTATAGTTGGCTTGGGTAATCCTGGTCGGCAGTACGAAAAAACCCGGCATAATGCCGGGTTTTTGTTTTTAGACAGATTGGTATCTGATTCGAATTGTGATTGGGTCAGGGAGTCTAGGTTTGATGGGCTGTTGGCTGAGATTGGGGGGGCGGGTGGTAAGGCGCTGCTGTTGAAGCCGAGTACGTTCATGAATCGAAGTGGTCAGGCCGTGGGCAAGGTTGCTCGATACTATAAATTGGCGCCGGATGAGATTCTCGTTGTTCATGATGAACTTGATTTCGATGTTGGCGTGGTAAAGCTAAAAAAAGACGGTGGGCATGCTGGGCATAATGGCTTACGAGATATTATTGCGCATCTGGGGGCGAAAGAGTTTTATCGCTTAAGAATAGGAATTGGCCGGCCTCCGGCTGGAAAGGTCGTTGCAGATTTTGTGTTGTCAAGTCCTTCTAAGGGCGAGTGGGTCTTGATGTCGTCGGCTTTTGATCTTGCTGCTAGTCATGTGGGTCAGATGATTGCAGGTGATATGGCGGCGGTAATGAATAAATTGAATTCGAGGTAAATGATTCGTTGACAATGTGAGTTTGATGACAGATAATAACTGGGTTATCCGATAACGGAGGGGTTCCCGAGCGGCCAAAGGGATCAGACTGTAAATCTGCCGGCTCTGCCTTCGGAGGTTCGAATCCTCCCCCCTCCACCATCCAATTAAAAAATATCCGCGGGTGTAGTTCAATGGTAGAACTCCAGCCTTCCAAGCTGATCACGTGGGTTCGATTCCCATCACCCGCTCCAAATTCAAAAAAAATTAAGCTCATATAGCTCAGTAGGTAGAGCACTTCCTTGGTAAGGAAGAGGTCACCGGTTCAAATCCGGTTATGAGCTCCATGTGTTGTGTTGATTATTAGAGGTGTATTTTAATGGCCAAAGAAAAATTTTCACGTAGCAAGCCCCACGTAAACGTCGGCACAATCGGTCACGTCGATCATGGTAAAACTACTTTAACTGCTGCTTTAACAAAAGTAATGGCTGAGCTCCAAGGTGGAGAAGTTAAAGCCTTTGATCAGATTGATAATGCACCTGAAGAGCGTGCGCGTGGTATCACTATATCAACATCACACGTCGAATATGAATCAGCAACACGCCATTATGCGCACGTTGACTGCCCGGGCCATGCTGATTACGTAAAAAACATGATTACCGGTGCGGCGCAAATGGATGGCGCTATTTTAGTCTGCTCGGCAGCTGATGGCCCAATGCCGCAAACAAGAGAGCATATCCTGTTATCAAGACAGGTGGGTGTGCCTTACGTTGTGGTGTTCCTGAATAAAGCGGACATGGTTGATGATGCAGAGCTGATCGAATTGGTCGAAATGGAAATTCGTGAGCTGCTGGATATGTATGAATTTCCAGGTGATGATACGCCTATTATTGTTGGTTCGGCTTTAAAAGCATTGGAAGGTGATACCAGCGAAATCGGCGTTCCTTCAGTAATCAGATTGGTTGATGCATTAGATAGTTACATTCCTTTGCCGGAAAGAGCGGTAGATGGTGCATTCCTGATGCCGATTGAAGATGTATTCTCAATTTCCGGTCGTGGCACCGTAGTGACCGGTCGTATTGAGCGTGGTATTGTTAAAGTTGGCCAGGAAATTGAAATTGTCGGCATTAAGCCTACCGTATCAACAACCTGTACCGGTGTAGAAATGTTCCGTAAATTACTGGATCAGGGTCAGGCTGGCGACAATGTCGGTATCCTTCTGAGAGGAACAAAAAGAGATGATGTCGAGCGTGGTCAGGTATTGGCGCACAAGGGCACTATTAAGCCGCATTCATACTTCAACTCAGAAATTTATATCTTGTCTAAAGATGAAGGTGGTCGTCATACTCCATTCTTCAATGGCTATCGTCCGCAGTTCTATTTCAGAACAACTGACGTGACAGGTGCTGTCGAGTTGCCGGAAGGTGTTGAAATGGTTATGCCTGGCGATAATATTTCAGTCAAAGTAAAGCTGATTTCACCGATCGCCATGGAAGATGGTTTGCGTTTTGCAATCCGTGAAGGTGGTCGTACAGTAGGTGCGGGCGTTGTTGCATCAATACTTGAATAATAATATTATTTAGTATAATATAGCAGTTTATGTAAGGCTTGTCTGAATAGGTCAGTAGTTCAATTGGTAGAATAGCGGTCTCCAAAACCGCGGGTTGGGGGTTCGAGACCCTCCTGGCCTGCCATTCAGATTAAAGCATATCAAATCTATTTTCATAGTAAATAACACATGAATACTCAGGTAGAAGCATCGACATCGGTTTTTGATGTTGTTAAGCAAGTATTTTCCGTTGTCTTTGTAGTTGCTGGTGTGGCTGCATTCTATTATTTCTCAGAAGTTCCGCTTTTATACCGCGTCCTTGGTTTGGTTGTTGTGGCGCTGGTTGTGGTGGGTATGATGCTCACTACGGGAGTAGGGCGAAATGTTTGGGGTTTTGTGCTGGAGTCTAAGCAAGAAGTCAGGAAGGTTGTTTGGCCGACTCGAGAAGAAACTTTTCGTACCACATTGTTGGTGTTTGGAATGGTTTTTATCGTTGGCTTGATTCTGTGGTTGCTGGATATGTTCCTGTTTTGGGGTGTGCGTCTTTTGACTGGTCAAGGAGGGTAGGAAGATGGCGCTACGTTGGTATGTTGTGCACGCCTACTCAAATTTCGAGAATAAAGTTAAGCAAGCCTTAGAGGAAAGGATCAAGAGGGAAGGGTTGGAGCAGTATTTCGGCAAAATTTTGGTGCCTACTGAAGAAGTTGTAGAAATGCGTATGGGGCAGCAGAGAAAAAGCGAAAGAAAATTCTTTCCTGGATATGTCCTGGTGCAGATGGATTTGACTGATGAAACTTGGCATTTGGTAAAAGATGTGCCGAGGGTGTTGGGTTTTATAGGTGGAACTTCCGATCGTCCTGCGCCAATATCTGAAAAAGAAGCGATGGCTATTCTCAATAGAGTCGAAGATGGAGTGAACAAGCCTCGGCCTAAGACGATGTTTGAGGCTGGTGAGGTAATTAGGGTTATTGATGGGCCATTTAAGGATTTTAATGGTGTTGTTGAGGAAGTTAATTACGAGAAAAGTAAAATAAAAATATCAGTGCTCATTTTTGGTCGCTCAACGTCTGTTGAGCTTGGCTTTGGGCAGGTAGAAAAAAGCTAATTAGGTTTAGGTGTTTGGTATTTTCAAAATCACTGTCTGAATAAGGCAGTGATTTTTTGTGTCTAGGGGAGCTGAAAAGCGTTTGTACCCATATTTGGAGTAAATAATGGCTAAAAAAATAACCGCGTATATTAAGTTGCAGGTTAAAGCGGGCGAAGCAAATCCAAGTCCACCGGTAGGTCCAGCATTGGGTCAACGTGGTGTTAATATCATGGAGTTTTGTAAAGCGTTTAATGCTAAAACACAGGATACAGAAAAAGGATTGCCTTTGCCTGTGGTTATCACTGTTTATAGTGATCGTAGTTTTACTTTTATTACAAAAACCCCGCCAGCTTCAATTCTTTTGAAGAAAGCAACTGGCATTAAAAGCGGAAGCAGTAATCCTAATACCAAGAAAGTTGGTACGGTAACTCGTGCGCAATTGGAAGAAATTGCTAAAACAAAAATGGAAGATTTGAATGCGGCAAATCTGGAAGCGGCAGTAAAAACGATTGCGGGCAGTGCGTACAGCATGGGTCTGAATGTGGAGGGATTATAATGGCTAAGTTGTCAAAAAAAGCAAAAATTATCAAAGGGAAAGTTGATAAGACCAAGCAATATTCAATTACTGAAGCGGTTCAGTTGTTGAAAGAGCTGGGGACTGCAAAGTTTAGTGAAGCTATTGATGTTAGTGTCAATTTGGGTGTGGACCCTCGCAAGTCCGATCAAAATGTTCGCGGCGCTACGGTGTTGCCAAATGGCACGGGTAAAACAGTTAGAGTTGCGGTTTTTACTCAGGGTCCTAACGCTGATGCGGCGAGAGAAGCTGGAGCTGATATAGTGGGTATGGATGACTTGGGCGAACTGGTCAAAAAAGGTGAAATGAATTTTGACGTGGTCATTGCCTCTCCAGATGCCATGAGAGTAGTTGGTCAGTTGGGTCAGATTTTGGGGCCTAGAGGCTTGATGCCTAACCCTAAGGTTGGAACTGTGACTGCTGATGTTGCCACTGCAGTAAAAAATGCAAAATCAGGACAAGTGCGTTACCGGACTGATAAGTCAGGAATTATCCATTGTACGCTTGGTAAAGTTGCATTCGATGCAGCTGCTATTCAAGGTAACTTGGAAGCGTTGCTTGCAGATTTAAGAAAGTTAAAACCGACCGCAGCTAAAGGTATTTACATTAAGAAGATAACCTTATCTTCGACTATGGGCCCTGGTTTGTGGCTGGATCAAAGCAGTATTTCAATTTAACGTTATAAAAGACTTTGGGTTGCCGACCCGTTCGGCAACCGTCAAAGACCGCAGGTGTTGTAAAACTTAATTATTCCTGCGTAGACGGAAGCTGGACCTAAAAGCTGGGGAAAGGGACCGTAAGGGGCGTTCAGCTGAATGCTTTTTATTAATTCTGGGGATAAATTCCGGAGGTAAGCTGTGGCACTAAATTTAGATAGCAAAAAAGCTGTCGTAGAAGAAGTCGCTGTATTCGCCGCTAAAGCTCATTCTGCAATTGCAGCAGAATATCGAGGGTTAACAGTTACGGAATTAACCGAGCTGCGTAAAACTGCGAGAGAGACAGGCGTATATCTGCGTGTGGTGAAAAATACACTGGCAAAACGAGCGGTAGCCGGGACTGAATTTGAATGTATGCAAAGTGGACTGGTAGGTCCATTATTGATTGCATTTTCTATGGAAGATCCAGGTTCTGCAGCGCGATTAATCAGCAATTTTGCCAAAACTCACGACAAGTTAATTACCAAGATAGTTGCTATTGGCGGACAGTCATTTGGTGGATCTGAGCTTGCTCGACTAGCCAGTCTACCTACTCGCGATCAAGGTATTGGTATGTTGATGTCAGTAATGAAGGCGCCTACAGAGAAATTTGTGCGTACTCTTGCTGCAATTAGAGACCAAAAAGAAGCGGCATAGTAGCGAGCGTTGCAGTGTAACGTTTCCACCACAACCAGTTTAAAACTTATTATTTTAGAGGAATACACAATGGCAATTTCGCAAGAAGATATCTTGGAAGCGGTCTCAAACATGACCGTTATGGAAATCGTTGACTTGATTTCAGCGATGGAAGAAAAATTTGGCGTATCTGCAGCTGTAGCTGTAGCGGCTGCGCCAGCGGCTTCAGCGGCTGCTGTTGAAGAACAAACTGAATTTGATGTTATTATGACATCTTTCGGTGAGAACAAAGTTGCGGTTATTAAAGCAGTTCGCGGCATCACTGGATTGGGCTTGAAAGAAGCTAAAGACGCTGTTGAAGGCGTTCCAACAACCGTGAAAGAAGCTGTTTCTAAAGCTGAAGCGGAAGATGTTAAAAAGCAGCTTGTTGATGCAGGCGCTACTGTCGAAATAAAATAAATTTTGACTCAATTGCAGGGACGTTGAAATAGACGTCCCTGCCAAGTACGGCTGGTGGCAACCTTGTCATCGGCCTTTTACTGTTTGCAATAACCGCACGGTAGAAAATTATCTATGACGAAAAGGTTTGGAAGCGATATGTCCTACTCTTTTACAGAAAAAAAGCGTATTCGAAATAACTTTGGGAAAGGTACTGAGGTACTTGATGTTCCCTATCTTCTGGCAACGCAAATTAATTCATATGCGGGCTTTTTGCAATCAGGTGTTACAGCTGAAAAGCGTGAAGACAGTGGATTGCATGCTGCATTCTCCAGTGTTTTTCCAATTGAAAGCCATTCCGGATATGCGGTGCTGGAGTATGTGAAATATAGATTGGGGGAGCCTGTTTTTGATGTAAGAGAGTGTCAACAAAGAGGCGCGACTTATGCGGCCCCCTTAAGGGTATTGGTTCGCTTGGTTATCTATGATAAAGAAGCCTCTGCGAATGCTAAAGTAGTTAAGGATATCCGTGAGCAGGAAGTTTACATGGGTGAGTTGCCTTTAATGACTGACAATGGAACATTTGTCATTAATGGGACGGAGCGGGTAATTGTCTCCCAGTTACATCGTTCACCAGGTGTTTTCTTTGATCATGATAAAGGAAAGACCCATTCGTCAGGAAAGTTGTTATTTAATGCGCGGGTTATTCCTTATCGTGGTTCGTGGTTAGATTTTGAATTTGATCATAAAGATTGTGTTTTTGTTCGAATTGATCGGCGTAGAAAAATACCCGCAACTATCTTGCTTAGGGGATTAGGGTACGATAACGAAGAAATGTTAAAGATTTTCTTCGAAATGAATAAATTTACTGTTGATGCTCAAAAGTGCATTTTCCATATCGTGCCTGAGCGCATGCGTGGAGAAATTGCAGCCTTTGATATTAAGAGTAAAAAAGGTGAAGTATTGGTTGAAGAAGGACGTCGGATTACGGCTAAGCATATCCGTGAAATGATAAAGTCCGGATTAACCGAAGTAGAAGTGCCCAAGGATTACTTGGTTGGCAAGATATTAGGACATAACCTGATTGATCGATCTACAGGCGAGTTGGTCGCTAATGTGAATGATGAACTGACTGTAGCAATAATAGATCGATGCATTGAAAGCGGTATTACCGATCTGAATACCTTGTTCGTCAATGACTTGGATAAAGGTCCGTACATGTCTAATGCCATGAGACTGGATACCACTACCAATAGTCTTGAAGCATTGGTTGAAATATACCGGATGATGCGTCCTGGCGAACCACCGACTAAAGATTCTGCTGAGAATTTGTTTCAAAACTTGTTCTTTACCGATGAAAGATATGATTTGTCTACGGTTGGGCGGATGAAGTTTAATCGTCGTTTAGGTCGCCAAGAAACGACAGGTTCGGGCACTTTAACTAAAGACGACATCATTGATGTACTTAAAGAATTAATAGATATTCGTAACGGCAACGGCAATGTTGACGATATTGATCATCTAGGTAACAGGCGGGTTCGTTCTGTTGGTGAAATGATCGAGAACCAATTCCGTGTAGGATTGGTTCGCGTTGAAAGAGCGGTTAAAGAACGCTTAACATTGGCTGATTCAGAAGGCTTGATGCCTCAGGAAATCATCAATGCGAAACCGGTTTCTGCCGCGGTAAAGGAATTTTTCGGCTCCAGCCAGCTGTCGCAATTTATGGATCAAAATAATCCATTATCCCAAGTGACGCATAAACGCCGCGTATCGGCTCTAGGGCCTGGCGGTTTGGCAAGAGAACGCGCTGGATTTGAGGTTCGTGACGTACATGCAACGCATTATGGTCGCGTATGTCCAATTGAGACGCCTGAAGGCCCCAACATCGGCTTGATAAATTCATTGTCAGTCTATGCGCGTACCAATAATTATGGTTTTCTGGAAACGCCTTATAGAAAAGTAATCGATGGCAAGGTAACCGACCATGTCGATTATTTGTCAGCTATTGAAGAAGGCGAGTTTGTTATTGCTCAGGCCAGTGTTGCTGTAGATGCAAGCGGAAAGCTGGTTGAAGGGTTGGTCTCATGTCGCCATAAAGATGAATTTACTTTGGCTATGTCAGACACCGTGCAATACATGGACGTGTCATCCAAGCAGATTGTATCTGTGGCGGCTTCCATTATTCCGTTCCTGGAGCATGATGATGCTAACCGTGCGTTGATGGGGTCAAACATGCAACGTCAGGCTGTTCCTACGCTAAGAGCTGAAAAGCCATTGGTAGGTACAGGCATGGAAAGAACGGTTGCAAAAGATTCAGGCGTAACCGTGGTTGCAGCCCGTGGCGGTAAGATTGAAGCCGTTGACGCGGCCAGAATCGTAGTGCGAGTAAATGATACTGAGACTGAAACAGGTACGCCAGGTGTTGATATTTACAACCTGATTAAATATACCCGTTCGAATCAGAATACCTGCATCAACCAAAAACCATTGGTAAAACCGGGTGACATCGTTAATGCCGGCGACATTATGGCAGACGGTCCATCTACCGATATCGGCGAGTTAGCTTTAGGGCAAAACATGCTGGTTGCGTTTATGCCTTGGAATGGATACAACTTTGAAGATTCGATTCTAGTTTCGGAGCGTGTTGTCAAGGAAGATCGTTTCACTACGATCCATATTGAAGAGAAAACTTGCGTAGCGCGTGATACGAAACATAGTCCGGAAGAAATTACTGCGGATATTCCTAATGTTAGCGAAGAAGCGTTGTCCAAACTTGACGAGTCCGGAATAGTTTATGTCGGTGCCGAAGTAAAAGGCGGCGACATTCTGGTAGGTAAGGTAACGCCAAAAGGTGAGACCCAATTAACACCGGAAGAAAAGCTACTGCGAGCAATTTTCGGCGAGAAAGCGGCCGATGTGAAAGATACATCGTTACGTGTACCTGGCAGTATTGAGGGTACGGTTATTGATGTTCAGGTATTTACCCGTGATGGAGTCAAGAAAGACAAGCGGGCTCTGGATATTGAGCAGGAAGAAATCAAACGTTACAGAAAAGACCTTGATGATCAGCTGAAAATTCTTGAAGAAGATATTTTTGCTCGTGTTGCCAGACTTTTGGTTGGAAAAGTCGCCCAATCAGGTCCCGGTCAGTTAAAAGCGGGAACTGAAATAACGCAAGCTTATCTTAATGGCTTGAAGCATTCAGAGTGGTTGAAAATTCGCATGAAGGATGAAGATATCAATCTTCAGCTGGAAACGGTTGTCACCCAGGTAGAGCAGCAAAGAAAAGACTTTGATGAAAAATTCGAAGTCAAGCGTAAGAAAATCACCATGGGTGATGATTTGGCGCCAGGTGTTCTGAAAATGGTCAAGGTTTATTTAGCGGTTAAAAGGCGTATTCAGCCCGGTGATAAAATGGCTGGCCGTCATGGAAATAAAGGTGTTATTTCTATGATTAGGCCGATTGAGGATATGCCGTATACCGCTGATGGTAATCCGGTTGATATTGTCCTTAATCCATTAGGCGTACCTTCGCGGATGAACGTCGGACAGGTGTTGGAGACACATTTAGGCTGGGCAGCAAAAGGTTTAGGCATCAAGATAGGTAAAATGCTTGAGGCTAAATATGATGCTGAGAAAGCTAAAGTTACCGCTATCAGAGAATATCTGGACAAAATTTATAACAGTAGCGGTCATAAAGAAGATTTGGATTCATTTACCGATCAAGAAATCTTGGAAATGGCTGAAAATCTTGTCGGCGGTGTGCCTATGGCGACGCCTGTATTTGACGGTGCAAGCGAAGAAGAAATTCGCACCATGTTGAAGTTGGCTGATTTGCCTGAACATGGACAGGTTACGCTTTATGATGGCTTGACAGGCGAACCGTTTGAGCGTGAAGTTACGGTTGGTTATATGTATATGCTGAAGTTGAACCATTTGGTTGATGACAAGATGCATGCGCGGTCAACAGGGCCTTATAGCTTGGTTACGCAGCAACCATTAGGCGGTAAAGCGCAATTCGGCGGACAGCGTTTCGGGGAAATGGAGGTCTGGGCGCTTGAAGCTTATGGTGCCGCCTATACCTTGCAGGAAATGTTGACGGTTAAATCTGATGACGTGACCGGTAGAACGCGCATGTATAAAAACATTGTCGATGGCGATCATAAAATGGAAGCCGGTATGCCGGAATCATTTAATGTTTTAATTAAAGAAATCCGCTCATTGGCTGTCAATATAGAATTGCAGCGGGATTAGGTGTGTATGTCGGGTCTCCTAAAGCGCCTACTGTTGGTAGTGAGGCGCAACCCGACAAAGCAATGCCGTACCCGTTGGGTTGCGATGCAAAAAGACGTGCCTAACCCAACCTATAGCCTGTTCTGGTATACGCCAGAAAGCATTTAAAGAGGACAAGCTCTTGAAAGATTTAATGAATTTCTTAAAACGTCAAGGTCGTGCCGATGATTTTGACGGAATTAGCATTGGTTTGGCATCACCGGATATGATTCGTTCCTGGTCATATGGCGAAGTAAAAAAACCGGAAACGATTAACTATCGGACTTTTAAGCCTGAGCGGGATGGTTTGTTTTGTGCCAAGATTTTTGGCCCGGTCAGTGATTATGAGTGCCTTTGCGGTAAATATAAAAGACTGAAACATCGTGGCGTTATTTGCGAAAAATGTGGCGTTGAAGTTACGTTGTCCAAGGTTCGTCGTGAAAGAATGGGGCATATTGATTTAGCCAGTCCCGTTGCTCATATTTGGTTCTTAAAATCACTGCCTTCCAGAATTGCGTTGTTGTTGGATATGACGCTACGCGAAATTGAACGCGTATTATATTTTGAATCGTTCGTCGTTTTAGACCCAGGCATGACGCCTTTAGATAAAGGCCAGCTGCTTACGGATGATGATTACCTGGATGCGGTTGAATTGCATGGAGATGATTTTGTCGCAAAAATGGGTGCGGAAGCGATCTATGATTTGCTCAAATCAATCGATTTAAAAGAGCAAGTCGAGATTCTGCGTGAAGAAATAAACTCGACCAATTCAGAAACCAAGATCAAGAAGTACTCAAAACGCCTGAAAGTTATGGATGCGTTATTGAGTTCGAAAAATCGCCCGGAATGGATGATTTTGAAAGTGTTGCCGGTATTGCCACCTGAATTGCGGCCTCTTGTGCCTCTGGACGGCGGTCGATTCGCAACTTCTGATTTGAATGATCTTTATCGTCGCGTTATCAACAGAAACAATCGTCTAAACCGGTTGCTTGATTTGAATGCGCCTGACATTATCGTTCGTAACGAAAAACGTATGCTGCAGGAATCTGTTGATGCGTTGCTGGATAACGGTCGTCGTGGTCGTGCGATTACCGGTACTAACAGAAGACCGCTTAAATCATTAGCGGATATGATCAAAGGCAAGCAAGGGCGTTTTAGACAAAACCTCTTGGGCAAGCGCGTTGACTATTCAGGTCGTTCGGTCATTGTTGTGGGCCCTACGTTAAGGTTGCATCAATGCGGACTTCCGAAAAAAATGGCATTGGAGTTATTCAAGCCATTTATATTTAGCAAGCTGCAATTCCGCGGTCTGGCCACAACCATTAAAGCTGCGAAAAAAATGGTTGAAAGGGAAGGCGCTGAGGTCTGGGATATTCTTGAAGAAGTTATTCGCGAACATCCTATTTTGTTAAACCGCGCACCTACGTTGCACAGACTTGGCATTCAGGCGTTTGAACCCACGTTGATTGAAGGTAAAGCGATCCAGTTGCATCCGTTGGTCTGTAGCGCGTTTAACGCCGACTTTGACGGCGATCAGATGGCTGTGCATATTCCGTTGTCTATTGAAGCGCAACTGGAAGCCAGAACGTTAATGATGGCGACAAATAACATCTTGTCTCCGGCAAACGGTGAGCCTGTTATCAATCCATCTCAAGACGTGGTATTGGGGCTTTATTACATAAGCCGTGAAAAAATTAATGCAAAAGGCGATGGCAATATATTTGTCAGTGTCGGCGAAATTCATAAGGCGCTGTTAACTAAGACGGTTGAATTACAATCTAAAATTCAATTGCGTATCACGGAAAAAGTGGTAAATGAAAATGGCGAAACTGAAGATAAAACTCATCGCGTAGAAACTACCGTGGGCCGTGCGCTAATCTGGGAAGTGGTTCCAGACCGTACGCCATTCGAGTTGGTTAACTGCGATATGACCAAAAAGAACATATCACGGTTAATTAATTACAGTTATCGCTATTTGGGTAACAAAGACACCGTCATACTTGCAGATCAATTGATGTATCTGGGTTTTAGATATGCAACGATTTCCGGAGTTTCGTTCGGTATCGAAGATATGGTAATACCGGCCAAAAAAGTCGATATTATTAAGGCTTCCGATGCTGAAGTTAACGAAATTCAAAGTCAGTATGCTTCCGGTTTGGTAACTGATGGCGAACGATACAACAAAGTTGTCGATATCTGGTCGCATGCCAATGACCAAATAGCTAAGGTCATGATGGACGGGCTTGGTGAAGAGTCGGTTGTTAATGCTGAAGGTAAGACGGTAAAACAAAAATCATTCAACTCTATCTTTATGATGGCCGAGTCAGGGGCGCGGGGTTCTGCTGCTCAGATTCGTCAGTTAGCCGGTATGCGTGGTTTGATGGCAAAGCCTGACGGCTCCATTATTGAAACGCCTATCACCGCTAATTTTAGAGAAGGCTTGGACGTATTACAGTATTTTATTTCTACGCATGGTGCTCGCAAAGGTCTGGCGGATACTGCGTTGAAAACTGCGAACTCCGGGTACTTGACGCGTAGGTTGGTCGACGTGGCGCAGGATCTGGTAATTAATGGTGATGATTGCGGTACATCTAATGGTTTGATCATGACTCCAATTATTGAGGGTGGTGATGTTGTAGAGCCTTTATCGGAGCGCGTATTAGGTCGTGTTGCAGTCAATGACATCATGGATCCTGCCGGTGACATTATAGTAGCACCTAGAGGCACGTTATTAGATGAACACTGGGTGTCTGTCCTCGAAGCGCATAGTATTGACCAAGTTCTGGTTCGTTCAATTATTACCTGTGAAAACAGACACGGTGTTTGTGCTGCCTGTTATGGACGTGATTTAGGGCGTGGTCATCTGGTTAATATTGGTGAAGCGGTAGGGGTTATTGCTGCGCAATCAATCGGTGAGCCAGGTACGCAGTTGACTATGCGGACTTTCCATATCGGTGGTGCTGCATCCAGATCTGCTGCAATCAGTAATGTTCAGGTTAAATCTGCGGGTACTGTGCGCCTTAATAATCTGAAATCAGTGGTTAATCGCGAAGGTAATCTGGTTGCAGTTTCAAGATCAGGTGAAGTTGGCGTAGTTGATGATTATGGTCGGGAGAAGGAGCGTTATAAAATCCCTTATGGAGCGGTGCTTTCCGTGCAGGAAGGTTCGCGAATTAATGCGGGCGATATAATTGTTAACTGGGATCCGCACACGCATCCTGTTATCACTGAGGTTGATGGTGTGGTCGAGTTAATCGATTTTGTCGATGGCGTTACCGTACAAAAGCAATCCGACGAAGTTACCGGCCTGAGTTCATTAGTTGTCACCGATCCGAAACAGCGGGGAAGTGCGGGTAAGGAATTGCGTCCAATGGTTAGGCTTTTTGATGGCGAAGGAAATGCAATTTATTTGCCGGGGACTGAGATACCAGCGCAATATTTCTTGCCTGCAGGGGCGATTGCCGGAATCAAAGACGGTGGGGAAGTAAAGGTCGGTGATGTTTTAGCGAGAATTCCGCAGGAGTCTAGTAAAACAAGAGATATTACCGGTGGTTTGCCGCGGGTTGCAGATTTATTTGAAGCGCGAAAAACAAAGGATCCGGCAATTCTTGCAGAGACTAGTGGCACCATCTCCTTTGGAAAAGAAACAAAAGGTAAGCAACGGGTCATAATTACAGATCCTGCTGGCGAGCAAATTGAAACATTGATCCCCAAATGGCGCCATATTACGGTCTTTGAGGGGGAGTATGTAGAAAAGGGAGAAACCATAGCAGAAGGTGAGTTAACGCCGCACGATATCCTTAGGTTAAGAGGGATTGAGGAGTTAGCGAACTATTTGGTTAAGGAAATTCAGGATGTATATCGTTTGCAGGGTGTGAAAATTAATGATAAGCATATTGAAGCTATCATTCGTCAAATGCTCAGGAAGGTCGAGATTACCGCATCCGGCGATACAGGATTCCTGAAAGGGGACCAGGTTGAGCGTGCGGCAATGAGGGAAGAAAATGACAAGGTTGAGGCCGAGGGGAAGATTCCTGCGAGCTACAATTCCGTGCTGCTTGGTATTACTAAGGCATCGTTGGCGACAGAGTCATTTATTTCAGCGGCGTCATTCCAGGAAACAACCCGTGTATTGACGGATGCAGCGGTTCGCGGATTAAGCGATAGTTTGCAAGGGTTAAAAGAGAACGTTATCGTTGGTCGGTTAATCCCGGCAGGCACGGGGTTGGCTTATCATGAAAGCAGAAAGAACAGATTTGCTCAGAATGAGATAGTGGAAAGCGAAGCGCCTCTAGCTGTAGATGCGGGAGATGTGGAAGAAGCCCTTAAGCAGGCTTTGAATATTTAGGGATTTATTATATAGATCATTTTTAAATATGGACTTGACCTAAGGGGTATTAGCAAGTAATATACTCTGCTCAAATGAGCTAACGTGCTTGGGTCGGGTCGAGTTGCAATTAACCGTCGACGTTTAATATGTGCGACGGTTAATTTATTATCTGACAGTTTAATTGTATATCGGAGTAAACAAGTTATGGCCACGATCAACCAATTGGTTCGTAAGCCTCGTGCTAAAAAAATAGAAAAAAGCAATGTTCCTGCATTGGAGGCTTGTCCTCAGCGTAGGGGTGTATGTACTCGTGTTTATACGACAACACCTAAAAAACCAAACTCCGCGTTACGAAAAGTGGCTAGGGTTAGGTTGACGAATGGAGCTGAGGTTAGTAGCTACATTGGTGGTGAGGGGCACAATCTTCAGGAGCATTCCGTGGTTCTGATAAGGGGTGGTCGTGTTAAGGATTTACCTGGTGTGAGATATCACGTTGTTCGTGGTAGCTTGGATGCCTCAGGTGTGACTAACAGAAAATGTGGTCGCTCTAAATATGGAACAAAACGGCCTAAAGGCTAAACGTTGGTTGGTGAGATAAATGTCTAGAAGAAGAGTCGCTACAAAAAGAGAAATCATTCCAGATCCAAGATTTGGTAGCATAATGCTAACTAAGTTCATGAATATGATCATGGAAAGTGGCAAAAAATCTATCGCGGAAGGAATTGTCTATGGCGCTTTGGATGTGATTGAGAGCAAAGGTCATAGCGAGCCATTGGAAGTGTTGTCTAAGGCTTTGGAAAATGTTCAGCCTAGGGTTGAGGTTAAGTCTCGCCGTGTTGGTGGTGCGACATACCAGGTGCCTGTTGAGGTTCGACCTTCAAGGCGTATGGCTTTAGCGATGCGTTGGTTGATTGATGCTTCGCGTAAGAGAAATGAAAGAAATATGCCTGCTAAGTTGGCTGGTGAGTTGATGGATGCTTTTGAAAGCAGAGGTTCTGCGGCCAAAAAGCGTGAAGATACTCATAGAATGGCAGAGGCAAATAAGGCTTTCTCTCATTATCGTTGGTAATTAACGAATTGTATAGAAGACTGTATAGTTGTGGCACGTAAAACTCCCATAGGGTTTTATCGAAATATCGGTATCATGGCGCACATTGATGCAGGTAAGACCACGACTACAGAGCGCATTCTTTATTATACCGGTGTTTCTCACAAAATAGGTGAGGTGCATGACGGTGCTGCAACAATGGATTGGATGGAGCAGGAGCAGGAGCGGGGGATAACCATTACCTCGGCCGCAACAACCTGTTTTTGGGCTGGAATGGAAGGTCAATTCCCTCTGCATCGTATAAATATCATAGATACACCTGGGCATGTGGACTTTACTATAGAGGTTGAGCGTTCATTGCGGGTTTTGGATGGAGCTTGTGCGGTTTTTTGCGCTGTTGGTGGGGTTGAGTCGCAATCCGAAACGGTCTGGCGTCAAGCGGATAAGTATGGTGTGCCGCGATTGGTTTTTGTGAATAAAATGGATCGCTCTGGTGCTGACTTTTTTCGGGTAATTGAGCAGATTAAGGCGCGATTGGGTGGCAAGGCCGTTCCAATGCAGTTGCCGATTGGTGCGGAGGATAGTTTCGAAGGCGTTGTTGACCTTATTAAAATGAAGGCCATATATTGGGATGACGCCAATATGGGTATGACTTTTAAAGAAAAGGAAATTCCGGCTGGTATGTTAGGTCTCTGTGAGAAATGGAGAGAGCATATGGTTGAGGTATCTGCGGAGGCAAGTGAAGATTTATTGGAGAAATACCTTGAAGATGGGTGTTTGTCAGACGAAGAGATTAGGCTGGGAATTCGTTCTCGGACAATAGCGAATGAGATCGTTCCTGCATTTTGTGGTTCGGCCTTTAAAAACAAGGGTGTTCAGGCTATGCTGGATGCGATTGTTGAGTATATGCCGGCTCCCACTGATGTCGAGGCTATAAAAGGGCATCTTGAAGATGATGTTATTGAAGCGGTTCGTCCTGCTGATGATGGAGCTCCTTTTTCGGCATTGGCATTTAAGATTGCTACGGATCCTTTTGTAGGGACGTTGACTTTTTTTAGGGTCTACTCAGGCGTACTTAATTCTGGGGATAGTATTTATAACCCGGTAAAAAAGAAAAAAGAGCGTATTGGGCGAATAGTGCAAATGCATGCCAATAGTCGCGAAGAAGTTAAGGAGGTATGTGCTGGGGATATAGCTGCTGCAATTGGTCTCAAGGACGTGACGACGGGCGATACGCTATGTGATCTCAAAGAAGTTATTGTGCTTGAGCGCATGGAGTTTCCTGATCCGGTGATTTCGGTTGCGGTGGAGCCAAAAACGAAAGCCGACCAAGAAAAGATGGGGGTGGCATTGGGTAAATTGGCCCAAGAAGATCCATCTTTTAGGGTGCATACGGATGAGGAGTCAGGTCAGATAATTATTTCCGGAATGGGGGAGTTGCATCTCGAGATAATTGTCGATCGCATGAAGAGGGAATTTAATGTCGAGGCTAATATTGGGGCTCCGCAGGTTGCATACAGGGAAACAATCCGAAAGACAGTAGAACAAGAGAGCAAGTTTATAAGGCAGTCCGGTGGGCGCGGGCAGTATGGGCATGTCTGGTTACGCATTGAGCCGCAAGAAATTGGTGCCGGTTATGAGTTTGTTAATGAGATTGTTGGTGGGGTTGTTCCAAAAGAATTTATACCCGCTGTAGATAAAGGTATCCAAGAGCAGTTGAAGAGTGGTATCCTAGCTGGCTATCCTGTATTGGATGTAAAGGTGTCTTTATTTGATGGTTCGTATCATGATGTTGATTCGAGTGAAATAGCTTTCAAAATTGCCGGCTCCATGTGTTTTAGGGAGGGGGCTAGGAAAGCAAGCCCCGTATTGCTTGAGCCTATAATGAAAGTTGAAATTGCTACGCCTGAAGAGTACATGGGTGATGTGGTTGGTGATATCAATAGGCGGCGTGGAATAATTCAGGGAATGGAGGATACTCCGTCAGGAAAGACACTTAGCTGCGAAGTACCGTTGGCGGAAATGTTTGGTTATGCAACTGATTTGCGTTCGGCAACACAGGGGCGAGCTACATACAGTATGCAGTTTGAAAAATATAATGAAGCACCTGCGAATATTGCAGAAGCGATTATTAAAAAATCTTCATAAAAAAATTGAATATAATTTAAAGGTATTAACTCATGGCCAAAGAAAAATTTTCACGTAGCAAGCCCCACGTAAACGTCGGCACAATCGGTCACGTCGATCATGGTAAAACTACTTTAACTGCTGCTTTAACAAAAGTAATGGCTGAGCTCCAAGGTGGAGAAGTTAAAGCCTTTGATCAGATTGATAATGCACCTGAAGAGCGTGCGCGTGGTATCACTATATCAACATCACACGTCGAATATGAATCAGCAACACGCCATTATGCGCACGTTGACTGCCCGGGCCATGCTGATTACGTAAAAAACATGATTACCGGTGCGGCGCAAATGGATGGCGCTATTTTAGTCTGCTCGGCAGCTGATGGCCCAATGCCGCAAACAAGAGAGCATATCCTGTTATCAAGACAGGTGGGTGTGCCTTACGTTGTGGTGTTCCTGAATAAAGCGGACATGGTTGATGATGCAGAGCTGATCGAATTGGTCGAAATGGAAATTCGTGAGCTGCTGGATATGTATGAATTTCCAGGTGATGATACGCCTATTATTGTTGGTTCGGCTTTAAAAGCATTGGAAGGTGATACCAGCGAAATCGGCGTTCCTTCAGTAATCAGATTGGTTGATGCATTAGATAGTTACATTCCTTTGCCGGAAAGAGCGGTAGATGGTGCATTCCTGATGCCGATTGAAGATGTATTCTCAATTTCCGGTCGTGGCACCGTAGTGACCGGTCGTATTGAGCGTGGTATTGTTAAAGTTGGCCAGGAAATTGAAATTGTCGGCATTAAGCCTACCGTATCAACAACCTGTACCGGTGTAGAAATGTTCCGTAAATTACTGGATCAGGGTCAGGCTGGCGACAATGTCGGTATCCTTCTGAGAGGAACAAAAAGAGATGATGTCGAGCGTGGTCAGGTATTGGCGCACAAGGGCACTATTAAGCCGCATTCATACTTCAACTCAGAAATTTATATCTTGTCTAAAGATGAAGGTGGTCGTCATACTCCATTCTTCAATGGCTATCGTCCGCAGTTCTATTTCAGAACAACTGACGTGACAGGTGCTGTCGAGTTGCCGGAAGGTGTTGAAATGGTTATGCCTGGCGATAATATTTCAGTCAAAGTAAAGCTGATTTCACCGATCGCCATGGAAGATGGTTTGCGTTTTGCAATCCGTGAAGGTGGTCGTACAGTAGGTGCGGGCGTTGTTGCATCAATAATCGAGTAATATATATGTCTAATCAAACTATCAGAATCCGTTTGAAATCATTTGATCATAAATTGATTGATCAATCGGCTGGTGAGATAGTAGAAACAGCAAGAAGAACAGGTGCTCAAGTTAAGGGGCCTATTCCATTGCCTACTAAAAAAGAGCGTTTCACTATTTTGATTTCTCCGCATGTTAATAAAGATGCGAGAGATCAATACGAGTTGAGAACGTATAAAAGATTATTGGATATCGTTGAACCAACAGAAAAAACAGTAGATGCATTGATGAAGTTGGATCTTGCAGCTGGTGTTGATGTTCAAATAAAATTGAATTAAGAAGCAGGGGAATTGGCAGATGTCAATAGGTCTTATAGGTCGTAAATGTGGTATGACCAGAGTT